>ERZ1090879.1415-NODE-1416-length-13163-cov-14.867104_pt1 | contig 13163 bp, 11 predicted proteins | sample MGYA00478472_ERZ1090879 | MGnify/ENA primary metagenome ERZ1090879 (study PRJEB33644, sample SAMEA5815723) | chicken gut metagenome | biome: Chicken; feature: Gastrointestinal Tract; material: Caecum | place: Ireland | collected 2019-01-01 | study: A study of...
GAAAGACGTTGCAATGCCGTTTGCACATTGTCAAAGGTAAGCAAATAAACAAACAAATACAAAACAATACAAAAAAAACAGCAAAAAACAAAAGCATGCGTTTGAACGCATCGGAAGGTGAATTTTGAGAGATTTTGACGTTATCGTAGTGGGGGCAGGACATGCCGGCTGTGAAGCGGCGCTTGCCACTGCAAGATTGGGGTGCAACACCCTTATGCTGGCTACCAACCTGGACACGGTGGCTTTTTTGGCGTGTAATCCCAGCATCGGAGGCACGGCAAAGGGGCAAATAGTCAAGGAAATTGACGCTTTGGGCGGAGAAATGGCGGTAAATGCCGACAAAAGCCTGCTTCAAATGCGAATGCTAAACAAGGGGAAAGGCCCCGCCGTGTACTCGCCACGGGCGCAGGTGGACAAAAATCTGTATCACGTAAACATGAAACAAACGGTGGAAAGCACGCCCAACCTTCATCTTCGCCAAGGTGAAGCCGTTTCCGTAGTCAGAACCGACGACGGGTTTGAAGTTACCACGGCGGTGAACCTCACTTACAAGGCAAAAGCCGTAGTACTGTGTTGCGGCGTGTACCTCGACTCTCGTATAATAGTGGGGGAATGTGTGCGAAACTGCGGTCCGAACGGATTTGCCAATGCGCAGTTTCTCACCAAAAGCCTGGTCGATTTAGGCTTTACCGTGCGCCGTTTCAAAACGGGAACGCCTGCAAGGGTGCGTCTGCAAACGATAGACCTTTCCAAAACGGTGGAGCAACCGGGCGACGAATCCACGCCCTTTTCCTTCATGACGGAAAAACTTCCGGAAACAAAACGCAGTTGCTACCTCACCTATTCCACGGAGGAAACAAAACGCATAATTTTACAAAACAAACATCTGGCACCGCTGTACAACGGTTCCATAAACGGCGTAGGTCCACGTTACTGCCCCAGCATAGAAGACAAGGTGGTGCGTTTCAGCGATAAGCAACGTCATCAGATATTTTTGGAGCCGGAATCCTCCGACACCTGCGAATTTTACGTTCAGGGGGCGTCCTCTTCCATGCCTGCGTGGGTGCAGGAACAAATTTACCACAGCATCGAAGGGCTGGAAAATGTGGAAATTATGCGTGACGCCTACGCAATAGAGTACGATTGCATCGACGCAACACAACTTAACGCAACACTTATGGCAAAACACGTCAGGGGCCTGTTTTTTGCAGGACAGATAAACGGAACAAGCGGTTACGAAGAAGCGGCGGCGCAGGGCATTGTGGCAGGAATAAACGCCGAACGGTACGTTCACGGCAAAACGCCCGTAGTTTTTCCCCGAGACAACAGTTACATCGGGGTGCTTGTGGACGACATCACCACAAAGGAAACTTTCGAGCCTTACCGCATGATGACCAGCCGTGCCGAACACCGCCTTGTGTTGCGACAGGACAACGCAGACTTCCGTCTTACGGAAATTGGCAAAGAGGTTGGGTTGGTAACGGAAAAACGCTACGGCAAATTTCTTCATCGCAAACAACAGTTGGAAAAGGCAATGTCGCAACTTAACACGTCGCTTTCGCCCAAAGTGTACGCACAGTTGTTTGAACAAAAGGGGGAAGTCAACACAAACGCAGGGCTTACCTTGGAAGAAATACTGCGTCGCCCCAACATTTTTGCAAAAGATTTGCAAACGCTGGGCTACTTTGAAGGTGTCGACGACGATATTTTGTACGAAGTGGATGTGGAATGCAAATACCGTGGCTACATTCAAAAAGAAAAGGAAGCCATTGCGCAGGCGCAAAAATTGGAAAACAAGCCTCTTCCCGCCGACATAAACTACGACAAAATTGACGGACTTCGCATAGAGGCAAGACAAAAACTGCAAAAAATCCGTCCCGCAAACCTGGGACAAGCCGGAAGAATAAGCGGCGTTTCGCCGGCAGACGTGCAAATTCTCATCGTGTACCTTGCCCAAAACAACCTCGGTTGACAACATTTACGCAACCGTTTGCGTGTTTTTGATACAAAACGAGTCTAGGGTATTATAACAAACAAGAAAAAACCTTACTGTGTGCTTTGCACAGGCTTTTTAGATGTATCAACAACGCAAAAAAATTTTGCAAGTGTTTACAGGCAAATTTGAGGCGCCATCTCAACTCTTTTGCACAACGGTCTTTCAGACATTTTGTTGTGCCGGCTTGTTATACGATGTTTTTACCGAAAAGTAAAAAACGAAAACAGAAAAGCGTCTTTGAAATGGTTCGAAAAAACAAAGCGAACTTTTCCAAAAATGCAGGCAATGAAAATTTTTGCGACTGCCTTACAACGGTTGACAACATTTACGCAACCGTTTGCGTGTTTTTGCTACACGACAAGCGTTTGTAAGGAATTTTACACAACAAAACAACTGGAATTGACAAAAAGGAAAAACATGAAAGACTTTATTTTTCAACAAACGGGCATTGCCCTGACGGGAGAACAGGAAAAGCAGTTGGAATACTACTGCGACTTTTTGCTGGAAGAAAACGAAAAGTACAACCTCACCGCCATTACGGAAAGAGAAGCCGTGCGGGAAAAACACTTTGCCGACAGTATGTTGGGTAGCGTGTTTCTGAAAAAGGGCGTATCGCTGTGCGACATAGGCAGCGGTGCGGGATTTCCCTCGTTACCGTTGAAAATACTCCGTCCCGACATTGACGTAACGCTGGTGGACAGCCTGCAAAAACGCATAAATTTTACGCAGATGCTTTGCCAAAAGTTGGGTATTTCGGCAAACTTCTATCACCAACGTGCGGAAGATTTTGCAAAAACGAACCGTGAAGCCTTTGACGTTGCAACCGCCCGAGCAGTTGCGCCCCTACCTGTTTTGTTGGAATACACGGCGCAAATCGTGAAAGTTGGCGGTAGCATAGTGGCATACAAAACGGACTTGGAAGAAAGCCTCACGTCAAAAAACGCCTGCAAGGTGCTGGGATTGGTTCTTACAGACAGCAAAAACTTCACCTTGCCCGACGGAAGCAGGCGATGCATTTTGCAGTATGTCAAAAAAACGCACACGCCGTTGCAGTATCCCAGGGGACAAAACAAACCCAGAAAATCGCCTTTGTGAGTTGTCTCTTGCAACAACCGTACGGTTGAGTTTTACAAAAAAACACGTTTTTGCTTTCAGAATTTTCGCTCACAAAGCCTTGTATTTTCAAGATTTTGTGCGCAAAACGCTTATACGTCTGCAAAAATTTGGTCAAAAAATAAAAAAGCACGCTGTAATTGCGTGCTTTTTGTTTTTGCAAGATTAACGAAAACTTTTGAAACGGTTGCAACTGCCACAGTTGTTTTCGCAACATGACGTTTGCCTTGTAGGCAGTTTGCACAAAGTCGGCATTGCCTGCGCTTTTAGAGGCGTTTTCATCTGCCATTCCGTTTGCGTTTCCGATTTTGCAACCTTTACTTATCTTCTTTTCTTGTCGCTTCTGTACACGAAGTTGAGGGTTTTTCTCGGCGCGTTGGGGGCGTTGAGAATGTCGCTTTGTTCCTTGGGGGAAACGACGATGTGTCTGTTGTTTCCCTGACCCTCGCTTCCCGTGGTAACGTACTTGCTGTTTTGCAAAGCGGTGTGAATAATGCGTCTTTCGTAGGGATTCATGGGTTCAAGTTTCACAGCCTTACCCGTGCGCTTAACCTTGGATTCCAAATTGGAAGCAAGGCGTTTCAAGGTCTTTTCCCTCTTTTCACGGTAGCCTTCGGTGTCGATTACCACACGGCGGAAGTTGCCGTGCTTGCCGTTGAGAAGCAAACTGCAAAGGTACTGCAATGCGTCCAGCACTTCGCCGTGCCTTCCGATAACGCTGTTTGCGTCCTGTCCGAAAATGTTGAGGCAAACTGCGTCTTCCTTTTCGTAAATTTGCACGTCGCAATCGGTGCAACCCATTTTTTCCAGCACGTTTTGCAAAAAGTCCTTTATTTTTTCTCCCTCGGCGGAAGTTTCGGTGGAAACTTCCGCTTGTGCAACGGAGGTAACGTCCTCCGTTACTGCGGTTTCAGAGTTGTCTTTTCTCATAATTACCTCATATAACTTGCTTTGCCGGATTTGTTCTTTGCTTCCTCCTTGGCAAAACTTCTGTCCACAATCTTTTCCACGGGTTTACGCAATGCAACGGTGGAAAGAATGCTCAAAGTGTAGTTTACCACCATGTAGATGGCAAATGCTCCGGTGTACATAAATCCGAAAATCGCCATCATAAGGGGCATCATTATCATCATTGTTTTGTTGGTAGTTGCCGTCTGAATGTCCTGCTGGGTGGGTTGTTCGGCCTTGTTTTTGCTCTTTTTGTCCAGATACTGCGACAAAAACATGGAAAGGAAGGAAAGCCCGATGGAAAGCAGAGGCAAAATCATAAGCCCGTTCCATGCGCCGTTTTTCCCACGGATGCCCGTTTGCAACACTGCGCTGCGAATAAGTTCGTAGTGAGTAAGTCCGCTGTCCACGCCGAATTCGCTCATGTCAACCGTTGCGCTGAATCCGTTTGTGCTGTCGTTGTAGGCAGGCATTACGGACACCCACGTGTCGGGCTGCCAAACGTTCTGAATCCACAGCCAACTTTCGTGGTTGCCGATGTAGTACTCTTTCACCTTTTCCAAAGAGGCGTTGCGATAGGTTTCGCAAAATGCCACTCCGTACTTGTTTTCAAAGTGGTCGATGCCCACAATGTAGGCGTTTGTCTGCTTTTTGTACTCGTTGGTTTCCTGACTGCTTTCAAACACCGTGTTGTATTCGTTTTGCAGATAGTCCCACTTTTCGCCGCCTTCCTGTTGTACAGTGGTGTAGTAGGCTTCGTAGTAGGTGTCGGAAAGTCCCTGAAAGTTCTTCACGCTGCTGTAGGTGGAGTAATCACGCAAGCCGGCAAACATTACAAAGAAAATGACCATGGAAATTATCATGGGCAAGCAGGAGGAAAACATGGAATAACCCGCTTTTCCGTACACCTTTTTCTTTTCTTCGTTTGCACGGGGCGTATTTGCTCCGTAACGTTTGTCAATTTCCGCAAGCAAGGGTTGCATTTGTTTGTTTTTCTGCGTCATCTTGCGAGATGCCACACGCTGCCAGATGTCCAACGGCAATGTTACCAACTTCAAAAACAGCGTGAATACAACAACCGTCCAGCCGTAGTTGCCAATCCGGCCGTGCATCAGTTTGACCAACTTGCCCATTACGCCGAGGTTTGCCTCGGTGTAGTTGAAGTAGTCGGCTTTTTCCGTCTGACAACTTGCCAGCACAAACACGCAAAGCAATGCAAACAGCATTACAAGCGCAAAAATTTGCTTTTTTCTTTTCATTGTTACTCCCACAAATCCATCAAACAAACCACTTCATATTTCCCCTGAGGTTTGTTGGTACAGGGTCGAAACCACCCTTTCCCCACGGGGCGCAACGCAAAAGACGCAAAAAAGTCAGCCAACTTCCCTTGAAAAAACCGAAAGACCTGTACGCTTCCATGGAATACACCGAACAACTCGGCGTGTAGATACATGTCTTTTTGCCCTTCCAGCGGGAGAAGGTGGCTTTGTACACCTTCAAAAGAAAAATTGCCACGTATTTCACAGTAACAAATCCGCCTTTTGCAACAGTTTTTGCATGCTTTCGCATATTTGCGCAAAGGCGTACTCTTCCTTTTTGCGAGGCACAAACACCAGGTTGTAACCTTCCTTTACTTTGGGCATAAACATCGACGCCGCAGCCTTCATCTGACGGCGTATTCTGTTTCGGCTTACTGCGTGTCCGTACTTTTTGCTTATGGAAAAGCCTGCCTGAGACAATTTTTTGTTGTTTTTGCAGTACAGCAACACAATGTATTTGTCGGCTACGCTTTGCGCATGCTTGTAGACGTAGTTGTATTGATAGTTCTTTTTAAGCCTGTAAATAGACTTCAAGTTTCTGCCCCGAAATCAGGCGGAAAGAGAATGACGACCCTTGTTTCTTCTTCTTGCAAGCGTTCTTCTGCCGCCGGTTGTCTTCATTCTTGCACGGAATCCGTGAACTTTGCTTCTTTGTCTTTTCTTGGGTTGATAGGTTCTTTTCATTTTGGTTCTCCTTATTTCTGCACAAAAAATTGTGCGTTGTAGTAGTAAAAAAAGCATTTCGGCGGTAAAGACACACACTACCACCATAGCATTCACCCTATTTTATCAAATACACAATTCAAAGTCAAGTGTTTGCAACGCACACGCCTGCCTTTGACGGGCAAAGGTTGCTTCATTTTTTTCCGTTTTTTCCAAAACGCCGTTTTCCAAGCGATGTACAACGGTTTTCCCTTGTCATTTGATAATTATTGTCAAAATTTTTGCCAAAAAGTATTTTTCCATTGCCGACAGCCGCTGCGGATATTTTTACAAAAAGACTTTTTACAATGCGGTTTCTTTTTTGACGTTATTTTCTTGCTTGTGTAATTTATTTTTGATATAATTTTGTAAATTATTGTTTAATAAAATTTTATCAAGTATCAATCTGGCAACGGACGGAGATTTCTGTTAAAACACAAACGGGGGGTAAACGCAATGTCTTTACGTGACGATTTGGTAAATCAGCAAAAGGAACAAAGCCAAAAGAACCGAGAAAAGGCAAAAGAGGAAAAAGCCCTTTCTTTGCAACGGGAACAAAACTACAAACAGCAAAAGGCGCAACTGCAAAAGCAGAAGGAGGACGCCTTCGACGCTTTTGCCCAACAGGTCAAAGAGGGACACGTCCCCGACGAATGGGTGAAACTGTACGACGGTTACGTGGAAAAAAATAAAGGAGCACATTCTGAAAGGAAATCTCTCTTTCCACTTCAAAGACGCCGTTTCGGCAGATTATTACCAAGAAAAGGCTTCCGTCAACAAGGGCAAAAACAGCGTCGTTACTCTCATGAACGACTACCTTACAAAACGCCTCAAACAGGACGGTTTTTCCTCGGCAAAATTCCGCCTTGTGGACGAAATTACCTACTACGCCACGGATCAGGACTACGCCGACCAACAGGCAAGGCAGGAAATAAACGACGCCAAGGCGCAGGCAGATTACGATAGTGCCTGGAACAACTGGTACAACTACGACACCGGGGGAAGAGCGCCTTCGCAATCGGACTTCAAGCCCAAGCAAGCGAAACTCGTTAAAACGGGGGAAAAGCACAACTACTACTTTGTGGTGAGCGGAAGTCTGTACCGCAAAAGCAGCGGCAAAGAGGTGGATACCGACACCGACCTGAAAATTTACGGAATTTTCTCCGTCGTTTTCGGAGTGCTTTTCGGTATTTTCGGATTTGCCTTTCCCTTCATTTTCCCGCCGGAATAAACTTTGCCCGTCATCGGGTTCGGATTCGGCAATCCCATTGCTTCCTTTTTCATATTTTTGATTGCGGGGGAAATTTTTGCCGCCTTTGCGGCGTTTATCGTAAACTGTTTCCGCCACATGAGGGACGCCGTCAACAAAAAAAGGCGTGTTCTTTCCGTCGTGGTGGTGTCGCTGTTTTTGGTGTGCGTTATCGCAGGCGGAACGGCCTTTGCAACGCTGTTTCCCTTCAGCAAATTGACCGTTGACGGCGTTACTTATCAGGTAACGGAAAACTGGAAGGAATACGAAGTAACAGCCATCGACGAAAACCTCACCGAAGTTACCGTCAGCACAACATTGAGAGGACTTCCCGTGCGACAGGTAGAGTGGAAAAACTTTGAACAGGTCAAAACCTTGTACATAAAGGGAACGGACATCAAAAGATTTGTAAGTTACGATCACATGCCTTCCAAAATCGTTCTTGAGGAAGGTCTTACGGAAATTCCTGACAGCACTTTCAGCAGGTCCGACATTGTAGAAGTCGTGTTGCCTTCGACAATTACAAAAATCGGAGACGGAGCCTTTTACAACTGTACCAACCTGAAAAGGATAAACTTGGGCGACAACCTTAACTTTGTGGGCGAATCGGCGTTTAAAGGTTGCGTTTCCCTTGAAGAATTGTACTTGGGACACAGTTTCCAAACATCCTACGTGTCCTCTTTTTCAGGATTGAGCGGTTTGAAAAAAGTAATATTAAACTGCAACAACGTGCCAGGTAACGAAACTATGCAGTATTCTTGGTACCTTTTAGACACAAAAACCGCCAACGGCCTGGAATTTGTGATAGGAAAAGACGTGGAAGTCGCTACCTATTTCAATTTGTTTGAACACCATGGCTCCGTCAACGAATTTAACACCGTTTCCACCGTAACATTTGAGGACGGATGCAAAGTCAGGGAACTTGACGGAACTTTCCGTGGTTTTTACAATCTGACATCTGTCGTGTTGCCCGAATCCGTCAAAAAAGTCGGGAAAAGCACTTTCGAGCAGTGTCAATCGCTTGAATCAATCGACCTGTCCGGCGTTACGGAATTGGACACGGAAAATCTTTTTACAAATTGCTTCAGTTTGAAATCCGTTATACTTCCCGATAATCTTACGGAAATAGGACCGTACATGTTTTCAAACTGTAAATCGCTAGTTTCATTAACAATTCCGCAAAGCGTAACCGTCATAGGTGAAAATGCCTTTTCCAAATGTGCCATTGAAACTATTGTTTTGCCTCAAAATCTTACAGAGATTGGAACTAAAGCTTTCTACATTAGCAGCTTAAAAGAAATATTCATTCCAAAAAGCGTAACGTACATCGGAGAAGCGGCTTTCGTTGCTTTTACTTTCAATCAGTTAACTGTGTATTGCGAAGTAGATTCAAAGCCCGAAGGCTGGCATGACGATTGGGCTCAAGATAACTACTATATAGACATTCTGTGGGGATGTGATAAACCGTGATAAACTACCAAACAAATTTGTCAATGTAAACTTACTGTTGCAAATTTTTGCATACGGTACATGTTTTATTTGCATTTTTTCAAAAACCGTCTGTTTCAGAACTTTTACAATTGCGTTAAAAAAGCAAGGGTGTTTGCCCTTGCTTTTTATCTGTTGTAAATTCTGTGGAATACACGGGCAAACGGGTTATACGGTGTCTGCCCTTGCTTTTTATCTGTTGTAAATCTTGTCCCTAATGTCCTTGACCTGCGACGCCAAAAAATCGTTGTTTTTCACGTCCTCGCTTATCTTGTCCCTTGCGTGCATGACGGTGGTGTGGTCCCTTCCGCCAAAGTACTCGCCTATGGATACCAGCGGCACGCTTTGCCCCAGAATGTCGCAAATGAGGTAGATGCAAATCTGACGGGGAACGACAATTTCTTTGTTTTTCTTTTTGCCCACAAGTTCTTCCTTTTTGACGTGGAAGTATTCGCAGGTAGCGTTTACTATGTGGTCGATGGTGATTATGTCGCTTGTCGCTTCGGCGTAATCTCTCAAAGCGTCGTTGACGATGTTCATGTCGTTGGGGTCGCCTCCGACAAGTGTGGAGTAACTGATTATGCGGTTTAACATTCCTTCCATTTCACGGATGTTGTTGGTTATTTTTTCCGCAATGAGGCTAAGCACCCTGATGTTGACGTTGTATCCCTTTTGACTGCACTTTTTTTGCAAAATGGCAATTCTCGTTTCCAGGTTGGGGGGTTGAATGTCGGCAATGACGCCCATGGCAAAACGGGTGCGCAACCGTTCTTCAATCTTTATTTCCTTTGGCGGACGGTCGCTGCTGAGAATAATCTGCTTGTCCGAAAGGTACAATTCGTTGAAAGTGTGGAAAATTTCCTCCTGCGTGCCTTCCTTGTTTGCCAAAAACTGCACGTCGTCCATCATCAGCACGTCAAGTTTGCGGTACTTGTCCCTGAACACCTTTTTGGCGTTGGGGTTGGATGTGTCGTGAAGCGACTCGATAAATTCGTTCATAAATTGGTCGCAGGTAACGTACATTATCTTTTTTTCGGGGTAGTTGCGTTGCAGACGGTTTCCTATTGCGTGCATAAGGTGGGTTTTTCCAAGACCCACTCCTCCCCACAAAAACACGGGATTGTACTTGGTACCGGGGTTGTCCGCCACCGCCCTTGCCACCGCTTCGGCGTACTCGTTGCTTTTGCCAACAACAAAGTTTTCAAAGGTGTACTGCGAAATGAAGTTGGTTTTTTCTTCCACTACGGAAATGTAGTTGGCGCTGACGGGAATGTCCACTTCCTTTTCCACGTTGCCTACGTTGGGAAGATCCTTTTCCGTGATAATTTCTATGTCCACAATGGAAGGGAAAACGACGTTGGTGCAACTGCGCAAAATGTCCTTGTAATTGTTGTCCACAATGTTTTTCACTGCCCTTGTTTCGGCAAGCAAAATAAGCCTGTCGTGGTACAGCCCGACAGGTTGAAGTGTGTTGATGTACAAATCGTAAACAAGCGTTTGTACCTTTGCTTCCGCTTCCAGCAGAATGTTGTTCCAAATTTGATTCAGTTTCAGCATAGTACTTTTATTATACACTTTGTCGGCAAGTTTTGCAATGATAAAACTCTTTTTTGCCGTCAAAATACTTTTGGAAGGCGAATCTATTGCCGTTCACCTTTCGTGCTTTCCTTTTGCCTGTTTTTCAAGAAATTTTCCGTTGCAGAAACGTTACATTTTACGCAAAAGGGCAGGCGTTCGGTGGAAAATTTTTGTTAGCATGCATGTTTTTGCAAATTTCGCAAGAAAAATTGTTCAAACACCGTTTCGGCGATGCCGTTTGCAAACGCCAACACATTTTGCCTTTTTACCGATTGCAAAGTTTTTTACTTTTCAAAATGCATTTCGTTTGCTGGCAAAGGCGGTTTTTCCCTTTGCGGTGTTTCAAAACTCAACGTAACGTGTAAACTGCCACCAACTCGGGGTTTTCCTTTCTTTCTTTTACCGTTTCCCGACAAAATTCTATTGACTTTTCTTCCAAAACGGTTTCCAGAAACACCAGGAAAATGCCCATGTCTATTTTGTTGAAGTGTGCCGCAAGCACCCGTGAAAGAGGATTCAACGTGCTTTTTAGGCGAAACACTTTAATGACGTTGTCCGTTTGTTCCACCCGCCACGGCTGACTGTTGCAGGCGCTGGGTGCCAAAAATGCGTCGGAAAGTTCCTCACCGTGCAGACCTTTGTACATTTTTTCTACACCGTTTCTCAAAAACTCGTCCTTTTTCGTACGGAAGTCTTCCTTTCGGCATTTTCCGAAACACATCATTATTGCAAACTTCATGCCTTCCTTTTCCTGCGGACACTTGCCCCAGCCGTACCAACAGCACCCGATATCCAGCGACGCCAAAAACAAATCCAACTGTTCCAGCATGTAGCCGGCGTTTTCCCTCCAACGGGGTTTTTCCTCGCTGTAACACAACACGCAGTACTGTGCGTTCCACTTGCAATTTGTGTTTTTCCTTTCGGTAATTTCAATTTCCACCTTTATTCCGTCGCACAGGCTTTTCAACAGGGGGATTTGTTGCTGAATTTTTCTCATTTCTTCGGCGGAAACGCTGAGGCTTTCGTCGTATTTGCGCACGGACTTCCGACGTGCAAGTTGTTTTGCGTATTCTTTCATTTTTCACCTTTTTGTATAGAATATCACAGCAAAAATGCCCTTGTCAACAACCGTTACCGACTGTAACTTTGCAAAAAATTTTTCCTTTGCCGTTTGTTTTTTCTCTTTTGGGAAACACTTTCACAAAACACATTGAAAGACACCTTGTCTTGAAGGAGCAAACAATGAATCTTTTGAAAAGTCAAACATTTGTCAATCTTGCAAAGGCCTTTGCTGGGGAAACGCAGGCTCGCACACGCTACGAATTTATGGAATACGGAATGAGAAACGAAGGCTACAAAGCCATGGCGGAAATTGTGGACACCGTTGCCTATCAGGAATTCAACCACGCACGCATGTTCTACACCTTTTTGCAAAAGGCGGACAACGCCCCCATTAAAAACGTAGAAATATGCACAGGCTACCCCTTCAAGCAAAAATGGGTAATTTTGGACAACCTCAAATTTGCCGCCGAAGACGAAAAGGAAGAAGCGACGGTAATCTACCCATCTTTTGCCCTCACTGCCAAAGAGGAAGGTTTCACGGAAATTGCCGCTTTGTTCGATATGACGGCAAAGGTGGAAGAAGCGCACGAAAAACTGTTCAGAGAACTGTACACGCAACTTAAAGAGGGTACTTTGTACAAAAAACAAAAGCCCGTGGAATGGGTGTGCGCCGATTGCGGCTACCGTCACACGGGAAACGAGCCGTGGCAGATTTGTCCCGTTTGCAAGGCAAAGCAAGGCTCTGTAATGCTTCATTTGTAATTTGCGGTAAACTTTCTTAAACGGACACTACCCCAAACTTTTTCACAGACAAATTTGGGCAGGGCAGTTTGTATTAAAACAACTTTTTTGTGCGGCTTTTTCCACCAAAAAAGTTGTTTTTTTTCGCTTTTCACAACTTTTTTTGCAAAAGTACGATGAAAATTTTTTCTGCCTGTATTGCAGGCGGTAACGGCAGAGTGAAAGTCGGTGTTTTGTTTCAATCGTCTGTTGGGGCGGTTACTTTGTCAGAAGACATGTTTTTACTGCCGTTTTGTTGTTTTTTGTCGGAAATTGTTTGTTTTTCGTAATTTTTACGCACCTTTACACACAATTTTTCTTTTTTGTCGTTTTTTGTCGTGTTTTTCAAATGCTTTTTCCTCAGTATTGTTTTTGTATTTGTTTATGAATAATTCCCTTTTGCTATTTTTTCGTGTTTTACAAAATGTTTTTGCATGCATTTTTTCTTGTTGCAACTTTGTTTTTATAATTGTAATATCTGCGTTACTTTTAGTCCTTTTTTATTACAGGAAAGTTTTGTAAACGTTTTTTTCAAACGCATTTACACGAAAACGCTTTCTTTTACTTTTTGTCGATTATTATAAATGTTTTTTTTGCAATTTTTTTTTGTTGCGATTTTGTTTTTATAATTGTAAATGCAGACGTTACTTTTTTCCTATTTCTCAGTAAAGGTTTGTTCAAACGCTTTTTTTTTGCCACAAACTCTTGTTTTTTTGTTGTGTTTATCAAAATGTTTTTGCCTGCATTTTTTTCTTGTTGCAACTTTGTTTTTTATTCTTGTAAAATATGCGTTACTTTTCCCCTTTTGTTACAGAAAGATTTTTGGCTGATTTTTCAACCGCATTTTCACCGAAAACTGCTTACTTTTTGCCTTTTTGCGGCATTCCGCTAGCCGTGCATGTACATTGCAAGAAAATCCCTCTTGTAG
>ERZ1090879.1418-NODE-1419-length-13150-cov-9.384651_pt1 | contig 13150 bp, 10 predicted proteins | sample MGYA00478472_ERZ1090879 | MGnify/ENA primary metagenome ERZ1090879 (study PRJEB33644, sample SAMEA5815723) | chicken gut metagenome | biome: Chicken; feature: Gastrointestinal Tract; material: Caecum | place: Ireland | collected 2019-01-01 | study: A study of...
CAGACTACTCAGCCAAGGCGAGCGATATGGTATGCTTCTTGCTTGGATGTGGAACAGATGATGAAGTGAACTATTGGACAAGAAACCTAGGGACAAGTTTAAGCAACGGACAGATTATCACAAGTGCTGGATCACCAAAATCAGTATGGCTTGACAATGTTCAAGGAGTCCGACTTGCTCTGACCATGGGAAATGGTAGCAGAATTTAAAATAAAAAAAGAAGGTAAATGTTAAAATGCCTTCTTTTTTTGTTGTCATTTTTTGAGAATCTTTCATAAAAAATAGATGAATAAAGATTTTAAAATGGTGGTTATGAAAGAAAGGATATTGGTCATTTTTGGTGGAAAAAGTGTTGAGCATGATATTTCCATCATAACAGCGATGCAAGTTTTGAAGCAGTTGCCAAAAAGTCTTGATTGTGTGCCAATTTACATAGACAGAGTGGGTCTTTGGTGGATTGCAGATAATTTGTTTGATATTGAAATTTATTCCGATTTCAAAAAGTTGGCGAAAAAACGCAAGCAAGTCACTTTGATTCTGGGAGAAAAGGTTGTTGCTGTGAAGAAAGGAAACAAATTTGTTTCACAATTTGAAGTGGAGACCGTTTTGAACTGTTGTCATGGAAACATCGGTGAAGATGGGGCAATGCAGGGTGTTTTGAAAACCTGTGCAATCCCTACAACATCATCTGGTGTGACATCATCTGCTCTTTGCATGGATAAGGTCTTTATGAAAGACATTTTAAAGGCTAATGACATTCTTTCGCCAAAATATGTTTCATTTGACAGATGCACATATTCGCAAACGAAAGAAAAAGTTATGAAAAATGTATCAAACAAAATTGAATTCCCGCTTATTGTCAAACCAGCAAATCTTGGAAGCAGCATTGGAATTTCTGTTTGTCACAAAGAGAGCGAACTTGAGAAAGCAGTTGAACTTGCTTTGATGTTTGACGAAAAAATTTTGATTGAAAAACTGGTGGAGAATTTGAGAGAGTTCAATTGTGCATGTTTCTTTTTCAAGGGTCGTTTCTTCACATCAAATGTCAATGAAGTGAGAAACAAAAAAGAAATCTATTCTTTTGAAGATAAATATCTTTCAAAGAAAGATGGAAATCAGGAGGTTGACAAAACTTTGGCAAAAAAAGTTCAATCTTTGACAGAAAAGGTTTACAAACTTTTTGATTGCAAGGGAATTGTTAGAGTTGATTTCCTGTTCGATGAAAAAACGGAAATTTTGTATGTCAATGAAATCAACACCATTCCTGGTTCTTTGGCATTCTATTTGTTTAAAGACATTACATTCAAAGACCTTTTGATTTCAATGATGGAAGAAAGCAAACTTGATGCTGAAAGAGAGAAAAACTTGACTGTAAGTTTTGAAAGTGATGCGTTGAAGATTTTTGAAAATGTGTCAGCATCGCTGAAAAAGTGATTGCTAAATTTGTCTAATTTGGACTTATTTTGAAAGTCGAACACTATTGCACTTTTTTGATATTACAATACAGGTAAAGGAGAAATTATGCTTCTAAAAGAAATTTTGGGTGAGGGTTTGCATTTTGACGAGAATCAAATTGAGTTTGGTGATTTGGAAATCAACGGAATCAGTCGTGACAGCACTGTTAAAAACACTGAGAGAGCATATTTTTGTTTGACTCACGATGAAGAAAAAGCAAAAGTGCGTTGCAAACAAGCATTGGGAAATGGTGCCTCAGTGGTTTTTAGCGATTTTGATTTACCTTTTGAAAAAAGTGTGAAAGTGGGTGATTGCAGAGATTTGTTTGCAAATTCTTGTGCAAATTTCTATCATCGGGCTTGTGACAAGTTGAAAATTGTGGGAATCACTGGCACCAACGGAAAGACAACAACTTCACATGTTGTTGCAGAGATGTTGAAACGCAATGGAAAGAAAGTTGGAGTCATTGGAACCAGCGGTGTTTTTTACAATGGAAAAGTCCAAGAATGTCCATTGACAACACCTGACGCTGACTTTTTGCACAAAACTTTTTCTGAGATGTTAGACGACAGAGTTGAATATGTCATCATGGAAGTTTCTGCTCACGCAATTGACCAAAAACGAATCAACGGCATCAAATTTGAACTTGGAGTTTTGACAAATGTCACGCAGGACCACTTGGACTATTTCAAAACCTTTGAAGCATACGAAAAGACAAAACTGTCATTTTTAACAAGTGAACATATCAAAAAAGGCATCATTTGTGTTGATGACAAGTGTGCAAGAAAATTGATTGGGAACACTGATGTTCCAATTTTGACTTATGGGCTTTTCAGTCCAAGTGATGTGTTTGCAATTGATATTTGTTGCTCAATGAATGGCTCTCATTTTGTCGGCAATGTTTGTGATAGTGTCGTTGACATCAAAACGAATTTAGTTGGGCAATATAATGTTTACAACTCCTTGGCTTCACTTGCTGTTTGCCAATGTCTTGGACTTAGTGAAGAGCAACTTGTCAGGGGAATTAATTTCATCAATCCAGTTGAAGGGCGATTTAATGTTATAAACATCAATGGACGCTATGCTGTCATTGATTTTGCTCATTCGCCAGACAGTTTGATGAACGTTTTGAAAACGGCAAGAGAACTTACGGACAAAAAAGTTTATGTTGTGTTTGGTTGTGGCGGAAATCGAGATAAGGGAAAACGACCACAGATGGGGAAAATTGCAGAAGATTATGCCGACTATGTTTGCCTGACTGACGATAATCCCAGACTTGAAAAATCTTTGGATATCATTGCAGACATCGAAAAAGGTATGACAAAACCACATTTTGTTGAATCTGACAGATACAAAGCAATTAAAAAAATGATTGAAATTGCACAACCTGGGGACATTATTATCATCGCTGGAAAGGGCGCGGAAAAATATCAAGAAATAGGGACAGAAAAAAGACCTTACAATGATTTTGAATCAGTTTACAACTATTTTCAAGAATCAAATCCAATAAGAAACAAAAATAATAAGGAGTATTATGGCTGTTAAATATATTGTTTGCGGGCTTTTATGTCTGGTTTTTTCCAGCATAATTGCCCCAGTCATTCTTTGGTTTTGCAAAAAACTCAAGGCTTCACAAAGTATTTTGCATTATGTGGACAAGCATGCATCAAAGGAAGGAACGCCAACAATGGGTGGTTTGATTTTTATTTTGACGATGTTTTTTTCTGCTTGCTTCTTGTTTGACTATTCATCTTTTCTTGCTTGGTTTTGTATGGCGGTGACATTTTGTTATGGGCTTTTAGGGTTCCTTGATGATTTCATCAAGGTGCATCTGCATCACAACGAGGGGTTAAAGCCCTATCAAAAAATTGTTGGACAAGTTGGTATTGCTGTCATTGTGGGAGTTTTTCTTTATCTTTCAGGAATGACAACTTTGAAATTTTTTTCATTTGAATTTGACATAGGCTGGGGAGTGATTCCGCTTGTCATTTTGGTGCTTGTTGCGACTGCAAACAGTGTCAATCTGACTGATGGGCTTGATGGGCTTGCTGGCGGAGTGTCGTTTTTCTATATTTTGATTTTTGGAATCATTTTGGCGACTACATCATATCTTGAGTTCCAAAATATGGCAATTGTTTGTTTTGGACTTTGCGGAGGACTTGCCGGCTTTTTGATGTTTAATTGTTTTCCAGCTAAGATTTTTATGGGTGACACGGGTTCGCTTGCTCTTGGCGGATTCATTGGTGTGGTCGCGGTTTTGAGTGGACTTGAACTTTTGATCCCTATCATGGGGATTATGTTTGTTTTGTCGGCACTTTCCGACATTATTCAAGTTTTGCATTACAAAAGGACAAAAAAGAGGGTGTTTCTCATGGCGCCACTTCATCATCATTTTGAACAAAAAGGAGTGCATGAAAACAGAATTGTCGCAGTATATATAGTTATAACAGCGGCAGTTTCTTTGGCAGTTTTGGCAGTTTGGTTGTCCGTTGGAATTTGACCAAGGGAAGTTTCAAATGAGATTAAAAAACAAAAAGGTTTTGGTTTATGGTTTGGGTGACAGTGGACGAGCAGTCATCAAATTGTTAAAAAAACACAATGCGTATGTCAGTTTTTATGACGATAACATCAAATTTTATGAATATGTTGGATTTGAAAGAAGTCCTCAAAACGAAAATTGGGATTTGGTGGTCATGAGTCCGGGCATTAAGTGTTTGGACAATCCACTCTTCAAAATTTTTGAAGAAAAAAACATTCCTGTCATTTCGGAACTTGATTTGGCATATCTTTTTTGCAAAGGGAAAATTGTTGCAATCACTGGGACAAACGGAAAGACCACTGTCAGTATGCTTACCAACAAAATCTTGAAGACTGCGGGTTTTAAAACTTTTTTGTGTGGAAACATTGGACTTCCATTTTCTTCTATATGTGAAAAGACGACAAAAGACAGCGTGGTTGTTTGTGAAGTTAGCAATTTTCAGCTTGAAACAAGCAGATTTTTCAAGCCAAACATTGCTTGCATTTTAAATGTCAAGCCTGACCATTTGGATAGACATGGAAGTTTTGAGGAATATAAAAGAGTTAAAGGAAAGATTGCTGAAAACTTGAAAAGTAAAGATGTTTTGATTTTGAATTTGGATGACGATGAAGCAAAAAAAATGATTTTGCATAAAAATTATCAGTATTTTTCCAAATTTAGACTTAAAAAAGGTGTTTATGTTTGGAATTATCAAATTTTCATAAATCGAAAACCAATCTTAAGTTTGAATGACATCCATTTGAAAGGTGATAAAAATTTGGAAAATGTGCTTGCAAGTGTGAGCATTTGTTCGCATTTCAAAGTGTCCTCTCAAAATTTTCGTTATGCGCTTGCAAATTTTGTTCCAGCATCACATCGTATGGAATTTTTAGGAAAGATAAACGGAGTCAATTTTGTTGATGACAGCAAGGCGACAAATGTGGCGTCTACAATTGCATGTGTGGATGCATACAAAAACGACCAAATCATTCTTCTTATGGGTGGACAAGGGAAAGAAATTGAATATGGCGATTTGTTTTCTTTGAATTACAAAATCAAAGAAGTGGTCTGCTTTGGGCAAGATGGGAAAAACATTGAAGAATGTGCAAAAAGATTTTCATACAGGACATCTTTCTTCTCACATTTTCAAGACGCAGTGAGCCATGCAATTTCGACTGCACAAGATGGGGACTATGTCTTGCTTTCGCCAGCCTGCGCAAGTTATGACGAATTTCAAAGTTATGCTGAACGTGGAGAAAAATTCAAAAGTTTGATTTTTGGTGGTGCCGGTGAGAGCGAAAGTTGAAAAGAAAGGTTTGATTGCTTTTAATAGAAAAAAATCAAAATTTTTAAAACTTTTTTCAAAACAAGAGTGGTTGGTTATTGGACTTGTTTTGTTTCTTGTTGCATTTGGTTGCTTGATGGTTTACAGTGCAAGTTGCTATTCTGCTGAGCATAAATATGGCAACGAATATTTTTTCTTGTTTAAACAGATATTTGGTGTTGTACTTGGACTTTTTGCGATGTTCTTTTTTGCATTTTTTGACTATCATCTTTTGAAAAAGTTTAAATATTGGATTTTGGGTGCGAGTGTCATTTTGCTCGTTTTGGTTTTTGTTCCAGGATTCGGTGTGCAAAGTTATGGTGCAAACAGATGGGTCAACATTCTTGGCATTTCCATCCAACCTTCTGAAATTGCAAAATTTGCGCTGGTCTTGTTTTTGGCGTGCTATTTGTCAGAAAAGCATGACAAGATCAAAACATTCAAAGGGCTCATTCCGCCACTTGCTGTGGCTGGAACGTTGTGCATTTTGGTGATTATTGAGCCAAGCATGAGTGTGACCATGTGTTTGGGGCTTGTTACACTTTTCATGCTGATAATTGGTGGAATGAGCAAAAAACATACCATTCTTTTCTCATGCATGGCAGGTGCTGCTGTCCCGTTGTTGATCCTGGCTGAGCCATATCGTCTGAAAAGACTTTTTGCATTTCTTGACCCTTGGGCATCTCCGCAAGGCGAGGGCTTTCAACTGATTCAATCGCTTTACAGTCTGGGCAATGGCGGTTGGTTTGGAGTGGGGCTTTTCAATTCAAGACAAAAATATCTTTTTTTGCCATTTGCAGAGTCGGACTTTATTTTTTCAATCATTGGTGAAGAACTTGGGTTTGTTGGTTGTGTTGGACTTATGGCGATTTATTTTGTTTTGATTTATTCTCTTTTCAAAATTGGATTGAATGCAAAAGACCGATTTGGTTGCTTGCTTTCTTGTGGTGTCGGAATTGTCATTGCTGTTCAAACACTTTTGAACATTGCGGTTGTCACAGGTTCAATTCCACCAACTGGACTTCCTTTGCCATTCATTTCAAGTGGTGGAACTTCTGTGGCTGTCTTTATGGCAGCGATTGGGGTGGTAATTTCTGTCAGCAGACACTCAAAAACAAAATAAATCTTATTGATTGCTCAAATTTCATATCAAAAAAGAACTCTTATTTCAAGTTCTTTTTTCTTCCCTTTCTTCAAGTGCAAGATTCCATGCGATGTGGTAATGTTTGTGATAAAAGTCTTTCAATTTTTGATTGTCTTCAAAAAAATTGTTTTTCAAGATGTTTGTGGCGATTGCTCTATATAATGCTTCAATTCTTTCTTTTGGAACATCTTTGAATTTCCTAAGCTTGATTTTTCCATTTTTTATTGCATCTGTTATTTTGAAATATACATTTTCAATTTGTTCCACTTTTTCAAAGTAAACTGGCGAAGTTGAATAAAAAATGCCATTGGTGTTTGATTTTTTGAAGTTTTCATTTTCTTTGCAATGATAAATGTATCCTTTTTGATGTTTATACAAAACTTCAAGTTGGTTTTCAAACTGTTCTTCGTAACAAGCAACCCCATTTTCTTTGACCCAGGCGGTTACAATATTTATGTCCATGTCCCTGATGTAAAAAAGTGCGTAATAATAATTGTCTGTGACATATGCACATTTGATTGACGGATTGTCATTGCATTTTGAAATGACATTAAGTCTTGTTAAGTTGGCATTGGTTGAGCCATGATAAAATTTTTTCATATATGTATTATAATGCATTTTAACTTTAAATTCAACTTAAGAGATGTTTTTCACTTAATTTGTTTTGCAACATATAATGCAAATATGGAAGAAAGATTGATTATCAATGGTGGACGCAAACTGCAAGGAAAAATCAAAGTTGACGGTGCAAAAAATGCTTTTTTACCAATCATGGCGGGGACAGTTCTTTGTGATGGGCAGATTGAACTTGAAAACTTTTGCAACCTTGAAGATTTAAATTCTATGAGAGTGATTTTGAAGACTTTGGGAATAGATTCAGAAGTTTCAAATCGTTCTCTTTACATAGACACAAAAAGTGTTAAAAATGAAAAGATAACTCATGATTTGACGCAGAAAGTTAGAGCGTCAATCTTCATGCTTGGACCATTGCTTGGAAGATTCAGAAGTGCAGTGGTTGCATATCCTGGTGGTTGTAAAATTGGAGCAAGACCAATTGATTTACATTTGAAGGCTTTCAGAACTTTGGGGGCAAGGATTGTTGAAAAGCATGGCTACATATATTGCTTTGGAGAAAATTTGAAAGCGGGAGATGTCTTTTTTGATTTTCCAAGTGTTGGAGCAACTGAAAGTCTTATGATGTGTGCATGTCTGCTTGATGGGGAAACGACGCTTAAGAATGTCGCAAAAGAGCCAGAGATTGTTGATTTGCAAAATTTCCTTAATGTCATGGGAGCAAAAATTTCTGGAGCAGGAACAGACTGCATCAAGATTGTTGGTGTCAAAAAAATGCATGGTGGAAAGTTTGCGGTTATGCCGGACAGAATTGTCGCCGGAACTTATCTTTTGGCAACGGCTGTGTGCGAGGGAGATGTTCTTGTTGAAGGTGCAAGAGTGAAAGATAATGAAAGCCTTGTTTCTTTTCTTAAACAAACCGCTTGCCAAATTGAAACTTTTAATGATAAAATAAGGTTGAAAGTTTCAAAAAGGCTTTCTTCAATTGAAAAAATTGAAACCAGACCATTTCCATTTTTCCCAACCGATTTGCAATCTCAAATGATGGTTTTGCAAAGTGTCAGCAAAGGTGTTTGCCTTATGCAAGAGAATTTGTTTGAAAATCGCTTCGGCGTTATTCCAGAACTAAAAAAAATGGGAGCGGACATCGTGGTTAAGGACCGCACCGCACTTGTCAAAGGTGTGGAAAAACTCTACGGAGCAGATGTCTTTGCATCAGATTTGAGAGCAGGTGCAAGTTTGGTTATGGCTGGAATGAAAGCGGAAGGCTACACGACTGTTCATAATGTTGAATTTATTGACAGAGGTTACGAAAAAATTGAAGAGAAATACAGCCTTTTGGGAGCGGACATAAAAAGGATTGAAATTGAGTAAAAAACTTATCATCACACTTTCAGTTGTCTTTTCCGTGATTGCAGTGTTCTTGATTTTGTGCTGGACACTGTTTGCTTTGTCGTCCGTTTCTGTTAGTTTTGAGTCAACAACAAAAAATTTGAATGTGACAGAAGAAGAGATTGTGGAAGCGGGGAAATTTAGATATGGTGCAACCGTGCTTTTTGAAGGAAAGAAGAAATCAATCAAAAACATCAACGAATATACATCTGAAAATGAGAATTTCGCTTACATTCGTGTGGTCAACATAGAAACTGTTTTTCCAAATAAGTTTGTCATTCATGTTGCAGAAAGAGAAGAACTTTTTGCTGTTGAACATGAAAATCAATTTTTGATTTGTGACAGAGATTTCAGGGTGCTCAGAGTGACAGACAATTTTGAGTCTTCGCAAGATAATGCAATTTTGTTGAAAGGACTGAAAATTGAAGATGAGAACATTGCGGTTGGTGATTTTTTGAACATTGGACAGGCTTCAATGAAAAAGTTTTACAGTGTTATGCTTCAAAACAACAGAGATTTGGCAGAGCAACTTGGAAAATTCAAAGAAATTGAACTTGGAAATTATCGCGATGAAATCACAGGAAAAGAATACATTTCCATGACGATGCTGACATTTCAAAATCGCAAGTTTGTCATAAACAACATTGATTTTGCATTTGCAAACAAAATTCAAAAAATGTTTGCCACAGAAAGTGCACTGTTCAGTCAAAATGTTGATGAAGATGGAAACATCATCAACGCAAAGGGAGATGTTGTTTATGTTGTCAAGACAGAAAGCGGAGAGTATGTGACATTTGACAGTGAACAACACACTGAAGAACAAAAAATTGCTCTCACATATCAGATTTTGCAAAATTGTTATATCAAAGTTGACAATTTGACATTGAGTGACTACATTGACCGAACGGAAAACGACATCTATTATTCTTTGGTTGAGAATCAATAATCTTGCAAATTTTTCTTGACTTTCGACTTTTTCTGGGTTACAATAATATTGTTAATATCGTTGACGGGAATAATGACTTGATTTGTTCACAGAGAGTTTGTGGTTGCTGAAAACAAACAACAAAAATTGTCAATTCCAACCCTGAGATACTTGCGATGAGCAGGGCTGACTGCATGGCACAATTTGCAGATAATTGAGTGGGACAAAAAGTCCAATTAGAGTGGCACCGTGGTGTTTTCATCACCTCTAAGAAAGATTATTCTTTTGACGAGGTGATTTTTTATGTTTATTTTTGCTGATAAAAACTGTAAAAAAGTCAATATTTCCCGTAAAGGGATAATCTTTTGATGTAACATTTGAAAATCACAAATTGAAAGCAAATAAAAAGTCACATTGTGACAAAAAGGAGAAGAAAAAATGATTAATATTGATTTGATAAGAAAAAATCCACAAGAATTGGTGGAGAGATACAAGAAAAGAGAAAAAGACATTGATTTGACAGAAATTTTGGAACTTGACAAGAAGCGTCGTGCAACACAGCAAAAAGTTGACGAAAAGAAAGCAGAAAGAAACACGGTCAGTGGACAAGTGCCAGTTTTGAAAAAGCAGGGCAAAGATGTTGCACCAATCATTGCTGAGATGAAAGCGCTTGGAGAAGAAATTGCTGTTCTTGACAAACAGCTCGGAGAAATTTCTGACAGATTGAACTATCTTCTTATGTGTCTTCCAAATCTTCCAGATGATGATTTGCTTGCAGGTGGAAAGGAAAACAACAAACCAATCAAGGTTTTCGGTGAACAACCAAAATTTGATTTCACACCAAAAAATCATATCGAACTTTGCAAAGATTTGGATTTGATTGATTATGAAAGAGGGACAAAACTTGCTGGAAATGGTGCGTGGATATATAAGGGCGAAGGTGCAAGATTGGAGTGGGCACTTTTGAATTATTTCATTGAAAACCACTTGAATGATGGCTATCAATTCATCTTGCCTCCACATATGCTGGGTTATGCATGTGGTCTTGGTGCTGGGCAATTCCCAAAATTTGAAGACGAAGTTTATTGGATTGACAAAAAAGGACAAGACAGCAAATTCATTTTGCCAACTGCTGAAACCGCTCTTGTCAATATGCATGCAGGAGAAATTTTTGCCGAAAACGAATTGCCAAAGAAATATTTTGCATACACACCTTGCTACAGAAGAGAAGCTGGTTCTTATCGTGCAGAAGAACGTGGAATGATAAGAGGACATCAATTCAACAAAGTTGAAATGGTGCAATATTGCACACCTGCACAAAACAAACAAGCTTTTGAAGAATTGGTTGAAAAGGCTTGCAAACTTGTTGAAGGGCTTGGTCTTCACTTCAGACTTGAAAAGTTGGCTGCTGGAGATTGCTCTGACAGTATGGCAAGAACTTATGACATTGAAATTTGGATTCCAAGTATGCAGATTTATAAGGAAGTAAGTTCTGTAAGCACAGCAAATGACTATCAAGCAAGAAGAAACAACACCAAATATCGTGATGCAAAAACTGGAAAAACTGAATATGTTTGCACACTTAATGGTTCTGGACTTGCAACAAGCAGAGTTTTTGTTGCTCTCATTGAACAATGTCAAAATGCTGATGGTTCAATCACAATTCCTGTTGCGCTCAGAAAATACATGGGCGGACAAGAAAAAATCATGCCAAAGAAATAAAAACGATAAGCAAAGACAAAATCTTTGCTTTTTTGTTGTTATAAATGTTTTTTGATTTAATAAATATTTGTTATAATGACAGAAAGGAAGTTTGATGATGACTAATTTTTTAAAAAAATCACTTAAAACTTTTATAGTTGCAATTCTGCTTGCAGTCTTGTTTTTCGCCCCAACTCTGTTTTCTGTTGGAAATGTCAGTGCAAACAATGTTTCAGTGACAAACATTAAAGACACCAATGTAGTGTATAACTCAGTCGAAAAGACGATTGATATTTCAGAAGAAAAGGTCTTGGACATAACAGAAAGAATTACTGTCACATACAAAAATCCGGGAATCAATGTTGGTCTTTCAAGAAACATTTCAAAAATCAACAAAATCACAAGAATCTATCAGGGTAAGGAATATGTGACAACAACAATCAACGATTTGGAACTTGTCAGCGTCACAATGGACGGCGAAGAAGAATTTAATTTTGTTGAAGAAGATGATGAATATTACTACATCAACACTGGGGCTGACGGCGATTACAAAGTTGGAACTCACACCTATGAAATCAGATATCTCTATGATATGGGAGAAGATTTCATTGGAGCATTTGATGATGTCACATTTGATTTGATGGACTATGGTTTTGCCAGCCCTGTTGAAAGTTTTTCTGCACAAATCACTTTGCCTAAAACCTTTTTGACTGAAGGTCAAAGCATTGAAGATGTTTTATCTTTCAGAACAAACAATTTTCAAGGATTGGGTTTTGAGGCGGTCAATTTTGAAATCTCCGAGACTGAAGGCAAACAAACCATCTCTTGCAGTTTGGATGATCTTGGGACATACACTGGTCTTACAATGCAGTTGATTTTGCCTGAAGATTATTTCAACACATCATATTCTCCAAATGTATTATATTGGATTGTTCTTGCTTCTTTAATTCTTGCTGTTGTTGCTGTGGTGATCGTTGTTTTAATCAACAGGAGAAAACAAAAAGTTATTGAGACAGTGGAGTTTTATGCACCAAAGGATTATTCCCCTTTAGATGTGGCAAGAGCATATCGCGGAAAAATCAAATCAAATGATTTTGCTTCGCTTGTGATTTATTGGGCGGGCAAGGGTTATGTTTCAATCAAAAATGAAGACGAAGTCATCACATTGACAAAATTGAAAGACTTGCCTGAAGCAAACAGTCCTTTGGTTTATTCAAAGAAATGTGAAAAAGAATACTTTGACAGTTTGTTCTCAAGTGGAGATTCTGTGACATTTACAGATAGTTATTCTGCAAGCGCAAGCATGAAAAGTTCGGTAAGAAAACTTTATGGAATTGAAAAGGAAAAGAAGAAAAAACTTTATCCTTTCAGAACGGCAATAAATGTGATTTCTGCAGTTCCTTTTGTGTTGTTTATGCTTTGGAACTTGCTGTTGGGATATTCCATGCCGATGACATTTTTTGTGGCTGTTTTCCCAATTGTTGGAATGTTGGTCTTCCTTTATCTTGATGGACCGGTTGTTTTCAAGGTTTTCTGGTGTCTGCTTTTTGGTGGCGCACCGCTTTATGCACTTGCAAGTATGCTGACATGCATTTATGATGTCTACGGGTTGCTTTATATCACTATTGCCATTTTCCTGCTTGGAAATCTTGCTGTCTTTTTGCTTAAAGCATATTCCGATCAAGAGATGAAAGATTTGGGGAAAATTCTTGGTTTCAAGAATTTCCTTATCACAGCAGAACTTGATCGTTTGGAGATGCTTGTGGAAGAAAATCCAAATTATTATTATGACATTCTTCCTTTCTGCTATGTTTTTGGTATAACAAAGAAGATGGAAAGCAAATTTGAAGATTTGAGAGTGGAAAAACCTGAATATCTTGGAAACAATTCCGCCGTTGCCTTCGGCATTGTGCTCAGTCACTCTATGAGAACCGTTTCAAGAAGTGTTTATGCAAGCAGTGGCAGAAGCGGTGGCTTTGGTGGCGGTTTCGGCGGTGGTCGTGGCGGATCCTTCGGCGGAGGTGGAGGAGGCGGAGGCTCACACGGTCGCTAGATCCTTGTTTTTTAAATGATTAATGAAAGCACTTGAATTTCAAGTGTTTTTATTTTGTATAAAAA
>ERZ1090879.1421-NODE-1422-length-13131-cov-12.734552_pt1 | contig 13131 bp, 14 predicted proteins | sample MGYA00478472_ERZ1090879 | MGnify/ENA primary metagenome ERZ1090879 (study PRJEB33644, sample SAMEA5815723) | chicken gut metagenome | biome: Chicken; feature: Gastrointestinal Tract; material: Caecum | place: Ireland | collected 2019-01-01 | study: A study of...
ATATTATGGTGATACTTTATTTGTGTCAGAGTCTAAAAGTGTATACAGACCATTATTTGAGGACGGATTAGATGTTATAATACCATACGACCAAATGGTGAATATCGTTAATAAAGTTAGAAATCACCCCGGGTTCAAATCCTTGATGACATATACTTGTGGGCGGGACGCATTTGGAATATCAGGCAAAAAGGAAAGTTTAGAAATTCAAACAGTTGCTGAACCCTTTCCCAATGCGGTATCGGTGCGTTGTGCGTATGAACAGATTAGGTACATAGACAGGAAAAATATTTCCAAAAACCTCGAACTCGTAGATAAATGGAAAATATTTACATCAAAAGGTAATGGGGCAGCAGGCACAATAGATTTTAATAAACAAAATGCTATTATTGGGAAGGCATATGTTGCTACGCCTAATTGCGCTTGCTCCGATTCGTTAATACCGATTGGTGCATTTAATACACAGATTGAGGCGGAAAACTTAGCCAAATACATGGCTACTAAATTTTTACGATTTATGGTTGGCGTAATGAAAACATCTAGGAATATATATCAGGTAGTATATCGTTTTGTTCCCATTCAGGACTTCGCCACCAATACTAGTGATGCTGGACAATCTGATAAAATAGACTGGAGCAAATCTATCCCAGAGATCGACCAGCAGCTTTATCGCAAATATGACCTTTCCCCCGAAGAAATCGCTTTCATCGAAAAAATGATTAAGCCTATGGAGTGAAGCATGGAAGACTGTAAGTGCATAATTTGCGGATCATCAGCAAGAGGAAATTCCTCACGAGGCATACGGTTTTATGAATGTCCTAATTGCGGCCATTTTTCGGTTTCACGCAATCTTGAAGATCGAGACGTTGATATTCATGAACAGATAGCCAAACATTTATTATCCGGATATATCAGGGAACAGAATGAACATGGGAGAGTGGATACGATCATTTCCAATAAAAATGTCTTTGATATTCTAAATAGCCCAATTATTCCTAAAAGTCTTGAAGAGCAAGAAGAAAAATTCCTCCTTGCTATGGAAAGACGAACAAAATATTTATCACACCCGGTTAAAGATCCGGTCATGCATCAACCGGCAATCTGTTATGCGTATAACGATGAAGAAAGGAAAGCCCTAATACGTTCATTAGAAGGACGGGGTCTTGTCAAATCATTAGGTGCGGTTGCAGATGGTTATGCTTTAACATATTCGGGTCTAAAACTTGCGCAAAAGCTAAAATCTGAAGTAAGCAATTCCAATTTTGCTTTTGTTGCTATGTGGTTTAATGAAAAAGAAATGGCAGGCGTTTTTGATGAAGCAATTAAACCGGCTGTTAAAATCGCTTCGGGGGAACAATTATCTGCCTTCCGAGTTGATCAGAAAGAACATAATGACGATATAACAGATGAGATTATCGCTGGTATAAAGGATTCGCGTTTCGTTATTGCCGATATGACTGGTTATCGCGGCGGAGTATATTACGAAGCGGGATATGCGCGCGGGTTAGGTAAACCGGTTATTCTCACTTGCCGCAAAGATTGGTTTGATGGAGAACTTGATTGCAATGGGAATGTTATAAAAGAAAAAATACACTTTGACATCAACCATTTGAATGTAATCGTATGGAGCACTAACGACGAATTAAAAGAACGGCTGATATCACGCATTAAAGCAACAATTCTTTAAATCTTTACATATTTTTATGAGTAATTTGATCTATCATTATACAAGTTTACGCACTCTTTTTAGCATAATCGAAAATCAATCCTTTTGGCTTACAGATTTACGGTCGTCTATGGACAAACATGAAATGGACTATGCCGAACGGATGATTTTCGAAAAAGGGAAGGCATTATTGAACCAAGATGTCCCAAAAATGCTTCCTGCGCATAACTTCTATTCGCTTTCTTGTACTACATATGCGGATAGCTATTTCCATTTTAATAGCTACGCGGATAATTGTATGGGTGTGGCCATCGGTATTGATCCGAATTTTTTGCATTACGGCGTGCCAAACGATCAGTGCTACAAACTATTAGGATATCACTTGTATTTTGCAAAAGTATTGTATGATCCGGAAGAGCAAAAGCAAAGTATTGAGCAATATATTAGAAACCACTGTTGGGCTGAGTCAGAAATAGATGGCTTAAAGGATTCTATTTTGCCCGATACCTATAACGCATTTCTTGCAGTAATCAAGCGGCCAGAATTTGCCTTAGAACAAGAAGTGCGGTTTATCTATCGTCAAGATTACGGCGGTTGCAAAACTGTTGGGGTGCCATTAGGGGATGAAAAATTTTTCTCGCTTGATGATTTTCTCGATGTAGTGGGGCTTGACGCTACATCCTCTTTCGATCGAGTAAAAAAATTAAAGTACGGATATTTTGGAAATCGTATTCGTAAATATTATGAATTTAGTCTTAAACCGTTCGGCATGACTAATGTGATCAAGTCCATTACGATTGGCCCGAGGTCGAGGCAGAATATCGATGAATTGAATGAATATCTTGCCTCGCATAACATTTCTTCAATCAAGGTTCTAAAATCTAACATTGAATTGAGAGATTAAGGAGCTTTAATAGGAATTAAAACATATGGACCCCAAAAACCGTTCACCTTTCAATTTTATAAATTATTACATAATACTGGCAGCGATATGTCTTGTAGCTGCTATGTTGTCTTTGCTACAAGTTGAATGGTATTTTATCGGTATTTTGGGAATATTTGCTCTCGTAATAGCGGTCGTTTTGACAATTATAAGTGTAACAAATAAAAAGCGACGGGTGCCTTTCCCTAAAAAGAAAATGAAGAAGGCACTTAAACTCATCAAGACCACTGGCGACGTAACAATGGTCTATAAAGTTATAGACAAGGATATTCTTCCCGCGTTACGTAAGCATTTACCGAAAAAAATTTATAAATATTACCCTTTAAAAAATGGTGATACGGATCAAGAAGGGAAGGATAGCGAATTAAGAATCAATAGTCTAAAAAACCAAACAATTTGGGCTTCTCTATGTTCTGGTTTTAATGATCCGTATGAAGGTAAATATATATTTTTTTCCGAAAAAGATCTTTCAGCAATAGGGTTCCCGAAAGATACTAAAAAAATAGGTGATTCCATTCTTGAAGCACTCAGGAAATGCATTTCAATCATATGCTTTACTCTAAACCCAAATGATCTCCCTATGTGGGCACATTATGCAAATGAACATCAAGGGTTTTGTGTTGAATATGAAATTACCGATACATCGCATTTTTACCCTGTATGTTACACACATGAGCGTGTAAGCGCCCCAAGTTTATTCGTTGAATTGTTTCATGCGCTGACAACAGAAAATGCTCCACTTGCTGAAAAGGAATTGGTTATGAAGCATTGCCTTTTCCTTTATTCGTTCAAGTATGAAGATTGGAGCAGTGAACATGAAGTTAGAGCGATCTTTCTGAATGGAACCATTGATAAAAATGGGAAGCTGTATTCCTATGATGAAATCGGTATTATACCAACAAAACTATTTATAGGGGTTTGTTGTAGCGAGAAACATAAAAAAGAGTTGATTGATATTGCGAACAAGCTGAATATTCCTTATGAGTTGTGCACTGTTAGAGATGAAGAGAAGTTTAGTGTTCTTTCAAGCAAGTAAGCGGACTTGATTTTTTTAAACTAAAATTTTCTCAAAAATATTACCAAGTGTCGCGGAGATTGTACATTTGACGATTGACATCCCCTCTTTTATGTGCTATAATCGTAGCATAAATACGAACATACGTTTGTATTTTTAAGGGAGGTGAATGCAGTAATGAAACGAAGTAATGTGCGATGTCCCGTTTGCGGGCAGCTCAATGAAGGTCTGGATCTGGAAGAAACCGAAGGGTGGGCAGAATGCTGCAAGTGCAAGGTCGTCTTTATGGCGCCCTCCTATGCGCGGCAGTCATTTAATCAGAAATTGCCCCTCGTAAATCTTCCTGATCATGCAGTCAAAGCGGTAAAAGCATAGACAAATACCTTTTGGATCAACATAGCCCCGTTTGTTGTTTCTGGATGGGAAAACGCCGTTCGTTGCGGGATATCCCCTATCGGATGCGTTTTGCCTTATGCGGCTTAATTTTGAATGATGAGGAAGGGCGCTATTTTGAAACTTACGGAGTTGACGCGCCCATACAAGGCAGTATGCGATAACTGTCTGAACACCTACACCGCTTATCGGTCAAATGACGGGAGTATTTCATACCAATGCCCTGTATGCGGCACAAAAATACGGATACATATATGCAATAAATATCTTATTTTCAAAGAGCTGCGCTATCCGCGGCACGGAAAAGATCAAATTGAATCATAAACGGTTGTCCGGGAGAGAGTGGTCGAGCTGAAACAGAGCTATTGTAAAGCCATTCAGAATACGGGCGGCTAAGATCGTTCGGCGTGATCAAAGATATTACCTGTGAGGTCGGCGATAAATTTCGGATTTCTTATTGAAGTCCGGGTTTATCGCCGGCCTCTTTTTTTATGTCAAAAACAGGCTGATCCCCTGCTATAAAGGATCGAAAAAATATTGAATGCCTGATTTGCAATAAGGGCAAGGGATACATACGGCTTTTCTTGTTTTGAAAAGGAAAGCGGAAAGTATCTTTTTCTTGCCATGCCCTTATTGCGTTCAAGCGAGCGGTCTGGCTCGAAAAGCTCCACCTTTCCATGTTCTCCTTTGCCTGCATTGCGATTTGGCGAAGGAGATTTTTCATGGAAACCAAAGAGCAAAAGCAGTATTACGTCATCGTAAACGGACAGAAGGTGGAGGTAACGGAAGAAGTATATCGCGCATACGTCCGCCCGGTAAGAGCGCAGCAGCGCACCGAAAAGCGGAATAAGCGGTGCAAGGTAAAAGGCGAGCGGTTCGGGCTTGTAAGGTGCAATGGCGATTGTTCAAAATGCGAGTACGCGAAAAGCGGAAAGGCGTTGGGCGGCGCGGAACAGTCTTTGGAGGCATTGGCGGAATCTGGGTTTGAACTCCCCTCTGAATTGGATATGGAGGCAGATCTTTTAGCGGCAGAAGAACGGGAAGAACGCGCGGAGAAATTGCGCTCGGCTATTGCGCGTCTTTCAGAACGGCAGCAATATCTTATCAAAGCAATTTTCTTCAAAGGAAAGACGCAAATAGATATCGCCTTAGAAATAGGAGTATCGAAACAAGCCGTATCAAACGCAATTCGCCGTGCATTAACCTCCTTGAAAAAAATATTGGAAGGAAATTAAAAAAATTTTCCGATAGCCCGTGTACTTTCCGGGATAAGTGTCCTTGTGATAGTGAAGGGAGTTGAGCCGGCGTTCAAAAGCAGTCATGCCTGAAAGCGTTCCGGTATCCGGCACAAATATCATAAGGAGGTAATTGAATGATCACATCGGAACAGGTACGGAATGACCTGCACGAGATCAGATACTACTATTCGCGCAAGGCAAAGTTGGACGACGCAAGCCGTTCCATCGGTGATTCCGCCGTCCGCCAGCTCGTGGAAAAGTATAACCGCGCCATTCGCGTGGCTCCGCTGCGGCTCTATGACATCTACGCCTGCCTGTATGTTCGCGGGCAGACGCAGGAAGAGTTGGCTTATGAATTAAGCTATACGCCGCAGTATATCCGCAAACTAATCAGCCAGCTCCCCTCTTACTTCAAAAACAAATTCAATGAAACGGAGGTTACGTAATGGAGCAATTCATGAAGCACTTTTTGGAGGCGATGCTTCGCGCAAAGCCTGAGGATATCGTATCGTCCTTTGACGACGATATGGAAGATGATTGCGACGAAGATGAGGAGCAAGACGAGCAGAATGCGGATATGCCCGACTTTCTGGAGAGGGCGACCAACGTCTATCGCACGAGGTTCTTCATCGTGCGGCAGCAAATCATGTACCGGCGCGACTCGCTTCTCGGAGCATATCTGTGCAGCCGCGATACGTTCTATTGCCGTACGCCCGAACGCGACAAGCAATTCGAAGCTGCCTTCCCCCGTCGGGAAGAGAAAGACGGCAAGCGCATCCCCACTTTGATGTATATCCGTACATACATCGACTGATCCCCTATTCCCAACCGGCGTAACCGAACGCAGAGAATTGAGGCGGGTAAACCGTGCGGTACTTGCAAGTGTAAGAGCGGCCGCTCACCGTAACAGCACCGCACGGGACGTATTGTCCAAAAAAATGCGTTCGTTGCCACATATCCACAACTTTATACCTTTATTTTGCTTTGCTAACGGCAACACGGGCAACAAGAATGCTGCGCTAACGGCTATACGGGCAAATTTTTATCAAGGAGGCATATATGCCCAGAAACAATAGCACCGGCAACAATTCCGGCAACGGCGGCAAGTACAATAATCGCCGCTGGTACATCCCTTCCAAGCGCGCCAAGAGCTATGCGGACGAACGCAAGGCAAAAGTCCATCAGCACGGTCCCAAGGAAGGCAGGCAGCTCACCGACTACGAGGCGGGCATCCGTTCAGGATACCTGCAGGCGCAGTCCGACCACGCAGGCATCTACAAGTACAAAAAGGCTCTTTCCGAGGGCAAGAGCAAACAGGAGGCGCGCGAAATTTCGCAGCGCAGAGGCAGAAATTAACAGGAGGTAATCAATGGAACAGAACACGATCAAAGTCGAACGTGAGACGTTCGAGCGGAACGGCAAAACCTATTTCGGGTATTTCGTCAGCGGCGTTGTCCGCGGCAGGCAGGTAAAAGCGGGCGTGAAGCCGCCCGACAACGGCGGTTATACCGTCCTGGATATCGTCTTCGACGGTGCAATGGAAGCAGACCTCACCGTTACCCCCTTCGAGATGAAGGCGGAGGACGGCAGAGTCATTACGGGCAATACCTATGCGGTAACGTCGGTCGATCCCGACACGGGCGAGATCTATTCGTGCAAAGTCAAGCCCGCGCGAGAGTCGGACAAGACGCTTCTTCAAATGCTGTTGAAGTAATTTCCGCGCAATATTTCAAGGAACGGCTACCTGCGGGGAAAACCGCAGGCGGCCCGTTCCCCTATTTTATAAGGAGGTAAAAATGAGTAACTATAACGAACACTCTTGGTCGGACAAGTTCAGCTGGATCATCACCATCGTTGCAATGGTGCTTGTAGCTATCCTCTCCATCGGTCTTCTTTGCGCGCTGTTCATTCAGCCGAACGAGGAAAAGCCTGATGAGCAGACGGAGCAAGCGGCTGTCATGGACGATAAAGGCAACGCAATGATGAGCGGTACAACGTATGCAATGCCGGCAAGAATGGTCTTTGCAACGACTGCAGCCGAAGTGAGCAATGCAAGCGAAGGCATCACGCTCACAGCTACCATTCAGCCCGAAACGGCGGAGAATAAAGCCGTCGATTGGGATGTGGCGTTCGTCAATCCCTCCTCGTCCTGGGCAAGCGGGAAAGACGTTTCGGATTATGTAACCGTAACGCCCGCATCGGACGGCGCGCTCACGGCGAACGTGAACTGTCTGAAAGCGTTCGGCGAGCAAATCAAGATAACGGTAACGTCGCGTGCAAATGTCAACGCAAAAGCCGAGTGTACGCTCGACTATGCACGCCGCATTCTGGATATTGCGCTCTATTCGGAGGACAGGGATACCTGCCCTTTGGAGTTCGGCTCGGACGAGGTGTTGGTCGATCTGGTCATACCGAGCTATGAGGATTTTATCTCTTCGCTGCACGACGGCACGCTTTGGGCGGGCGGTTATGGCACGACTTGGCTGTATCATGGTGCATTGACGCCGGAAGAGGAGAATGATCCGTGGACGGGCTGGGCGGATGAGTATCTGACCAGAACATTCCGCTTTTCGGATTACACGATCAAAGATAATCTTATCGTCGAGCCGGAAAATGAAGCGGGAAAGCCGTATGTGGCGCAGGTGGAAAGCTCCTGCGAGGTGGCAAGCGAATTGTGCAGCATTTACTGCAATTTTGCAACGGAAGTGACGATGACGCAGTCCGGCGGCGGCAGGGTGTATTCTTTTCAGGAGTTGTTTGAAGGCGGGTTCAAGTTCGGGAATAACCCCCTTGCCATTTTAGCCGCACAGGACAGGTGGGAAGGTTTTGCAGCCTCTCCTGACTTTACGGCAGAGCTCTATTACGACTATATGGAGCAATTCGTAAGCTGGTTTCAGGAAAATCCGGATACGCCCATCGCGGAATATACGATGACGTACACCGGCAAGTATTCCACGTTCACACGGCACTATACTTTCCGCTACAACCCGGAATCGGTGGAAATGCCCGTGGTTTCTCTCGAACTCGACAAGAGCGAGATCGTAATTTAAGGAGGTAATCTATGAGTAACGAACTTTATCAGCACAAGCGTTCGGACACCATCAAATGGGTGTTGACGCTTCTTGCATTTATCCTCGTGGGCGTCATGCTCGCGGGTATCATCCTCGGCTGGTTCGAGAAAAAGGAAGAGTCGCCCGCAGAGGAAGAACAGACGGAGCAGGCTGCCGTGATTGACGGCGAAGGCAATGCAATGGACGCAGATACCGTCTATGCCATGCCGACGGCAATGTCCTTCTCGGCAGCTTCGCTTGCACAGGCAAGGGCGCAATTCAATGAGCCGAGCGGCACAACCATCACTTCGGATGAGAGCGTGGACGTGCGCATCGAGGCGTATGTCCGCCCGGACGATGCGGCAAACAAGAAGGTCGATTTCTCCGTTTCTTGGGGAACGGCGCCTACGCACGGCAGCGAGCCGGTCGAGAACTATCTCACCGTCACGCCCGATTCGGACGGCAGCACGACGGCGACCGTATCCTGCAAAAAGGCGTTCGGCGACGATACCATTCTCATCACCGTAACCACCCGCGAGGGAGGCTTTCAGGCGACCTGCACGGTCACGTTCACGGGCATTGCGGACGGTATCTCCATTTCGGGCAGTACGGCAACGAAGAAGTCCTCTTCGGGACGCGGCGAGTATTACGAAGTCGGCACGGGCAAGACGTACACCTTTGACATCTCGCTCACCAACGCTTTTGACGATGTTGCAAGCGACCTGTCCGTAAAGGAGATCGGCGGCGAAGGCACCATGTATTTCGGCAACGGTTCGTTCAATGACGGCGGCTATATCAATTATACAGAGATGTATCAGAAGGACTTGGGTGAAGTCGCCGGTAAGTTTATCACATCTGCGACCATCTCCGGAAATACGTTGACGGTCAAGACAGGTTCGGTCGTTTTGGAAAACTACTATGACCATATAGCACCCGATGAGTACCACATTGTGGATATACTCTACGACCGCTATGTCGTAGAAATTACGGATGATACCATGGGCTACAAGGACGTTGGCGATTCCTTCGTCAATCAGAATGCGAAGTATAACGCCGAGCACATTGACGATTGCTACTTCTATGTGACGGTCGAAGATGAGATCAGCGGCCTTACGCAGACGGTCAAGCTGTGGCTGGTCAGCTCGGTGAGCGGCGTTTCGCTCTCGCCTTCCGCGCTTGAATTTTAAGGAGGTGAACTATGCAGAGCAAAGGTCAGATAGCGGCAAAGGTCATAGGCGTTATCCTTGTCCTTTTGCTGCTGGCGGGCATTGTTGCCGTCATTTACCGCTTTACCAACGGCTTCAACGAGGACTTCAAGACCTTTTATGTGGAGTATGACGGTGAACAGATCCTTACGACGGAGAGCGAAATGCACCTCACGTCGGGGAATACGCATCGTTTCGGCGTCAAGTACACCTTTGATACGGAGAACGCTGAGCCGAAAGGCTACAATGTAAAAATTGTGCCGAACGCGCAGCGCGACTTCGATTTCACGGTGGACGGCGAGCGGTACCTCTACTCCAAGCAGGGCGACATGACTGCCGCCTTCGGCTTGAAGAAGAGCGATACATACTTCGAGCTTTCCCTCCCGGAAGATTTCAGTCTGGAATACGCGTTGCAAAGCTGTTATCCCGGCAAAGAGGTCGTCGTCCCCGAAGAGGCTGCGGGCGCCAACGCTTACCCGTATATGCTGGTCATCTCCTCGTATAACGACAGTGTAGTTTATCACATTGCGTTGTCGGTCGGAGCGGAAGTGACGGGCGTAACGTTGGATCCCGACCACATTATATTTACCGGCTCACCGGCGTAAGGAGGCAAAACATGACGATACGAAGCATAAAGGTACGGCTTGCGGCGTTCCTGCTCGTGCTGCTTGTATGTTTCGGCGCGGTCATGGGCGGACAAGGTTTCTTGTCCGCTTTTGCCGCCACCGACGTGCAGACGGCATACGAAAACACAAACGTATTGGACAATTTGGACGGAGCGACCATCGGCGGAAAGGCGTTCGACATCGCGGACTATCCGCACAACGATGAAGGCAGGCCGCAGGTCATCTCTCTCGTGGAGTTCTGCTATTCGTACTATGCGGACAAGCAAGGTGACTTCGGGCTGTACGTCTATGTGTATAACCCGCAGGACATCGCCTTCGATATGGCGACGGACAGAAATAAGATACAGCTTACATACGGAAACAAACAGAGCTATTCCAAGTACACGCTGGACTTTCTCAATTATTCCGAAAAGGCGGGCTACGAGGGCAGATTTTACAAGTTCAAAGTACGGCTCACGGATGCCGAACGGAAGGATATATTAGCCGCCGTCAACGACGATGGGCGCGTGTATAAGATCAGCGGCATCGAACTTTCGTATAAGGGCAGCGTCACGGAATACCCCTGCGGGCAGACCTATACATATTCCGGCTATGCCGAAGGATATGGTTCGGAACTTGCAACGGGCGATACGCTCTCCTGCACGGTGGACGGGTTCGATAAATACCTCACGCTCGACGTGCATTCCACCTACTACCGCCCGGAAGGGACCAACGGCGAAGCCTATGAGCGCGACACGCTGCACTCGGTGTACTTTTCCGTCCCCAACGAAATCATCGCCGAGTACGGAGAGATGACTGCCGTCCATGCGACGTGGCTGAATGCGCGCACTTCGCCTATCTTCGTGACGGGCAATAAGGATGTGTACAATGCCGTTCTTCCTTATATCGGGCAGACGGTGGACGGCGGCGACTTTACCTACGCGAAGGACGACAATTCACCCGTGCCGTACGCGCTCATTGCGTCCAAGTATATCGAAAGCGCCGGCTGGAACAATGCGTCTTACAGCCTCTCGTACATGAGCTACAACGCAAACCGTACATATACGAAATCGGATACCGATCTGAATGCCCTGTACTACTGCTTCCTTGCGGAGAACGGCGACGCGGACAGCTACACGCTGCCTGCGGAAACGCTGGTCGGCAACAAGGCAAAAGGCGTGGAAGGCTACTTTGAGAGCTATACCGAAGAACATGGCGGCGAGCTTATTAACGACAGGTTCAGCAAAGGTTTATTTGAAAGTGTGGCGAGTTCTTTTACGGACATCACCATCTCCAAAGACGACACCTTCAAGCTGACGGATGAAGTCATTTCCCAAAGTTTATGGCAAAAGTTTGTCGGAGGCGGTTACAACGTGTCCGGCACGAACACCTATACCGTGTCTGCGATCCGAAAGGTAGAGAGCGGCGATTTCAAATCAACGGCGGCGGCGACCTGCGAAGCGCTGTATATCGACGAGAGCGACTACGATGAGTTCAAAGATTACTTCGATAAGGCAACGGCAAGCAATGAAACGGTGTATCTGTTCCGCTACTACCAGAGCGACTACACCTGCTACGAAGTTGCGGAGTATTTGCGCGGCGAAGGTACATGGACGTTGCTCGGCACGCAATTCGGGTATGAGTTTGTCGATTCCAACGCCTACCTCATGCAGATGTGGGTACAGTTGGACTTCGATATCATCGACCTTACTTTCACGAAGAATGGAGTAGATACCATCATCCCCGTTGTCATGTCGCCGATGGATATTGCGGCGGACGGAGACGCTCCCGTCATTACGACCAAAAACGACTTGAAATGGTGGCAGATCTTACTCGCTGTGTTGGCGCTTATTCTGATCATCTGGCTGCTTTTCAAGTTCGCGCCGGTCATCGTGTATGCGGTGGGCAAAGTCATTGCCATGCCCTTCAAGGCAATAGACGCGCTGTTCAAAAACAAACCGAAGGAACGTAAGGAAAACAAGGAAAGTAAGGCAAACAAAGAGCCGCCCGATTCGGACGGCGGGGAGGTGTAAATGAAAACTGTCAGGAGGATACTTGCAGTTCTCCTTCTGGTAGTTGTGGTTTTGGCGGTCGGCTACCTGTGCTACACGGGCAGCCGGCTTGCCGACACACAGCAGGAGGCAGCTTATGAGCAGACGGTTTCATATTAGCGTTACGGTCATTTTGTCCGTGCTCTTCCTCGCGCTGATCGCCGTGTTCTGGCAGTCGTATGCGAGATTCGGTGAAGCCTGCAAGGACTTCGGACTGTCCGTCGCCTATTATGTTTGCGAACTGTTCGGGATAGACTATTCTTTTACGCCAACGGTAACGGAGTATTCGCATGTGTTGCAATGGGAGATATTGTTGCCTGCGGACTTTGACGCGTTCACCGCCTCGGCGGGCGAATACTTTTCGCTTCTCATAGACGGCGAAAACTTTTCGGGCTATTGGGCGGCCGTTTGCGACGTCATGCTCGTTGTAGCAAAGGTCATTGCGGTGGCGCTGCCCTGCTTCATTGCTTTGATACTTGTCGTATTCCGTATGTACAAGCAAGGCAATACAAAACACAACAAAGACACGGTGCCGCTACGGGTATTCAAGGCAATTTCAAAGTACACCTATCAACCCGTCAAGCGCGCCGTGCTATCTTACCGCGACTTTCTTTCAGAGCATAAACCTATATGGGTGTGCTGGGTGGTCTTGTGGGTGTTCCATCTCAACCTTGCAAGCATCATTATGGGCTTCTTTGCGTACTACTTCTATTTTGTGTTGAGCTTCGACGTCGCAAACCTCTATGTGCAGGTCTGCAAGCTGTTCATCGACTTGCAGGTCATCTTTCGCCACTTCCCGTGGTGGAGCATCGTAACGGTGACGTGGCTGCTCTTTAATCGCTGGCGCAAAAACATTGCGCTCAATCGCCTGCGGCACTTCGAGGCGCGCAACTGCGGGTTTATCAACGAACTGCCCATCGTGTCAATGTCCTGCGGCTCTATGGGAAAGAAAAAAACCACGCTCA
>ERZ1090879.1427-NODE-1428-length-13101-cov-17.835045_pt1 | contig 13101 bp, 15 predicted proteins | sample MGYA00478472_ERZ1090879 | MGnify/ENA primary metagenome ERZ1090879 (study PRJEB33644, sample SAMEA5815723) | chicken gut metagenome | biome: Chicken; feature: Gastrointestinal Tract; material: Caecum | place: Ireland | collected 2019-01-01 | study: A study of...
CGCAGTCGGGCGGCGGCTGCCGCGCCAGCAACTATATCCCGCTCATCCGCAAGGCGCTCAGGGCGGAGTTCCCCAAAGTCCCCGTGCTTTCGCTCAATTTTTCGGGGCTGGAAAAGGGGAATTCGCTCAGGCTCTCCGTAAAGGAATTCATTCAGCTCGCCTATGCCATTTTCTACGGCGATTTGGTCATGACGTGTTACAATCAGACCAAACCTTACGAGCTTGAAGAGGGGGCGGCGGCAAAGGCGCGCGTTGAATGCGTGGAAAAACTCAAGGCGGCGCTCGACGACGGCTCCTATAAAAAGCTGAAAAAATATACCCGCCTTATTCTGAATGCTTTTGCCGCCATCGGAGTGAGCGGCGAAGAGAAAGTGAAGGTGGGCATCGTGGGCGAGATCTACGTCAAGTATTCTCCGCTCGGCAATTCGCATCTCGAAGATTTCCTGCTTTCCGAAGGCTGCGAACCCGTCGTGCCTGCGCTCATGGACTTTATTCTGTACTGCGTCATCAACACCGTGAACGACGCGAAGTTCTACGGGCAGAAAAAGCTCATGGCGGTCGCGTTCGGGATCGTGTACAAATGGCTGTACGGCAAACAGAAAAAAATCATCCGTCTCATGAAAAAACAGAGGCGCTTCGAACCGCTGCACGACTTCGAACATCTCAGAAAATGCGCCGACCAGGTCATCAACCAGGGCGTAAAGATGGGCGAGGGCTGGCTCATCCCCGCCGAGATGGCTGCGCTCGCGGGATCGGGAACGGAAAACATCGTCTGCGCCCAGCCGTTCGGCTGCCTGCCCAATCACATCGCGGGCAAGGGCGCCGTCCGTGCAGTCAAAATGCTGTATGAAAACGTGAACATCGTGCCCGTCGATTACGACCCTTCGGCAACGCGCGTCAATCAGGAAAACCGCATCAAACTCATGCTCGCCAATGCGCGGGAAAACATGAAAAACAGGAAGTAACAAAGGAGCGTTCGGAAGCGAACGCTCCTTTGATTTTTATAAATTTTATTCATGTCTTGACGGTGTTATAATGTTGTGATACAATATGGGTACGGTACAAGGGTGGATACGGGCGGTTATCTAACAAGTTGATTGGGCATTTTGCGAAGATGAAATAAGGGGGAAGATATTATTGATTATATTTCAGGGAGAAGTGGACCTATCAGTTAATATTCAGCGCAAGAAGCGTATGAATAGGAAAATGGGTGCATTAGGCATCACTTTCTGTCTTGTAACAGTGGGAGTATCTGCGATTGTCTTTTTTTTGTGCTTTCCAAACGAACCGTATGAAGATAGATTGCGAAGTTTTTTGGAGACACTTGTTTATGCTGCCTTTGCGATTCTTATAGCGATTATGATTTTCTTCAAGCCCGTCAAAGACTATCACGGGAAATCAGATGGATATATGAAAATCGAGGTGGACGAGAGCAGAATACGAGTGGATCAACCTTATTTTATAGGCAGACCATTTTTTGAGATTTCAACGTTTACAGATGCAAGAAAGCTGGTGGAATACGATGATTACTATTATATCTACTATAAAAATAGCAGTATTCCGATTATCTGCCAGAAAAATCTGTTGGTAGAGGGAACGTTGGAAGAATTTGAAAAAGTGTTCTCCTGTAAAATCGTGCGTAAAAACAAGAAATCCCGTAAATCCAACACCACACCTGCGAAATAATGCAAAAGGGCATTCGGCAAACTATAATGTTATGATACAATGTGTGTACAGTGTATGGGGAAAAGGGTAAGGAATAATGGAGCTATGAAAGAAGAAAATATTATTATTTTTGAAGGTCGATATTCAAAACAGGCAATACAATTTATGTTAAAGAAAAATTCTATCATGTGTTCGGCAGTAGTTGCGGCTGTTGCAGGTATTGGCATAATTGTTGTATCAGTTATTTCGTATATGCTGGATTTATGGGTGTTTATGATTTTTCTTATTCCCTTGGTTTTAATGATAGGTCTTGCGCCTATCGCACCATTTATTTATAAAAAACAGACCATAGAAACAATTGCCCCTAAACAAATAATTATAGACGGGGATATGAAGTTTATAAATATAACTCTTCATAAATCCACGACAGCCATTCAAAAACCTTTTAATTGTTTAAAACGTGTAATCGATTACGGAGAGTGGTACTATTTGAAATTTAAGTTTCCCAAATTAGACGGATTTGTTTGCCCAAAGGAGGCTATTACGCAAGGGGATACGGAAGAATTTGAAAAAATTTTTGCAGGGAAGGTAGTGCGGAAGCTGAAAAAGGAACACAGTAAGTCCGCGAAATAATGCAAAGGAGCGTTCGCAGGTGAACGCTCTTTTCTTTATATCAATATCAGAACGGCGGGGAGGGGATTTGCTCCGCTAATGGGCGGCATAGGCAAATATTATATCGGAAGGGTGTGCAGTCGCTTGAAAAAAAGGGCGCAAAATGGTACAATTTTACGGAAATAACTTCCCGGTATAACTTTTCCGTCCGTTCCCGCGCTATGCGGCGGAGGGGGAGAGGAGGAACGCCATGAATAAGAAGAACACCGTGCCCGATCCGGCGGAGACCGCCCCGGCAGAACGCGCAAGTCTTTCGGAGGCGGAGCCCGCCGTCGTCGATTTCTTTCAGGGGAGGCAGCGCGCGCTGTGGATCGCGGCGCTGGCGATCTCCTTTGCGATCGCCGCTGCAGGCATTTCGCTCGCATTTTCGCTGCCGCCGCGCGGAACGGGCGGAGACTATACCCTGAACATCATACTTGCGATCCTCGGCTTTTTGGGGCTGGGTGTGCTGATCGTCTGCGTGATGACGGCGAAGATGCGCACCTCCAAGTGGGTTGCCGACGGCGCGGGCGTGGAGTACTATGCCTTCGGGCGCAGGGTGATGGCGCTCTCGTGGAAGGAGATGCAGGAAGCGGGATATCTGAAGATCGCAAATCCGCGCACGCACGTTACCGCTTACTATCTGTATTGGACGACGGAGGAGCTGATGTCCGCCTGCCGCGATTTCATCAGGGGCGGCGTGATGGAGCACAAGCCCAAATATCTCGGCAGATACAACCGGCGCAAGGGGAGCATCATTCTCTATGCCATCGATCCTTACGATCCTGCGAACGACCCGCTCGTCAGATTCACGCAGGAGCATTACCCGCATCAGCTGAAAAATCCGAAGGTGCTTGGATTTGCCGAGGAAGCGGCAAAAGAATAATAGAGCAGACCGCCCCGCCGCGAAATATATCGCGGCGGGGCGGATTTATTAAAAGATATTCGAGAGCGAAAGGGCGTACGAGGCGGGGAGCGTTTCGGCGAGATGCAGAAGGATCTCTATCTTCGGGAGCGCAAGGTCATAGTCTCCTTCCGCAACGAGGCGCACCGTCTCGGAGAGCGTGTCGTCCACACGGTTTACGTCGTTGTGCGGCAGCCACACATGCAGCTTTTCCTTGCGCGCCTCCCAGGCGGTGCGCACCGCCTCCGCGTCGCCGCCCGTCGCGTTCCCGCCGTCCGTCTTTTCGTACAAAGTGCGCAGCTCTTCGTGAAAGTTTTCGAAACTGTTTGTCACATAGATGTTTTCAAATACCGCCGCGCCGATCAGCAGAAGGAGCGCCGCGGCGATCGCCGCAAGTGATTTGATCATGGTGCCTTCCTTATGTAGCGGACGGCGGAAAGGCGCGGTACCATGTCCGCGTTCTCCGTCTTCCCGCGCGGGCATGGGTGCGCGGGAGGGCAGGCGGCGCGGCTACCATGTCTTGCCGTCGGGGTATGTCACGTTCAGCGTGCGGAACTTTTCGCCCTTTTCCTGTAAATACAGTTTTCCCGTGCCGTCGGCGGTGAGCACGAGCACCTTCTTTATCTTCTTCACGCCCTCTTTGTGCAGGACGCCCTCAAAAAAGTTCTGTTCCAGTCCCGTGAGCGCAAGGTTCTTGCCGTCGAATCTTCCGTTGTCGATGATGACGAGCGGGAGCGACGTCTGCATCTGTTCGTAGTTCTCTTTCGGCAGCGCCGAAAACGTGCCGTTGGATTCATACAGCGCATAGTCGATGCAGTCGAGGGAGAAATATCCCGCGGAACGGAGCGATTCGATGAGGTCGGAAACGTCGAGGTTGTTGCGCTTGAGCTGATAATCGTCGATGCCGTTTTTGTTGATGACGACGCTCGGCTTTCCGCTGATGAACGATTTCAAAGGCTTGACTTTCAGGTCGATCAGCGTGACGATCTCGTGCAGAACATAGATGGCGAGCACGGAGACGACGCCGTAGAGGAGCGGGATGGACGTATCCGCCATGGGAATACAGGCAAGCTCCGCAATGAGAAGGGTGATGACGAGCTCAAAGGGCTGCATCTCGCCGATCTGGCGCTTTCCCATAAGGCGCATGACGATGAGCAGGACGATATAGATGATCGCCGTGCGGATCATGACGAGTACCATATAAAAAGTATCCGCTGTTTTGAAAAATGTATGCTCATTTGATTGCTTTTTTGCGCAGATGCGTTTATAATATGAGGCAGAAGAGTAGCCAAGGTGCGTTAAGTGTTGCGAAACGGGACGTTGTTCGCAAACGAAAGGGGAATCCCCTGCGGTGCCGCGGCGCGTCCGCTCGAATATGCGCGAAAGCGCGTTCTGAAAGTAGCCGCAAGATGACCTCCGCTCGTTCGGGGACGGCTGCGGCTCGGCGGACCTCCTCAAATGAAGGGAGGTTTTTTTGTATGCTTTTTTCCACCTATTTCCGCGCCCTTTCGGCGGGGAAGAAGACGGCGTTCGTCGCCGTGCTGGCAGCGCTGAGCGTCGTCGTCAACTGTTTTTCCATTGATATCGGCGCAAGCAACAAGATCGCGTTCACATACACGGTCTGCTTCTTTGCGGGGTATCTTCTGGGCGGCGTTCCCGCGTTTTTCGTGGCGCTGTTCGGCGATGTGATCGGGTACCTTGTCAACCCCGTCGGCGTGTACTGGCTGTACGGCGTCACCCTCGGCTTGTACGCTTTTTTAATGGGCGTCGTCATGAACGTGCCGCTCGGGAAGGGACACCGCGCCGCGCCTTACATCAAAGCCGCCGCAGCGCTGCTGCTCGGCTATGTGATCGTCACGGTCTTTCTGAATTCGCTCATCAATTACTCGTATCTGATGGTATTTGTGTGGAACGGCGCGCCGACCAAGACGTTCCTCGTCTACCTCGGCGGCAGACTCGCGTTCCAGACGATCGTTTACGCCGTCAATTTTGCGATCTGCGTCGTGCTCCTGCCCGTTCTCGTGCATATCGGCAGAACGGGGTCGAAGAACAGGAAAACGCCGCCTGCGGAGGGGGAGGACGAGCGCGTCCGCCCGGGCGTGCACGACCGTCCGGACAATCCATAAAAATTACTTACAGTCAGCCCGATGCGCGTTATCGGGTTGACTTTTTTATTCGCGGCGTGCTATAATGAAACGGATTTTTGAAGGAGACAGCCATGAACTCAGCCTTGCTTGCCGATACGGTGATGTTCGGCGCGAACAGCCGCGGGATCATCATCTTCGGGTTTGAGATCTACTATTACGCCATCTGCATCGTGTGCGGCATGATCGGCGCGGCGGCGCTCTCCGCGCTTCTGATGAAGCGCAGGAACATGTCGCCCGATCTTATCTTCCTCTTGTTTGTCGTGTGCATCCCCACCGCGGTCATCTGCGCGCGGCTCTTTTCCTGCCTTACCGATCCGAATATCGGCATTCAGAATTTCTTCCGTTTCCGCGACGGCGGACTCTCCGTCACGGGCGGCGTTTTGGGCGGCGTGTTCGCGGGCTTCGTCGTCTGCCGCATCAAGAAGGTGAGCTTTCTGCGGGCGGCGGACTGCGTCGTCGTCAATATCCTCATCGCGCAGTCGCTGGGCAGATGGGGGAACTTCTTCAACGGCGAAGTGTACGGCGCGGAGGTCACGGATCCCGCGCTCCAATGGTTCCCGTTCGCGGTGCCCATCAGCCATTTTGCGGGCGCGGGCGGCATCGACGGCTTTTCCGACCCCAACGCGACGTGGCACTATGCGTTCTTCTTCTACGAGAGCGTGATCAACCTCATCGGCTGGGCGATCCTCTTCACGCTCGCATGGAAATTAAAGAAAAAGCCCAACGGCATTCTCACCTGTTCGTATTTTGTGTGGTACGGCACGGTGCGTTCGATCATGGAGCCGCTGCGGGATCCCGAATTCATTCTCGACAGGGGCGGCGTGATGTGGTCGGAGCTCTTCTCCATCCTCATGGTGGGGCTCGGGATCTGCGCCATCCTCGTGCTGCTCATCCTCAACTTCCGCAAGGAGGGCGCCTTCTTCGGCAGCCGAACGGGCGACCCGTGCGGCATCAGCGAATACATGACGCCCTATAAGGACGACGAACCCTATTATTCCACGATCAATATGTTCGGCGACAAGTATCCGCCCGCGCCCCCCAAAAAGAAAAAGGGGGAGGACGGCGGCGCGCCTTCCGGAGCGGCTGACGATGCTCCCGCCGGGGCGTCCGAAGATGAAAAGCCGGAGGACGGCGGAGGCGACGCATGAGGAACCTCACCCTGCTTACCGACCTGTATCAGCTCACGATGGGTCAGGGATATTTTGCGCGGGGAAAGCACACGCAGAAGGCGGTGTTCGATATCTTCTTTCGTCCCAACCGCCTCATCACCTATTCGGTCGCCGCGGGGCTCGATCAGGCGGCGGACTATTTGGAAAACCTGCACTTCGACGAGAGCGATATCGCCTATCTCCGTTCGCTCAACATGTTCACGGAGGACTATCTCGCGTACCTCTCCGAACTGCGCTTTACGGGCGACGTGTACGCGGTGCGCGAAGGGGAGATCGTCTTTCCGTACGAGCCCATCGTCACCGTCGTGGCGCCCATGCTCGAGGCGCAGCTCGTCGAAACGGCGCTTCTGACCTTTATCAATCACCAGACGCTCATCGCCTCCAAAGCCGCAAAGATCTGCGCGGCGGCGGGCGGCGGGGTCATGGAGTTCGGCCTGCGCCGTGCGCAGGGTGCCGACGCGGGCGTCTACGGGGCGCGCGCCGCCATGATCGGCGGATGCGTCGGAACTTCCAACGTCTATGCGGGCAAGCTCTTTCACGTTCCCGTTTCGGGGACGATGGCGCACAGCTGGGTCATGAACTTCGGAAGCGAGCTGGAGGCGTTCCGCGCCTATGCGGAGAGTTTTCCCGAAAACTGTCTTCTGCTCGTCGATACCTATGATACCCTCCGCAGCGGCGTGCCGAACGCCATAAAAGTGTTCCGCGAGCTGCGCGAAAAGGGGTACGAACCCAAGGGCATCCGTCTCGATTCCGGCGATCTGGCGTATCTTTCCAAAGAGGCGCGTAAGATGCTCGACGACGCCGGGTTTGAAAACGCGATCATCTGCGCCTCGGGCGATCTCGACGAAACGCTCATCCGTTCTCTGAAGGCGCAGGGCGCGCGCATCGATACATGGGGCGTCGGCACCAAGCTCATCACGAGCGCCGATCTCCCCGCGCTCGGCGGCGTGTACAAGCTCGCCGCGGTGTACGAGAACGGAAGGGAGATCCCCAAGATCAAGCTCTCCGACACGACGGAGAAGATCACCAATCCCTCCTTCAAGGAGGTCTACCGCATTTACGACGGCAAGACGGATAAGGCGCTCGCCGATTACATCGTGCGCGCGGGGGAAACGGTGGACGAGAGCAAGCCGCTCACCCTCTTCCATCCCGTCGATACATGGAAGCGCATGACCGTTACGGGATTCCGCGCAAGAAAGCTGCGCGAAAAGCTCATCGAGGGCGGAAAGCGCGTTCAGCCGCGCTATACCATTCCCGAGATCGCCGCATACCGCGCGGGCGAATACGCACGCTTCTGGGAAGAGTACACGCGGCAGGATATGCCGCACATTTATAAGGTCGATCTTTCTCCCGCGCTGTACGAGCTCAAACGCGCGCTCGTCGAAGAGCACGGGCGAGGGTAAGGAGACGAAATGTTCGGACTGTATACCAAGCGCGACGTACAAATGCTGGTTCGCCGCCTCCGCGACGAATACGACGCGGCGCTGAAGGAGCAGAAGGCCGCGTCCGAGGAGCTCAAGGCGGAGAACCGCGCGCTCTCGGCGCGCGTCTCGGAGCTCGAAGGGGAGCGCGGCAGCGTTTCCGAGGCGCTCGTGCACGCCGTAAAGGAGGGGGAGCGTATCAAAGAGGAAGGTTCCCGCGCGGCGGAGAACGGACAGAAGGAATTTGCGCTGCTCGCCGAAAAGTGCCGCTTGTTCCTTGCAAAACTCATGCAAAAATATCCCGACGAAGAGGATACGCAGGCGTTCGCCGCCTTCGTCGAGTCGCTCTCGGGCGCGCTCGGCGAGGAGGAAGAGGAGAGCGGGCTGGATATGGACGAAGTGCTCGCTCCCAAACAGCCCCTCGATCTGGGAAAGCTCTGTAAAGATCTCGGACTGATGGAGGACGGCGAATGACCAAAAACCAGATGAAACGTTACAAATACATCATGGCGGGGCTGGGCGGCGCGCTCATCTTTGCGGTGCTGCTCGCCGTCGATCTTGCGACCAAGGCGTGGGCGGAGTGGTATGAGTTTGCCTACGGGCTCAACCAGCCCTCGTACTTCCTCGGGTTCATCAAACTCACCTATACCCAGAACCGCGGCATCGCCTTCGGCATCGCGAGCGACGATCCGCTCGTCATGTCCATCATCATCGCCGTCACCATCCTGCTGGCGATCCTGCTCATCGTCGCTTTTTTCACGATCTTCCGCAACAACATGCCCGTGCGCATCTGTCTCGCCACCGTCGAGGCGGGCGCCGTCGGAAACATCATCGACCGTCTTTGCCTGGGCTACGTGCGCGACTTTCTCGACGTCCGCCCGATCGGATTCGGCATCTGCAACATCGCCGATTTTTATATCGTGTTCGGCGTCATCGTTATTGCGTTCATCATCCTTTTCATCGGCAAAAACGCGGTGTTCCCGCTCAAAAAATCGTGGCGGGAGCAGGCAAGAAAGGAAGATGAGGAGCGCGACCGCATGAACGGACATTCCGGAGATGCGCATCGGGATGAATGAGTACGTCGTAGAAGTTCCCTGCCGTGCGGACGTGTTCGTCAGCGAGCGCGCGGGGCTCACGCGTTCCGCCGTCAAAAAACTGGCGGACGGCGGACATCTCTTTGCGGACGGCGTTCCCGTAAAAGCCGGGCAGCTGCTGAAAGCGGGTGCGAAAGTGACGGTGGAGATCCCCGCGCCCGTACCCATCCGCGCGCAGCCCGAGGATATCCCCGTCGACATCGTCTATGAGGACGAGGATATCGCCGTCGTCAACAAGCCGCAGGGCATGACGGTGCACGCCGGCGCGGGCAGGACGGAGGGAACGCTCGTCAATGCGCTCCTGTACCGCCTGCACTCCCTGAGCGGCATCAACGGCGAGATCCGCCCGGGCATCGTGCACCGCATCGATAAGGATACTTCCGGGCTGCTCGTCGTCGCCAAGAACGACGCCGCGCATCTCTCGCTCGCCGCGCAGATCGCGGAAAAGTCGTGCAAACGCGAATATCTCGCTCTGCTGGAGGGGGTCGTCAGAGAGGAAACGGGGCATATCTCCACGCTCATCGGGCGCGATCCGAAAGACAGGCTGAAAATGGCGGTGCTTCCCGCGGGCGGGCGGCGTGCCGAAACGGATTTTTTCGTGCTGGAACGCTTTCCCGCGAACACGCTCATGCGGTTCGCATTGCAGACGGGGCGCACACATCAGATCCGCGTCCATGCAAAGTATATGGGGCATCCCGTGGTGGGCGATCCCGTATACGGCTATAAAAAACAGCGGTTTTCGCTCAACGGACAGCTCCTGCACGCATACCGTCTCACGCTCACGCACCCGAGAACGGGGGAGCGGCTCACCTTCGAGGCGCCTCTTCCCGAGTATTTTGAGCGCGTGCTTGCGATCCTGCGGCGGGAGAGCGCGAACGGACATTAAGGGAGAAGGATATGTTGATTCTCAATCAGGACGAAATGCGGCGCGCGGTCACGCGGCTTGCGATGCAGGCGGTGGAGGCGTGCAAGGGTACGGACTTCGTGCTCGTCGGGATCCGTACGCGCGGGGTCATTCTCGCCCGCAGGATGCAGAAGGAGATTGCGCGGCTCGAGGGCGCCGAGCTCCCCGTGGGGATCCTCGATATTTCGCTCTACCGCGACGATCTGCTCGAAGGCTGCGACGCGGTGTTCAAAGGCAGCGAGATCGGGTTTCCCATCGAGGGCAGGCAGGTCGTGCTGTGCGACGACGTCCTCTATACGGGCAGAACGGTGCGCGCGGCGCTTGCGGCGCTCTCCTCCATGGGCAGGGCGGGCGCGGTGCGCCTGTATACCCTTGTCGACCGCGGGCACAGGGAACTCCCGTTCCGTGCGGACGGCGTCGGCAAAAACGTTCCCACGTCCAAAAAGGAGCGCGTTGTGGTGCGCTTTGCCGAAACGGACGGCGAGGACGGCGTATATCTCTTCAAGAGCGGAGAATAAATTTGTCAAAAACGGCGGACAGCCGTTTTCGGAGGTACATAAATATGGCAAAGAAAACAGAAAACAAACAGCAGTCGACGCAGCATCGCCGTACGACGCCCACGCGCGTGAACATCGTCGATCTTCTTGCGTTCCTTGCGCTTGCGGCTTCGGCGATCCTTCTCGTGATCGGACCTATCCTCAGGTGGGTGCTTGCCAACACGGGCGGCGCGGTCGTCATGCAGGCGCTCAACCTCGTGCAGCAGTACTGCGTGCTTGCCGCGATCGCCATTCCCGGCTGGTACTTCGTGCGCGGGAAGCGCAAAGCGTGGCGGATCGCATACTTTATTTTCCTTGCGATCTATGTCGCGGGCACCATCCTCGGCATGACGCTGGGCATCTGAAAATACGATCGGAGAGAAAACGGCTTTTCCAGCCGTTTTTTCTTTACAAATCAGCGGATTTTTTTTATAATAAAGGGGAAACAAACATACAGAAAAGCGCAGCGGGAGAGAGGTATGAAACCTGTCATTGCGATCGTAGGGCGCCCCAACGTCGGCAAGAGCACCTTCTTCAACAAGGTCGCGGGGCGAAAAATTTCTATCACGGAAAACCGGCCGGGCGTCACGCGCGACCGTATCACCGTAGACTGTGAATGGCGCGCCAGGCCGTTCACGCTCATCGATACGGGCGGCATCGAGCTCAAGAGCGAGGATACGATGTGGAAGGAGATCGCCGTTCAGGCGAAAGCCGCCGTCGAGCTCGCGGACGTAATTCTCTTTTTCACGGACGGCAGGGAGGGGCTCACCTCCTCCGATTACGACGTTGCGGACTATCTCCGCCGCAGCAAAAAACCCGTCGTGCTCGTCGTCAACAAGGTGGACGAATATTCGCCCGATAAACTCTTCGAGTTCTATTCGCTCGGGCTGGGCGAACCGTACGCCGTATCGTCCGAACACTCCCGCGGCATTGGCGACGTGCTGGATACCGCCGTGGAGTTTTTCCCCAAGGGCGAGAGCACGGAGGACGGCTCTTTGAAGATCGCCGTCGTCGGCAAGCCCAATGCGGGCAAAAGTTCGCTCGTCAATAAGATCCTGGGGCAGGAGCGCACCATCGTCACGCCGCTCGCGGGAACCACGCGCGACGCGGTGGATACCCGCTTCGAACAGGACGGCAAGGCGTATACCATCATCGATACGGCGGGGATCCGCCGCAAGCGTTCGGTGGAGGACGACGTGGAGTACTATTCCGTGCTCCGCGCCTTCGACGCCGTGCGCCGCGCCGACGTATGCGTGCTCGTGGTGGACGCGGGCGAAGGTCTCACCGAGCAGGACGTGAAGATCATCGGCTACGTACACGAACAGGGCAAACCGAGCGTCGTCGTCATGAACAAGTGGGATACCGTCGAAAAGGATACCCACACCATCGAAAAATTCGAAAAGAAGCTGCGCGACGACCTCAAATTCATGGATTATTTCAAGTCGGTGTATATTTCCGCAAAGACGGGTCAGCGCGTCGACAGGGTGCTCGCGCTTGCCGAGGAGGCGTTCGCGCACGCCAACTTCCGCGTGGCGACGGGGGAGCTCAACGACCTGCTCATGGACGCGATGCGCGTTTCCGAACCGCCTTCCTACCAGGGGCGGCGGCTCAAACTGTATTTTGCGTCGCAGGTCGCGGTATGCCCGCCGCTGTTCGTGCTCATGGTCAACGACGAAGGCCTCATGCACTTTTCCTACGAGCGCTATCTCGAGAATACCATCCGCGGCGCTTACGACTTTTCCGGCACGCCCATCCGCATCCAGGTGCGCAACAACAAGGAGCAATCATGAAGGAGATCGCCTTTTCCGAACTGTGGTACTGGCTGCTCCTGATGGCGGTCGTATGCTATTTCATCGGGTGTTTCAACTTTGCCGTGCTCATTGCAAAGACGAAGCATAAAGACGTGCACAAGATCGGCAGCGGAAATCCCGGCACGATGAACATGACGCGCGAATTCGGGCTCAAAGTCGGACTCATCAACTTCCTGTGCGACGCCTGCAAGGGCGGGATCCCCGCCGTGATCAGCTATTTCATCTTCCGCGATTACGTCTTCGCGGGAACGGCGGTCGCCGTCTCTGATTTTACGCGGTATTTCTGCGGCGTGTTCGTCATCATCGGGCATATCTGGCCCGTCACCATGAGGTTTCAGGGCGGAAAGGGCATTGCCTCCTCGCTCGGGCTGCTGTGGTTCTGCCTCTCGTGCGACAGCGCCTGGAATATCCTCTTCGCGCTTCTTGCGCTCATCGGCGTCGTACTCTATATCGCGTTTACGGAGTGGGGCTCGATGGGGTCGCTCCTTGGCGTGAGCGGGCTCTCCGTATGGCAGGGGCTCATCTTCTTTTTCCGTTACGAGGCGGTCATCGGAAACGTATGGGTCATCCTGATGTTTGTCCTGCTGCTCCTCCTCAATTTCCTCACCTGGTTCGCGCACCGCAAAAATCTCGTGCGCCTGTTCGCCGGCGAGGAGCACCGCACCTCCGTGAAAAAACTATCCAAAGGAAAACGCGGCACGCAGAATATGTGAGCCGTACCGAAAAGCCGCCGTCCCCGAGAAAATCTGATATGCACCCCAAAAGTTGGACAGACTTTAGGGGGTGCATATTTTTATGT
>ERZ1090879.1428-NODE-1429-length-13095-cov-14.238113_pt1 | contig 13095 bp, 13 predicted proteins | sample MGYA00478472_ERZ1090879 | MGnify/ENA primary metagenome ERZ1090879 (study PRJEB33644, sample SAMEA5815723) | chicken gut metagenome | biome: Chicken; feature: Gastrointestinal Tract; material: Caecum | place: Ireland | collected 2019-01-01 | study: A study of...
CATCTCCTCCAGCTGTTCCGCTTCCACCGAATGGATCATCTCCTCCAGCTGTTCCAGCGAACGGATCGTCTGGGTCTACTTTAAACGGATCATCTCCTCCGTTGTTTCCACTTCCACCTGATGGATTATCTGTCCCTGATGAGCCGCCAACTGTATCTGATGGCGTCGAATCAGTAGGTATCGTATTTCCCCCACCTACATTTCCCTTATCCATCGGATCACCCGCAACTGTATGCATGGTTGCAATTTTTATCTTCTGAATAATAACTGTACTATTTTCAGCATCAACGATATCATTATCCGGGTCTTCGACAAATCTTCTTACGGCATTCTTTGCAGCGTCATCATTAATTGCATCTCCTAAAAGAACCGCACTTCGGCTAGCGTTTACAAACCATCCATTCTTTAATAAATCTTCGAGATCAGACTCATAGTCATCAGTTGGTCCACCATCTGTTAAAAACATAATCGCCGGAGGTGCTATTTTACCTGTATGTTTCATGAACTGCTCTTTTCTAAGGACTTTATTGAGCTCATGAAATGCGTTGCCATACTCTGTAAGGCCTGGTCTAGTTCTGAGATTTTCTAATGAAACTTCATCGATATCTGTGAGCTGAAGTTCCCACTTCGCACTGGATGTAAAACTCATGATAGCTATCTTTAAATCTAATCCATTATCGTTTTTGATATCCTGCAGTGTAGACTTTACTTCGGTCAATGCAGCATTAACTGCCATGATACGATCTCCGTCCATTGATCTACTGCAATCTACAACAAAGAGAACTACCAACAATTTGTTTGTACCAGTTGTTTTAAACGAATTAAATCCAGGAGTCATTGTCTGCTGACCGCCAAATGGATCAGTTCCTCCAAAAGGATCATTATTAAAATTATCTGCCATTTCTACTTCCTCCTAAACCTTTACTGTTTTACTCTTGCATCGAAAATCTCTCCTACAATACGAGGATTCTCTTTCTGAAACTCAATCATTACACCTGGAAAAATAGGATATTCTTTTCCACTAGGGATATCAGAAAGCTGTTTAGTCTTTGGAGACCAACCGCGCCAAGTTGTATTTGTCATGTTGCGAATCATAAGCGAATCTAACTGTTTGTTATAAGTAATACCCGCCATAATCTTTCCATACTGGTGATGATTACCATCTACACTAATCTGATAGATTGCTTTCTGCGGATAAAGTGCGACTCTGTGTCCACCGATTTTGATTCCCAGACAACGTGGCGGCACTGAGCGAACATCATCAAAATTAACAAACTGTTCTCTCTCTGCATTTAAACGAATAAGTTTATCCCTGCACTTGGCAATTGTATTAATCCACACACCTTCTGGAGATCTCTTTCCCGGATGATCAATACCCTCTGTGAATGCATTGATAAACAACATTCTAATCTCCTGTGGCATTGCTCTCCAACGACAAATAGCATTAGGTGCATAGACCTCAGTAGGTCTATTGCTATCATTCTTCGGATCAAAATGAAAAACAGGCTTGATGGAGTATAAAAACTCTTCAACTTCATCAGTACATAATGCTGCTTTTTCCCAAAGCTTTCCATCCATCGGATGATCTACAAAAAAGAGTCTGTACAGAATGGTTGCCAGCGAATAATAATCTGTTTCCCTTGTTGGACTCTTCTTATATTTACTTCTCGGAATTTCAGGTGCCATGTATCCCTTCATTCCCTTCACTGTACATAAACCACCATCAACCGAAACATTGTCATTATCAATAATAAGTGCATCGCCAGTCTCTGGATTTAAAGCAAAGTTCTTTGGATTTAAATCCTTATAAGAAAAGCCTTTTAAGTGGAGTTTCTGCATTCCGTACGCAATATTCATGCCGGCAACCATCATTGCATTATAGCTTTTAAATCTTACCGCGCTAGCATCTCCATCCATACGAAGATAATCATTCATTTCATAATAGTTTTTAGGAAGAAGTTCCATTAAGTAACCGAACTGCTTACCCTTACATGGGTTTTCTTCTGTCACCAGGAAAAGTGGCCATACAAACTTCTCGCTTGGTCTTTTATCTTCTCCACACATTTTCGAAATAGTGTCATACTGTAATCCACCAATAACATCATCTGCATTTTTGCAATACCATTTCATTGCATAATCATGGCCTCTGAATGAAACATGATATACATCGCCCTGTCCACCTGCATCACTAATCAGATAATTAAGTTTTACCGGTGCATTTCCAGAAGTTACAACTTTGACACCTTTCTCAATCAGTTCACCTTTCTTCTTGTCTGACTTGCTCACTTTCTCTTCCTCCTAGAGTATTCTATCTTATTATTCCTTGATTTCTATTTTGTATGAAAACACCGACTGCGGGCTATTCGTGCTGACTATGTAAGAATAACCTTTGTCTGTTGATTTTCGAATAAGATCCCTGACATAGTTTTTTATATCTTCTTCGGTTTCTTTTCGATTTGTCATTTTGAATTGAAAATAGTATGTTCCTGGTTTATCCCAGTTTCTATTTGCTATAAAAAATCTTTGAATAAATCCATCAATTTCCCTTATCTCTTTAAATTGAGATTGACTTCTTTCAAAATAACTAGAGTTTAGTTTTCTGCATATTGGATAACCAACATACTGATGGTCTCTCATCATTTCAATATCTGGCAGAAAAAAATAATCATATCTTATTGGCCACTCCTCTGAAGTAAGACACATATCCCACGTTACATCAATCTGAGCTGAACTTTCACCAACACGTATAAGATTCCATGCATGCCCCTCATAAGTTGTAGTTCCCGGTCGCAATGAAACGCCTTTGACGGCGATAGCTTCAATACCACAGTTCATACAAATCAATCGATATGCTAATGCAATACCCTGGCAAACGCCTGTCTTTTCTAATAGTGGACCTTCGACCGTATATGCAACCCGTCTCTTCTCTGAGTCATCTAGTGCTGCATAATCATACGTGCAATTACGAACCAAATACGAATGGATATATCCACACTTCTGATAAACTGATGATAGTCCTCTTTTCTTCAGTTCAAGAATGATCCTATGCACTAATTCATTCAATTTCTTCTGTCTTCTTAACGACTCTTCTTTTTCATACAGATACTGTGGTCGATATTCCCAACCGTCATCATACGCAACATATGTGTAATGACTAAAATCCACATAGAATAGATTGGGATAATCGTACTGCACTGCAGATATGCACTTTTGAAACGATTTTATTTCTGTAATCCCTTCTGCTTTCACAAACAAAAGTCTACTCTGAAATGCATCTAGAATTTTTAAATAAAATTTTCTTTCCGTTTGATTTAAACAACTTCCATAGTATTCCATTATTACTCCGTTTGTACTTGCAAATTATCCATTGCAAATCGCAAGCACATTTGCAAAACTTCGTTCCTGCTATTACCTGTTTTAGAAACAACCTCATCAATTTCCATTAGTAAATCTTTCTGTATTCTCATTGAAATAATCGTCGATTCTGTATTACTTTTTTTATTCTGAATTACTAACTTCTTATCTGCCATTTCTCATCTCCTATATTCACTACAGATTAACAAAATATTATGTCTTGTATTATACTATGTATTACAATGTTATTCAATAAAGTATTATGTGCAAGTTCATTATATTTTCACCCATATCAAAGGTCTAACGCCCTTTGATTTCATAGTTTCTCCGTCAAACCGTGGTTCCACAAGCCTTCCATCTTTCGACACGTATTTCACTCTTCCCTTTCCAATCATGAAATCTCTTAGCCACCATGTGATATACCGATTTTCAGATTCTTTATTTTTATCTGTAACATACGGAGTCTGAAGAGCCTTAGCTTTTCCTTCTGCAAAGCTCGGCAAATGAGATTTAGGATTATCTGAGTAATACAATATTAATTCCTCTGTTGATGGAACGGTTATAAACTGATTCACACTTCTATTAATTACTAACCTTGCCATCTCCATATTATTAAAAGCTTTCACATAGAATACCGAATTTAACCATGTCGCCAGAAATGAGTCTTTCCAAGAAGAGCAATCTAACGAGTCGGCCGCTGGCAAATAATCAACTACTTTATTTGAAACTAACAAAGCTTTATCCCCTTGAATGTCCAAAACCCGCCACACAAGTGGCTCTTCACGTCCCTGTTGCCAATATGGGTATTTCCCGAATTCTACGCAATAACCAACTTTTATGTTTTTCAAAGCATCTTCCTTATTGTTTCCACTTTTTTGATTTTTCAAAGCAACTGAAGGCATTTGACTACTTATATTCTGCTCGGATAGTTTTGGCGTATGTTTATCAAATACCCACCTAAAATATCCAAGAAATGTCTTACCATACTCAGCCCTCATTCCTCGCTTTGATAAACTGTATAAGATTTCTTTTTTATAAGTCTCTGCATCTCCCGCCTGCGACTTTAATGCCGAAAATAATATCTTTCCAATTCTATCATCATATACCATCCTGACAATTTCACACTGTTCTGGCACAACCGGAAGTATGTCTTCCATACAATTACAAAACGCTTCTTTATCACTGAGAATATCCGGTCCTAATGTCTTCACTATATATTCTGTCGCTCTTTCTATCTCCATGCCCCATCACCATCCTTCAGAAATGATTTAGAAATGCAAAAATTTCCCTAATTTATACTATATCACACTTGCTCAAACATATGGCTATATTCCAATATCTTCCGAAAGGATTTTCTTCCAACTCTATTTTTATTTATATTCTTTCATCCACCCTCACCATTTTTCCTATTTATATAAGGGTATCTCTATTTCTAGAGCAAGATACACTTCGTTATCACAGTAACCCCGTTTCCGGTTTTCCTGTGCTCCCTGAAGTCGTGATCTTGATAGGGATTCCGTTCCCCATACCCTCGGATTCTTCGCACACTTATGAAGTATGCTCTCGGCCACTATCTACGATAGTCGCAACAACTGCAATTCCATTACAGTTGAAGATGGCACAATAGCACCATCTTAATTCTTTGCAGATAAAGGGACAGTATCTGCAAGAGCCTGATGATGACTCCCCGCTACTCCATGCTTCATAACAAACCACTCATCATCAAGGAAGGAGGATTATGGCACGACCAAGGAAAGAAAAAGAACTGAATCATTATCATTTTGTAAGTGTTCGTCTATCTGATATAGAACTGGAAAATGTTGATAAGGCCGCTACTACTGCCGGTCTTTCCAGGTCAGAATACATTCGCCGGACACTTTTGAATCAAGAGATTTCTGTTAAATATGAGATTGTTGCAGACATGCAGGAATTGCAAAAACTTGTTGGAGAGATTGGTAAGATTGGATCAAATCTGAATCAGATTGCAAAACACTTTAATTCCGGCGGCTCCCGTTCCATGGCAATGGAAGATGAAATCCGCGAATGTATTTCACAATTGTTCAAATGGAGAAGGGAGATTATGAGATTGGCAGGTGATTATCATGGCAGTGTTGAAACACATAAAAAGCAGAAACGCTGATTATAGCAAAGCCATAGAATATCTGCTCTTCCAGCATAATGAAGATACTGGGAAACCAATTTTAGACGAGCAAGGGCGATTGCCCATGCGTGAAGAATATTATATTGATGGTTTGAACTGCGATCCGATGTCCTTCGACACAGAATGCGAACAGCTGAACGCAGCCTTTCATAAAAATCAGAAATGGGATGAAATCAAATCTCATCATTATGTAATTAGCTTCGATCCTAAGGACAAAGACGAATGCCATCTGACCGGAAAACGAGCACAAGCCCTTTGTCTGGAATTTGCCAAAAAGTATTTTCCTGGCTATCAGGCACTTGTTGTAACTCACACCGATGGTCATAGTGGCTCCGGTAATATTCATACCCATATTGTTATCAATAGTCTGAGGAAGGAAACCGTAGAACGAGAAGATTATATGGATCAGCCCAATGACCATGTAGCAGGTTACAAGCATAGACAGACCAAGAAGCTACTGCGGCATTTGCAGAGAAATCTTATGGAAATGTGTGAGCAAGAAGGACTTCATCAGGTAGATCTGCTCACCCCTGCTCCTGTAAAAATCACAAACGAAGAATATTGGGCCAAACGCCGTGGACAGAAAAAACTTGATCAGACAAATCAGAAAATTATTGCCGCTGGCATGAAACCGAAAAAGACTGTATATCAAACCCAAAAGCAATATCTCCGAGATGCCATCAATGACGTTTCTTCTACTGCTTCTTCTTTTGATGAATTTCAGAAGCTGCTATTGGAAAAATATAAGATTTCTGTAAGCGACAAGCGAGGCAGATACAGTTATCTTCATCCGGACCGAACGCAACCGATTACAGAAAGAGCCCTTGGAACAAAATATGGAAGAGCAGAGCTTATTAACAAATTTGTGATTAAGCTCAAAGAGTCAAGTTTGGAAAACGCACCTTCAAACGATTGGGACAAACGACCACAGGTTGACTATGATCCAACTTACGATTACCATGCAGATCCTATCGCTATAATATTTGTCAGATCGGACCTTCACCTGGTAACGGATCTACAGACGTGCATCAAGGCTCAGCAAAGTCGCGCTTACGCCAGAAAAGTAGAAATATCCAATCTGCAGGAAATGGCAAAAACTGTCGTCTACATTCAGGAAAATGGGTACGATACCAGAGAAAACCTGCAATCACGATTAACAGAGATTGAAAGCAAATATGATTCTTCCAAAGAAGATCTTGGATCAATTAACAGCGAAATCAAATCTCTGAAAGATGAGATTCATTTTACCAAACAGTACCTTGCCACAAAGAAGGTCTACAACCAAATGCTGAAATCCAAAAACAAGAAGAAATCCCGTGCAGAACATCAAGGCGATATTACAGCTTACGAGAAAGCCAGAAATTATCTACAAAATATAAATCAAGGGAAACGTTTCTCTTCACTGCAATCGCTGACCAGTCAATTGGAAAATCTTCAAAATCAGCAGAAAACACTTAAGCAAAATGTCAAATATTATAAGGATTATCTGGCTGAGTTAAAAATCGTATCATCAAATGTTGATGCCATTCTCGAACAACCTCCAGCCAGAAAACAAACCAAAACCCGAGAGGAAGAATTATCATGATAACCTTTGGCGAACGATTACAATTTATCAGAAAGCATCGCGGCCTTACGCAAAAGGAGCTAGGCCTCTATCTTGGTTTCAGCGAAAATACAGCAGATATCCGCATTGCGCAATATGAGCTTGATAAGCGCACACCTCGACCTAAGCTCATTGATAAAATAGCCCATATCTTAGATGTTACTCCGGATAGTCTCTTATCTCCAATCCCAAATACAGGAATGGAGATTATGCAATTTCTATTTTGGATGGAGGAATTACCTCAAATCAAACAATCGGACAAACTGATGAAGGCATGGATTGACAAAAAGAAAGAATACTCAGATGGCCTGATCACTCATGACCAGTACCTCGACTGGAAATTAAAATTCATCGAAATGTAAGTATTCAAAAAGCGAAGGGACTGACATCACATCAATTCCTTCGCTTGATTTTGTTTCTATTATTTTAATCTACATCTTAATTCCGCAGTACTCCCATGTCACCGTATCGAGCAAGAGGAATTCCTCTGTTCCAATGGGCTTTCCATCTCTGTAAGTTGAGAACACATCCGTACTAATCAAATTTCCCTCTCTCGTAATTTCATCCATAGGTGTATGACCTACAACCTGCAGTAACTTACGTGGCTTATATAATCTCATTTTTGAATGCTGCGGTCTCAGCCAGATCGGAGATGCATCATTCCACATCTCAATTCTTCCAAGCTGATTGATCGTCTCTAGCACAGCATCCACATCATTATATTTTGCTCGTGGAACATACTCCTCTACAAAGAAATTCAATACCCCTCCATGAGAGAAGAGAACATTGTCTATTCTCTGAACATACTTAATGGGATTATCTTCTGGAACAGCCTCCCGCAAATCCAACAATTTTCTTTGCACTGTCATTGAAGCCATGGAGCTATAGCCACTCTCCAGACAATGCCACAGATAACTCAAATCATGATTTCCGTAGCACCAGGCTGTTTCCGGAAATGCTTTTGCAAACCGGATAGCCGCATCATAAGTTTCTTCATAAAGTCCGACATCATACTGCTTGTCCCAATCATCAGGGATGTCCATCAGACATACAGCTCGATCAGCAATCCCCTGATGCATAAGAGCTGTAGCCTGTTTAAATATCTGCGGTTTAAGATGAACATCAGGAATTACTAATACCTTCAAATCATCATCCCTTCTTATACTATTCTACTGGATATATCCTGGCTTGGTTAATCCTCATCTCTTCGAAATCATCTTTATAGGTTCGTTCATACAGCCCACTTCGACGCAAAAGGTCGATATACTCCAACACTTTTAATTTTCCACTTCGGCTAAGGTGGGAATACGGTGTTTCTGTCACACATACACCAAAAGCTTCATTTATATCGGTAATATTCATTATTTCGCATAGAGCAAAGAACTGATGAACATTTGGCAATGTGACATTTGTCTCCCATTTACTGATAGCTCCTGGTGTAACACCAAAGCCTTTTTCTTCCAATGCTTTTGCCAAGGTAATCTGTGAGAATCCATTTTTTCTTCTCTTTTCAGCAAGACTTTCTCCAAAATCCACTGTCAAATCACTTACTCCTCTTTTCCTATATCACCCTTTGTCCGGATAACAGGTTTCTTATTTTTATCTAACGCAAATACCATATCAGAAGTCCGCTCAAAATATCCAATATCCTTCTTCCAACTGATACCGCATTTGCAATGTCTTAATCCAATGAACTGCTGTTTCATGGCACCACCACAGACAGGACATCGTTTTGCTTTTGATCTCATCGTTTCTTAGTAAAGCTTTGCGCCTGCAGGAATCTCATCGCTTACCATAATCAGGTTAAGCTTTTCTTCTCCATTCACCTGATGTACAGCTGATAAAAGCATACCGCAGGAATCAATGCCCATCATTTTTCTTGGAGGAAGATTTGTGATTGCCACAAGTGTCTTACCTACCAATTCCTCCGGCTCATAGAAGGCATGAATTCCAGAAAGAATAATTCTGTCTGTACCAGTACCATCATCAAGTACAAAATGCAGAAGTTTCTTACTCTTCTTTACTGCACTGCATTCTTTTACCTTCACAACGCGGAAATCAGACTTACTGAATGTATCAAAATCAACATACTCGTCGAAGAGTGGCTCAATCTCCACAGCAAGTGCTGTAGCTTCTACTACTTCTTCAACAACCTCTTCTGCAACTACATTTTCATTAATATCACACATGATTGTATCCTCCATTATTTCTTCCCGTATGGTGCCGGTTCTTCAGCAACCATACTCAAGGTTCTCTCTGGCATTTGATATACCACAGACTTTTTCTTTTTTAATCTCTCATACAGAACACCGCCGACAGTATCCATAACCATCTGCATCATTTCTGGATCAGAGAACATTTTTACAAAGAAAGCCTCGTTCTGCTCATAACGCTGCGCTGCAACAGTTGGAAAATCTTTCTGGAAAAGCAACATAAATGTCTTTCGATCATTATTTTGAGCATAGCTCTGCCACTTATCCTGAATCGCATAATCATTTTCCATCTAGACAAGCACCTTATCCATTTCGGTAAACTGAGTGCCGTACCTATCATTAATCTTATCAATGATGACCGTCAGAGGATCCTTCTTTGGTTCCTTATGACCAGCCTCACCTGAAATCGGAACATATCCGCCTTCAGATGGTTCTAATTCAATACTACCCTCGAAATCTTTCTCCAAACGGTAATACTCCAACAAGACTTTATCATCTACATCTACTCTTGCTGGTCCCATTCCCTTTGGAAGATAGGCATATAAGAGTTTTGCATAGACGCTGAACCTATGAATATCTTTATCAAACAAACGGCACACCTGAGTGACAAAAGCATATATTCTATTGAATCTTGCCAGCGTGGATTTAAAAATATCCTGTCTTTCAATTTCAAGAGCAACATATCTGTCTTTTGCAGGATTCAAAGTGCTCTGAAGTTTTCCCAGATCACCTGCAGCCTGTTCTTTTCTTGAATAGAATATTTTTGCAAACTGTTCTATCTCCGTCTGTTGATATACACGGAATTCATCCAAGGTATTTTTCAAGTCATATACAACGTTCGGATCTGTTTCCTGAAGGAGAACTGTTTCCTCATAAAACGGCTCGAATGACTTCTTAATATCTTCTGCCGAATTCACAAAATCCAGAACAAATGTATCCTGCTTTCCTTTTGCAGTTCTATTCAGACGAGATAATGTCTGTACTGCTTTCACACCGGAAAAAGGCTTATCAACAAACATGGTATGAAGAAGAGGTTCATCAAAGCCTGTCTGGTATTTCTCAGCAACAATAAGCATACCAAAATCATCTGTATGGAATGCTGCTGGAAAAGACTTCTCTTTAATAGTTTCTCCGTCCTTTGTCTTATTTATCTTCTCCTCAGTATAGGATTCGCCGTCGTCTACTACTTCACCTGAAAAAGCAACTAATACATCAAGATCTGTATAACCTTTTTCTTCTATCTGGCGTTTGAATTCCTGCACATAACGAACTGCGTGAAGTCGAGAAGCAGTAACCACCATAGCCTTTGCTTTTCCATTCAACTTATGCATGGTCACATTGCGAAAATGTTCCAGCATAATTGCCGTTTTCTGAGAAATGTTATGAGGATGCAAAGTCTCATACTTCTGAATGGCCTTCACTCCTGCAGTTGTATCAAGTTCCGGATCATCCGGAATGCTCTTGATAATCTTATAATACATGTTATAAGTCATGTAATTACGCAGTACATCTAGGATAAAATGTTCCTCAATGGCCTGTCTCATAGAATAGATGTGGAATGGGTGATATATGCCCTCTTCGTCTTTCCAGCCAAACATATTGAGAGTCTTTCCCTTTGGAGTTGCAGTAAATGCAAAGAAGGAAAGATTATCCTGATGTCCCTGTGCTGCCAGTTCGTCAAGTATACGATCCTCGTCGTCCTTGCGTGTTGCTTTCTCCTGGGCTTCCATCTCTGCATATTCTTTGAGAATTTCTTCTGTATCAGCCAATGCTCGTTTTAATTTCTTTGCAGCATCACCAGTCTGAGAAGAATGAGCCTCATCAACAATAATTGCAAATCTCTTATTTGTTGCATTGACTTCTTTATAAATAACAGGGAATTTCTGCAGAGTTGTAATGATGATACCTGCACCATTCTCTATAGCTTCCTTCAGCTGCTTTGCATTCTTATCAATCTTGACAACGACACCCTCTACATGATCAAATTGGTAAACCGTATTCTGGAGCTGGCTGTCTAATACTCTTCGGTCTGTAACAATAACAACCGACTGGAATATCTTCTCATCATTATTATCATGAAGTCCAGACAGGCGATGAGCCAGCCAAGCAATGGAATTGGACTTTCCAGATCCTGCACTATGCTGAATCAAATAATTACGTCCGGCACCATTCTCCTTTACATCGGCAAGTAGTTTGGTAACCACATCGAGCTGATGATATCTCGGAAAAATCATGCGTTCTGAAAGAATCTCTCCAGTCTTCGAATCACGTTTTGTTTCTAAATGAAGATACTTCTGAATAATCTCCAGTAATCTGTCCTTACAAAGAACGTTCTCCCATAAATAAGCAGTATCGTAACCGTCTTGATTAGTCGGATTTCCCTTACCACCCACATGGCCAGCACCGTTACTTCCCTGGTTAAAAGGAAGGAAATATGTCTTATCTCCTTCTAATCTTGTTGTCATATACACATTTGCAAGATCCACAGCAAAATGTACCAAGACACGCTCTTTAAAAGCAAAGATTGTATCCTTGCTCGCGCGGTCAAACTTATACTGCTGAATCGCATTGGATGTATCCTGACCTGTAAATTGACATTTCAGCTCCATTGAAACAATTGGAATGCCGTTCATAAACAATACAATATCAATACTGTTTTCATTCAGTACAGAATAATGAAGCTGTCTTGTGCACTGGAAGATATTCGCCTCGTACTGGTTCTGGCTAGTTACATTAAGAGTAGTCTCCGGCTTCCAGAACACCGCTCTAAACTTGATTCCACGGTCTGTAAATCCATGGCGAAGCACGTTGAGAAGGCTTGTCATCTTTACTTCTCGATTAAAGCGTTCAACAATCTTATTCTCGCTATCAGCACCATAGATTTTCTCATAACGCTGCCACTGAGCAGGCTGACTTGCTTTGATAAAAGATACAAAAGTGCCTTTATCCAAAGCCAGCTTACGATCAAATGCAGACGGATTTCCTTTTACGTATCCACCGGAGGTGATTAAGTATTCTTCTATATCTTGTTCAAATCTTTTCTCTTTGATATCAAAATCTGACACAATTTACACCTCCTAGTATAATAATGGTGTAGTCAATAATGACTACGGGTTAATAGTTACAAAGTCTAAATGAATAACTGAAGGAGGGATTCTCTCTCCATCAGAAGTTATTGTTCCTTACCGTGTCTGAGGCTTCCATGATGCACCAGATCAGATCATGAGGTATAATCACTGAGGCAGGGCGATTGACGACGCCTCCTTGGGACCCGGCCTCCCGCCGGGGAAACCTCTTAGAAAGTCTGTCTGTCCATTCGGTGGTGATTTATGGTTTGGCTGGTTGGGAAGCCTCAGGCTATACCTGTATAAGCCGCTAGGTTGTGTATCCGCCTTATGGAAATGGATGCCTGCCGGAAAGGATTTTTATCATGCATTACAAAAGATTACTTACATTGATTGACAGCGTTTCTTCTTACCTCTCTGTCGGCCTTGATGTTGGCGCTGATTTTACCTGGATGTCTATCGCCCTCCCTAATGGTTCTTTTATCGGGAAGCCCTTTAAGATCGTCCATTCTGATCCTGGGTCCAGAGACCTTGCTGTCGCAAAAATAAAAGAAGCACAAGAGACGTATTCTCTCAAAAGCCGCTGCTTCCTTGAGTCTACCGGGATCTACCACATCCCGCTCCTGTGCTTCCTTCGTGATAAGGGGTTTGACTGCTCCGTCATTAATCCTATCATCACTAAGAATAGCACAAATATCA
>ERZ1090879.1436-NODE-1437-length-13037-cov-7.174857_pt1 | contig 13037 bp, 11 predicted proteins | sample MGYA00478472_ERZ1090879 | MGnify/ENA primary metagenome ERZ1090879 (study PRJEB33644, sample SAMEA5815723) | chicken gut metagenome | biome: Chicken; feature: Gastrointestinal Tract; material: Caecum | place: Ireland | collected 2019-01-01 | study: A study of...
TCTAGCTTCGTCGGCAGCGTCAGATGTGTATAAGAGACAGCCATAATTCCGCCCTCGACTTCGGCCGTGTGGTTGAGTACACCAGAGCGGGCAATCACGTCGGTGAGCGAGCGCCCCTTGGCCTCGTATGCGCCGAAGTACACCTTTTTTATTCTGGCGTTGAGAATTGCGCCCATGCACATGGGGCAGGGTTCAAGAGTGACGTAAATTTCACAGTCAGGCAGGCGCCAGCTGCCCATCTTTTTGCACGCCTTTTCTATCGCCTCTATTTCGGCGTGAGCGGTGGCTATCTGCCTTTTTGTACGTCTGTTGTGGCCGCGGCCTATTATTTTGCCGTCGCAGACCACCACTGCGCCTATGGGTACTTCGCCCTCTTCGTATGCCTTTTTTGCGCACTTCAGCGCGCTTGCCATAAACTTATTCTTCATATAATTGAGTAAAATTTTTAAGTGCGCTGAAGCACTTTTTCAGTCTGTTCAGATTTTTTATCGGGTGCGAAAGGCTGTCGCTTCCGCATTCTATTGTATATGCAGGAATTTTAAGGCGGTATATGCACCAGTCCTTATATCCGCCTGCCGAACCAGTTATCTTTTTTACGGTATAACCCGTAGACTTGGCGAGTATGTGCGCGCCGCATTCGTCGCCCCCGCCTTCAAACTCCCAGTAAATCTCCTCGCCCTTTGTATGAAACGAAAAGGTCGCGCAGGGCATAATCTTTAAAGTAAAATCCCTTATGGCCTTGCTCTCCGGCTCGGAAAACGGCGAACCGCCTATGCAGTTCTCACCTCCGCGCACTTTTGTGTTCAGCCGACCCGTACCCCATAGGGCGTCGAAGTTGCAATTCAGATCCACGCCCCTCGCGTTTGCTTTCCACATGGGAGATTTAGTCTGCGAAACTACCGCGCCGTCGGGATTTGAAAGCGGAATAATCCATCCGCCCCACCCGCCGCAAAGGCCGCAGGCAATGTGCTTTAACCCGAGCCTTGCCGTTATCCACTCCCTTCCGTGAATGGCGTATGTGGAAATGAGCTGCCTTCCCGTGAGGCTGCCGCAGTGCATTGCAAAAATCGCCCTGCCGCACAGAGAATAACCTATTACACATTTTTTGCCGCTGTATGAAAGGTAAAACTTTTTTACTTCTTCATATATCACAAAACTAGCTTATTCAGCGCGCCGCAGCTATATTCAGAATGTGTGTATAAGGTAAAAAACAGTTTTATTCAAAGCAGTTTATTCACTATATTATAATATAAGGTTAAATAATAAACAACAGGCAACAGGTCTATTTGTGGTATTCGCTGCCGGAGTTTATCATATAGGCGCGGTATATCTGCTCGCACAGAATTACGCGCATAAGCTGGTGCGGAAACGTCATGTCCGAAAACGAGAGCTTCAGGTGAGCGGCGGCCTTGACCTTGTCGCACAGGCCGCAGGACGAACCTATGATAAATGTGACCTCGCTGCCTCTGTCTGAAAGTTTTTTCATTTCGGCAGCAAGTCCCTCGCTGGACATCTTTTTGCCCTCTATGCAGAGCGCGATTATAAAACCCTTTGCGGCATGAAGAATGCTCTCGCCCTCCTCATCAAGCGACCTGCCCTCGGCAATCTCGCGTACGGTAAAAGTTACAAACCGTGAAAGGCGTTTTGCATACTCGGCCACCGCGTCGCGGTAGAAGGCCTCCTTTATCTTGCCGACGCAAACAATATTTACCTTCTGCATCAGGCGAACAACCCCGCTATCCAGATTATGACAAGCGCGGCTATGCCGAGCGCCGCTGTTACAAAAAATTTAGATACGCCGCCCTTCTGAGGCTTTTCGGGCGACCAGCCGACAATGAGCATTGTAAGCGACGCGGCAAATGACAGTGCGGAGAGCACGGTGACCAATATCGCCGCCCAGAGCGGAGCCCAGTCGAAGATAGTACCGGAAGTATCCAGCCCGCATGCCTGCAACACAATTATTACGGCATTGTTGATAAAGTGCGCAATTACCGAGGGAATGAGCGAGCGCGAACGGATGGCAAGCAATGCAAAGGCGCAGCCGCATACAAACTGGTAAAAGGTCTGGAGGGCGCTTGCGTGAAAGAGCGCAAAGCACATTCCGCACAGAAAAACAGCGTTTAAACCGCCCGCCTGCTCTCTGATGTTGCCGAGCACGACGCCGCGGAAGAGAGTTTCTTCAAACAGCGCAGGTATGACGGCAATTACAAGGAGCGCAAGCGCAACCCCTCCGCCGCCAAGCGGAGGAAAGTAATTTACAGTACTTTCGTAGCCCAGCCGTTCAAGCAGAAGCGAAAAGCCGACGTTGATCCAGCTTGCAGAAAAGAGCAGGCCGAACGTTAAAAGCACGGCTGCGGCACACCACTTTGCGCACAATTTTTTAGGCATTCTGAGCGGTACAAGAGTACGGAAAGAGGCCTTCTGCACCTTTAAAACGAGGGTGATGCCAATGGCTATTGCAACAGGTGCAACGAGATAATTTATGTAGATGTAGACAGCGTCGTCTGCGGCGAGCCCTGCGGCCGTGCATACGAGCGAACAGATAAGGCTTAAAAAGACGTAAAAGACGACCACCGCGCTGAACGCCATGCCGCCAGTTGCGCTGCCAATACCGCCTTTAAAATTTTCCATACTCAGATTATACCCTAAAAGCGCGTTTAAGTAAAATAATTGATTTACTTTTATTGCAAAATATATTAAAATAGTTCAGAAATCACTCAGGACAAGGTTTTATGAGAAATTTAGACACAACAGTTATCGAGGATGCGGTTTACCGCGCGGCGCTCAAAGCGGGCGTAGACCTTACCTCCTCCTGCAGGCATGCGCTTGAAGAGGCCTGTACGGCCGAGTACGAAGGCGCGGCAAAGTTTGCGCTTGAAAAACTTATAGAAAACAGTGAAGTTGCAGCGCGTATGGGAATGCCCGTCTGCCAGGACACGGGCGCGGCGGTAGTTATCCTTGAAATAGGAAACGAGGTGTGCCTGAGCGGCAAACCGCTGTACGACGCAGTAAACGACGGCGTAAGGCGTGCGTATAAGGACGGCTATTTCAGAAAGTCGGTATGCGACCCAATAACGCGCGAGAACACGGGCGACAACACCCCCGCGTTCATACATACAGAATTTATCAGCGGCGACCGTATAAAAATGACGTTTATGCCCAAGGGCTTCGGGAGCGAAAACATGAGCGCGCTATATATGCTCAAGCCCGCGCAGGGCGTTGAGGGCATAATAGACGCCATAATCGGCACAGTCAGAAAAGCAGGTTCGCGCCCCTGCCCTCCCGTTTATGTAGGCGTGGGAATAGGCGGAACTTTCGACAGCTGCGCCTACCTTGCAAAAAAAGCGCTCACACGCGATATAGGCACGCACAACCAGAGAAGTGATATTGCCGAAATCGAAAAAGAGGCGCTGAGGCGGATAAACGAGCTCGGCATAGGTTGCCAGGGCTTCCACGGCAAAACTTCAGCCATAGGTGTGAGCTGCGAATGGGCGCCCACGCACATTGCAGGCCTGCCCGTTGCCGTAAACATACAGTGCCACTGCGTGCGCTGCGTAAAGGAGAGCTTATGAAAGAACTTACTCTACCCCTTTCCAAAGAGCAGGTCAAAGACCTGCACGCAGGCGACAGCGTGAACATAACGGGCGTAATACTCACCGCGCGCGACTGCGCGCACAAGCGCATAATGCAATACATAAAAGAGGGCAGGCCCCTGCCCTTTGCACTTGAAAACGCAATAATTTATTATGCAGGCCCCTGCCCTGCAAAGCCCGATATGGCTTCGGGCAGCTGCGGCCCCACTACCTCTGCAAGAATGGACAGCTTTGCCCCCGCACTCCTCGATTTGGGACTTGGCGGAATGATAGGTAAGGGCGAAATGTGCAATGAGGTTGCCGAGGCATTAAAACGCAACACAGCCATATATTTTGCAGCCATCGGCGGTGCGGGTGCGCTCTACGGCAATGCCATCAAAAAGAGCGAGTGCATAGCCTTCCCCGACCTTCTTTCCGAAGCCGTCTACCGCCTTGAAGTGCAGAACTTCCCCGCGGTGGTTGCCATGGATTGCCACGGCGGGAACATATACAGATAATTTTTTCGGCACGGCGCGACGACCGCTAAAAATGTTTGACAAAACGGCTGTGCGGCAATATAATTTTATTAGTAGCAAGCGCGCGAAAAGCGCATTTTTAACGGCGTTGACCGGGACAGACGCACCCAACGCTCCCTTTAAAGAGAGAGGAATCCGCAAACGGCTGAAAGGTTCCTTATGGGGAAGGATGCGGTATTCACCCGCGAGCCGGACGGGCGAAATTTTTTAAAGTAGTCCGCCCCGCACGTTCTGCGTAAAAGAACTGTATGAAGGCGGCATTATGCCGTAAATTCAGGTGGTACAGCGGTACTGTAATTTATCGCCCTGAGCTTAAAGCTCGGGGCTTTTTTAATATTTTTTTGCAGGAGAAAGATTTATGCAGGAAAACAATATGCACGAAATCGACGACATCAAAGCGGCGATAGAGCAGGCCGTGAAGGACATTCAGTCGAGCGCTACCCTGCGCGAGATTAAGATGAAATTCCTTGGCAAGGGCGGCAATATTCCCTCCCTTATGAAAAAGCTTAAAGAAGTTCCGCCCGAACAGCGCCCCGAACTGGGTAAAATTATAAACGCCCTGCGCGAATGGGCCGACGCCCGCTTCAACGAGGTGGAAAAATTTGTTAAAGAACGCGAGATGGGCGCGCGCTACGAGAGCGAAAAAATTGACATCACCCTGCCCGGGAAGATGCGCAAAAAGGGCGCATACCACCCCGACACGCTTATAATAGACGAGCTCGTCTCTGTATTTGCAGGCATGGGCTTTGAGATTTTTGAAGGTCCTGAAATAGAGACCGATTACTATAACTTCACCGCCCTCAACACGCCCAAGGACCACCCCGCGCGAGATATGCAGGACACGTTCTACCTCGGCCCCGATATGCTTCTGCGCACGCAGACTTCGGCAGGTCAGATAAGGGTTATGGAGAACAAAAAGCCGCCCATAAAGGTGCTTTCGCCCGGCAAGGTGTACCGCTTTGACGACGACGCCACCCATTCGCCGATGTTTTCGCAGATGGAAGGGCTTGTTGTCGACAAGGGAATAACTCTGTGCGACCTTAAGGGCATGCTCAGCGAATTTGCAAGAAAGGTGTTCGGCGAGGGCGTCAAAACAAGGCTTCGCCCCTCCTACTTCCCCTTCACCGAGCCCTCCGTAGAAGTGGACGTAAGCTGCTTCGAGTGCGGCGGAAAGGGTTGCAGGCTGTGCAAGGGCACGGGCTGGATAGAAGTCCTCGGCGCAGGCATGGTCAACAGAGCCGTGCTTGAAAACTGCGGCATCGACCCCGACGAATACACGGGATTTGCCTTCGGCATGGGCATAGAGCGCATTGCAATGCTCAAATACGGCATAAACAATATGAAACTGCTGTTTGAAGGCGACGTACGCTTCCTGAAGCAGTTCAAGGCATAAGGAGGCAACGAATGAAAGCACCTTTAAGTTGGCTTAAAGATTATGTGGATATAGACGTAAGTGCGCAGGAACTTCAGGCAAAGCTCTTTTCCTGCGGATTTGAAGTTGAAGAACTTATAGAAGTTGGCAAGGACATCAGCGGCGTGTATGTGGGCGAAGTTATCGAATGCGAGCCCATAGAGGGTACTCACCTGCACGTATGCAAGGTAGACTGCGGCGAAAAGGGCGTGTTCCAGATATGCTGCGGCGCAGACAATGTTGAAAAGGGCATAAAAGCGCCCGTTGCGCTTGAGGGCGCAACCGTATACGCCACCGCAAAGGACCACGTGACCATAGAGGGCGTGACCACAATCAAAAAGGGTAAGCTGCGCGGCGTGGAATCCTACGGAATGCTCTGCTCGGGTGCAGAACTGGGCGTGAACGGCGATATGTTCGACGGCGGCGATTACAACGGACTTCTCCTCCTCCCCAAAGGCTGCAAGAACGGCGAGGATGTAAAGCCGCTGCTCGGCCTGGACGACTACATCTTCGATATAGGCGTAACAGCCAACCGCCCCGATTGTCAGAGCATACTCGGCATCGCGCGCGAGGTTGCGGCCGTACTCAAAAAGCCGCTCAAAGAGCCTGCACTCGACTACACCGAGGTAAAGGAGCAAAAGCGACGCGTCAAAGTTACTGTACTCGCCCCCGAACTCTGCCCCAGATATATAGCGCACTATGTAAAGGACATAAAGATTGCCCCCTCACCCCTCTGGATGAGGCGCAGGCTGGCTCTGTGCGGCCTCCGCTCCATTTCAAACGTCGTAGATATAACAAACTTTGTTCTGCTCGAGATGGGGCAGCCCATGCACGCATTCGACCTTGACACCATAGAGGGCAGCGAAATTGTTGTGCGCAGAGCATACGACGGCGAAAAGATTGTAACGCTCGACGAAAAGGAGTTCACCTTAAATCACGAAAACCTTGTGATATGCGACGGCAGCAAGCCTGCCGCTCTTGCAGGCATTATGGGCGGACTGAACACCGAAATAAAGGACACCACAAAGGAAGTACTCTTTGAGGCGGCAAAATTTGCCCGCGACAGCGTAAGAAAAACCTCGCGCGCGCTCGGACAGCACTCGGACTCCTCCGCTATATTTGAAAAGGGTACAAACGAATACACCACCGAACGCGCAATGAAGCGCGCCCTCCACCTTATAGAAAAACTCGGATGCGGCACGGTAACGAATAAGTGCGCAGATGTCAAGACGCCCTATTCTGACACCTCTGTCAAAAAAATGACGGTAAGCCCCGAAAAGATTAACGCACTTCTGGGCATAGAAGTGCCTGAGGAAGTTATGGTGGATATTCTCCGCTCGCTCAACTTCGGCGTAGAAAAATCCGGCAAAGAGCTGGCGCTCACCCTTCCCCCCTACCGTGACGACATATTTGCCTACCCCGACATAGCCGAAGAAATTATAAGAATGTACGGCTATGACCACATAAAGGATACATTTATGCCCACCGCAAAGATTACCAACGGCGGTTACAGCGAGGAACAGCGCGCAAGGGACAGGCTCAAGGAACTTTTAGTGAATGAAGGACTTTACGAAGTTTCAAACTACTCCTTCTATTCTGAAAAAGACCTCGATATGCTCAGGATACCTCAGGACGCACCCGAAAGAAAGTTTATAAAAGTACTCAACCCCATAAGCGAAGAGCTTTCGGTTATGCGCACATTCCTTGCGCCCTCAATGGTAAACGTTATGCTGCGCAACTTAAAGCGCGGCAACTACGAGGGCGGCGCGTTCGAAATTGCCAAAGTTTATCTGCCTGAAAAGCTGCCGCTCGACAAACTGCCCGAAGAAAAGATGCACATCTGCATAGGCATGTGGGGCAGCGCAAACTTCTTCGATATAAAGGGCGTGACGGAGAGCATTGCCGAAAGTCTGAACACAAAGTTTGAGTATGTAAGAGGCACACGCCCCTACCTTCACCCCGGAATTACCGCGGAAATACTGTGCGACGGCGAAACCGTGGGCGTGGTTGGTTCGGTCGACCCCGCAGTACTTGAAAGCATTGCAGCCGAAAGGCCTATGGTGCTTGCCGAGCTTGACTATGAACTGCTCAAAAAACACGCAAAGCCATTCAAGTATGTTCCCATGCCCAAGTTCCCCGAAGTACAGCGCGACCTTGCGCTGATTGCGGCGGCGGACGTCACCTGCGGACAGATAGAAAAGGAAATCTGCGCAGCTTGTAAGTACGTGAGCGATGTAAAGCTTTTCGATTTGTATATAGGCAGTCAGGTAGGCGAAGGCAAAAAGAGTATGGCATACAGCCTTACCTTTACGCCCAGGGACGAGGCATTTACGGGCGAAAAAATAGACGGATTTGTCAAAAAAATACTCTCTAACCTGCGCTTCAAACTCGGCGTGGAGCTGAGGTAACAAGCCATGCACAACATTGTCCTCATAGGCATGCCCGCCTCAGGCAAGAGCACGGCGGGCGTGCTGATAGCTAAGAGAGCGGGCTACGGCTTTATAGATTCCGACCTGCTCATCCAGAAGAGCCAGGGGAAGCTTTTGTGCGATATCCTTGCAGAGAAGGGCGCTGAGGGCTTTATAGCCGTTGAAGAGCGCGTAAACTGCATTATAGAGGCCGAAAATTGCGTTATCGCCACGGGCGGCAGCGTTATTTACGGCGACAAGGCAATGGCGCACCTCAAGAGCATAGGCACGGTCGTCTATCTTAGGATAGCACTTGAAGAGCTTGAAAAGAGGCTTGCAGGGCAGGATATATTCGCGCGCGGAGTTGTAATGCGCAAAAAGAGCGAAACGCTTGCCCAGCTGTATGACGAGCGCGTACCCCTCTATGAAAAGTATGCCGATATAACCATAGATTGCAGCGGACTGACCATTGAACAGACCGTTTGCACCGTCATATCCTCACTGAAGGCTGACGGAAGGTTATAATTGGCGTTAAAATGCAAACTCTGCGTTTTGCTGAATAGCAGCTTGGCGCAGATATCTATTATAGTAAACCATCAAAAACAATCAGAATTTTACAGATAAACGCGCGTGCGCCCAAAAGGCGCACGCGCATTTATAAATAATCAGATTGCTTTGTTTATAAGCAAATTAATGCAGGCGGACTAAATCAATATCTGTAAAAGCAAAAAACCGCCCTGCGGCGGTTTTTAAGTGTAATTTAAAATTACTTGTTGAGTTCGTCTTTAAGACCCTTGCCGGGCTTGAACGAAGGAACTTTGCTTGCGCTGATGGTTATCTTTTCGCCGGTAGCGGGATTGACACCCTGCCTTTCACCGCGCTCTTTAGCTTCGAATGTACCGAAACCTACGAGCTGAAGCTTATCTCCGGATGCGATAACTTCCTTTACGCCTGCGATAAACGCGTCAAGGAACTTCTCTGCATCAGCTTTTTTAAGATCTGCATCAGCAGCCAGCTTAGCAACAAATTCGCTTTTGTTCATACACTTTCCTCCTATGAACATAAATTAAAACTGTTATTATTATATCATACCGATAAAAATATAGCAACTATATTAACACAAATTGATATTTTATGTAGATAACTTAAAAAACAGCTGAAATTGAGCTGTTTTTGGCCAAACAAACCATAAAATGCACTGTTACGACGATAAAAATAATCCACAAAGGCAAAGGGTGCGGAAAAAATTCCGCACCCTTTTTTATGGCCACTTGGTTTGTGCGCGATATTTTTATGGCACTCTACCATAAAAACTCACGCACGGATTTGAATTTTTTTTAAGCCTGCTTCTTTTTTGCAGTGAAGAATGCTGCAACTATGCCCACCAGTGCGGCAACGCCGAAAAGTACGAAGCCTGCAATGGCTGAATGAGCAGAGGCAAGATTTTCAGGAGTCTGTATGGTTGCAAGAATTTCTTCGTTGGAGAAGTAAATATATGCAAGACCCTCTACTCTTGACGATATGAAGGTGAACATTCCTATGAACAGGAGAAGCGGAACAAGTATTCTCAACGCGTCGAGAACGATGCCGTAAACTTTGCCCACAAGGCCTTCAAATGCGAACTGCGACATAACCAGCGCAACCAGAATTACCACGAGGGCGATAATTCCGCAGGTTACTACGGAGGAAACTGTGCTGCCGTTGAAATATCCGGCACCCCCTACGTTCACGCCGTATACAATGAGCGCAACAACTGCAAGCAGCAAAGTCAGAATGCTGACCCAGGTTGCTATGGACTGCTTTTTAATAAAATTCAACATATCAGTTTTCCTCCTTCTTCTTGTTCATAAAGGAAGATACGATCCAGAGACCTGCTGCGCCTGCACTGAGTACAGCCGAAACAGCTATTACAGCAATAAGGCTGGCCTCCCACCAAGGCGTAACGCGTATGGTTCTTATGTTGAGAACCTGGCTGTTTGCGAAGGTGTAGAGCTGGTATTTAAGGTTTTCCCTTGCCTGAGCCACAAATTCAGGATCGTTCTTTACGCTGTTAACCGAAAGATAGCCGTAAGTTTTGTCAGCTTCGTCGTGGTTATTGCTTTCGCTGAGATAGCTGTTGTTACCGCCGAATTCAGCCCTCTGAGTAACGGTTGCCATAATCATAGACGCCGCATCAAAGTAAGGTGCGCTTGCAAGGTCGGTAGAAATTACGCCCGTGAAACCCCACTCGCCGCGGAGTATTGTTTTGAGCATTCCTACATGATGTGAAGCGTTTGTTGCGCCTACGCGGTTGAACGCTACCATTACTGCAAGACCGCCTCCTTCGTTGAGGCCGCCTTCAAATCCGCGAAGGTCGGTCTGGCGGAATTTCTGTTCGTTCATGTATACCGCAATACCTGAACGGTTGTGTTCCTGATCGTTGAAACCGATGTGTTTAGGTCCGCATATAAGACCCATATCTGCCGTACCCTTGAGTAAGCCGTAGCCGATACGGTTTGTAAGCATGGGATCTTCAGAGATGTATTCGTAGTTACGTCCGTTGTAAGGAGTTCTGCGGAGCGTAAGGCCCGTGCCCCATACAGCGTATTTCTGGAGCCAGCTAGCGGAATCGCCCTGAAGAACGCCCCACTCATACGCGAGGTCGGGGTTAAAGCTCGAACCCAGGAGCGTCTGCGAGTTAATGTTGAGGTAATATTGTGTATCGGGAATGTTTCCCTTGATGCCGTTAACGCCTTCGTTCTGGCCAACAACGGGGTTGCCTATAGAAAGTTCGTCAGACTGACCGCCGCCGTGTACTATTGCGCCCACAGCTTCGTTGATGGAAAGGCTGTCTACAAGACGGTTCCAGAAATCAAGGCTTATATCAGCACGGATTTCTTCGGTTATGTTCTCGGTATTGAACGCAACGCCAAGATTTGCGCCGTCAACGTTAGGAGCCTCTTCACCGGTATTGGTAATCATATACTGCTGGCCGCGCAGCTCCTTAATCCACTCATCCTTCTTTGCACTCTTATTGATGTCTATATCGGTGTTGATGTTTTCATCGCCGAGTTCGCCGCTCTCAGAGTTGTAATTTACGGGGTAAGTAGCATCCCAATCGCTGCGGGAGAGATAGGTTACGGTGCCGGGAAGCCAATAGTTCAGGTCGGCATTAGCGGCAACGTTGGTTATTGCAGTACCGTTATCGGAGTCGAAGGACTGACTGTCGAGATTGGCAAGATTCCAGGTATAAACCTCGCCGGTAGCCGTTGCGTCCATGCCGTCCGCTGCGGTGTAGCCCTGCTCTGCAAGGAAGTTGTTCACTGCTTCGTGAGCGCCTGCAGCCGCCGTGAAGAGATAGTCGCCGGCATCGAGAATATATGTCTTGGCCTCGGTATAGTCGTAGCTTGCAAGATATTTGGTGGGAACTTCAATCGTTACGTCAACATGGCTGTTTGCGGGCACTTCTGCCTTTTTGGAGTTGAGGAACATAACGGCGGATTTTTCCACTTTGTTATCTACATCGTACTGAGTATAGGGCTGCTGAACATAGAGCTGGGCAAGGAAATAACCATCCTGATCGGAATTATTGTTTATCCTTACGGTAGCGGTTATGTTGCCGTCCTCGCTGAGGTCAACTACTATATTCTGAATTTCCTGAGTATAGTCGAGATAGGAGAGACCGTGGCCGAAAGTATAAACTATTTCTTTGTTATAATCCCAGGCCTGTCCGTCGGTTGAACCCTTAATAGAGGAAGCATTTTTAGCAAGCTTATCGTCTGCAACGCTATCGTAATATCTTGTTTCATAATACTGATAGCCCACATAGATACCCTCTGCCTCTACTATATAGTTTGCAGCATTGTATGAAGAGCCGCCGAAGCCGCTGGACGATGACGCGCCTGAAGAGATGGCATCGTTGGGATAGCGGGGATCTTCGCCCACGGCTGCATCAACTTCGGAAGCATTGGCATATTCGTCGCCGCCGAAGTTCATCATTGCAGGAGCAGACATATGATTTACGGCATAAGTATCGGAAAGAGCGCCCGTGGCGTTGTATTCGCCGGAGAGCACCTGAACGATACCAGTGCACTGATAGTCGTTGATAACGCCCATATAACCTATTGCGTCAACTTCGTGAGAGCCGCCTTCGGCTATATCGTCAATCATCATAGCATTGCCGGTGTTGAGCAGTACGATTACCTGGCTGCAGGTATCCTTTGCTGCATCTATTACCGCAAGCTCGTCTTCCGAAAGTTCAAGGGGATCTTTATCGGTAGTCTGGCCAGCAAAGTTGGTTGTGCCCGCACCGGGTTTATAAGTGTTCGATTCGCCCGCGCCGCGCGCAAATACAACTATACCTACGCGGTCTGCCTTGGTTGCCTGCATCTGCTGACGCCAGTCAGAAGGTATATCTATCCAGTCGTCTGCAGTAAGACCGAGGTCTGCATCGGGTGTAAGAAGAGATTCATCTGTATATCTGTCAGGCGGAACTTCCCTTACCTGATAGTTTGCCAAATCGCCGGGGCTGGTAACATAACCGTTAGTATAGGTTATAGTTGTGTTACCGAACCTGCTTGATACGGTGTAGTTTGCAAGGATATTTGTATATATGTCTTCCATCTGGCTGTTGAGTGTATATCCTGCATTTACAAGAGCATCGTCTAAGTTCACTCTGTCGGCATTGCCGGCTTTAAGGTCGCCCGAAGACTGCATATAGGGCGCCCAGGCAGCCGCACCGAAAAGAGCTACTTCCTTATCTTTGGAAAGAGGAAGCGCGTTATTATCGTTCTTCATAAGAACAAAACCTTCGCGTCCCTGCTTTATGGCATGCGCCTTTGCGGCAGCCATCATTTCTTCAGCGGAATTGTAATTGCTGGTAAAGTAACCTTCCTGCGAATCGTCAACGACGACGCTTTCTGTTCCGAGCACATCATCCACCGAAGATCTCCAAGTGTCCGCAACGCCATATCCCAGACTGCTTACAACGAGCAGAGAAAGGAATGTGGCAGACAAGCCGCGCCAGAGCGGTTTGAATTTTGCAATCATCTTTATCCTCCTCAAAATTTAAAAATAAAAGTTAAAAGATTTTTTTACGGTATTTTTCCCTGTTTTCTTTGTTTCTATGCCT
>ERZ1090879.1440-NODE-1441-length-13015-cov-10.104244_pt1 | contig 13015 bp, 16 predicted proteins | sample MGYA00478472_ERZ1090879 | MGnify/ENA primary metagenome ERZ1090879 (study PRJEB33644, sample SAMEA5815723) | chicken gut metagenome | biome: Chicken; feature: Gastrointestinal Tract; material: Caecum | place: Ireland | collected 2019-01-01 | study: A study of...
AGTCTATTGAACCTATGTTAAAAGTTATATTTTATTTTGAAATTTATAAAGCGCAGAGAACTTTAATCTCTGCGCTTTATTATATCGGTTATTAGTACTCTTCTTTAATTTTCTTTACGAAAACATTAAATAATTCGCAAACAGTTTTGGGGGATAAGATTCGCATTTTGCCTTGTGTTCCTATAATCCAAGAAAAAAATGTTTTGCTAATTTGTATGGGAACTTTTATACGGTAGATATTATCGTTAACTCTTACAATGTGGACATCTTCTCCGAATCTATCAAAAATATCGTCAAGCATAGAAGAATCAAATTGTAATTCAGTATCTTGTTCCTCTCCACCGAACATAGAAAAAACTTTTTGTCTGTACTTTTCAACATCAAATTCATTATGTTCTTTTCGATATGTACGCTCTGTTTTTTCTTCTTGCGCTTCGGCAATTCTGTCTATGCGGTAGTTTGCTGTTCCGTCGTGTTTGTCATCATAGCAAACAAGGTAATAATTATCTTTGTGCCATACAACAACAATCGGATTAACCAAATATCTTTTTCCGTTATTATGGAATACTTTATTCTTTTGATAATCCAAAGAATAATATTTGAATGATACTTGTTTATTGTCGATTATAGCTTGCTTAATAGCGTCTATTGTATAAATTATAGATTTGTTATTTCGTTTGGGTATAGTGCCGAAACGGGCGGCAACGGTTAAGTCCGTTGCTTGAAAATCCCCCAACGTCGTCATAAGTTTATTAGTCAAAGATTGCTTTTGTGTTCCGCTCAATTTGGACGCTTGTACGGCATCCGCAAGCAATGCGATCTCGGCAGTATCAAAATGGTGATTTACAATGAAATAGTAGTGATATTTCTTTTTATAGGAAAGCACTTCATAGCCGTACTCGTTCAATAGGGAAATATCTTGTAAAAGTATCTTACGTGAAACGGCTATTTTCCTTTTGGCAAGCAAGGCAATAATCTCATCCGTATTAAGAGCATGATTTTCGTCGGTTTGCTGGCAAAGCAAGTCATACAAGACAAGTAATTTTATTTTTTGTTCGGTTGTGCGTGACATTTTCTTCAATTCTTTATGATTTAGTTGTCAGTATTGTTTTCATAAATGACGTAATTTTCTCCGTGCTAATTATTTTTAACTATGCGGTAATAAACTTTTGCTGTTAAAAGATATACAACGATATATATGACAGAAAATATGATAAAACAGCCAAGTGTGCAAAGCGCAAACAATTTCGTATTCAACAACCCTAATTTACTCATAATTATATTTATCATAGGGAACGCGAAAGCGACGTGAATACCCGCTGTAACAAGAGGCAAGAAAAATACTGTAAGTATTTGAGAATTTATTGACTTTTTAACTTCTGCGTAACTCATTCCGACTTTTTGCATTATTTCAAATCGTCTTTTATCTTCGTAGCCTTCTGATATTTGCTTGTAGTAAATAATAAGTATAGTTGCCATTAAGAATAAAACGCCGAGATATACTCCAAGGAAGAACAGCCCTCCATATACACTCATATACTTATCAGCTTGTGCCGCTCGGACGGAAGCCCGCGCATTGTAATTCTTTTCCCGTAACATATTATCAAGAGTTTCGTAAAAAGCAACTTGTTTTTCTTCGTTGCCCTTTACGTTTGCTCCGTAGCTTAATTGTATCGAGGTTGCATTTTCGCCGTAGTCCCCTTGATATTGACTGTATATGCTATTTAATTCAGAATCGCCCGAAACAACAACATACATTTCACCTAATACCTGCGATACGCCGTTAGCAAGAAAATTATCATTAACAAACGCGCCGACTTTTTCTTTTACAGAATACTCCTTATCTAAAAATTTAACCGTGCTATATTCGTATTTTAACTTGTTTTCGTTTATTATAACTTCTTTGTCTGTAAGTGTTTTATTTTCGCCCGTGATATTATTATAGGTATCAGCTGTAAGAACAACAAAAATAATCGGATCTTTTTCATTCAGTTCCTTTTTTATGGTAATTTCGTTACCATTTTGGAATGCTTGTAAAGGCAAATATTTGCAAGTAATTTCTTTTACGGTAGTTAAACCGCTTTCAGATAATAACGAATTAATATCACTGATTAAAGCAGAATTTTCGTTTTGCGTAGTATTGGCTTGTACGATAATATCGTAAGGGTATTTTTGCGCTATCATATCATCTCTGCCCACCATAAACGAGGTGGTTGTAGAAATAGTAACAAGCAACATAGTAAACAGAATACAAATGCTTGCAAGCCCGACTGAATTTTGTTTCATTCGGTAAGTCATACCCGAAACGCTTGTAAAGTGGTTCGTTTTATAATAATATTTTTTATTCTTTTTGAGCAATTTCAAAAGCGCAATACTGCCGGCTGTAAATAAAAAGTAAGTTCCCAATATTACGAGAATTACAGCGATGAAAAACAGTTCCAAAACCGCAGCAGAGTCTTTTGTGAATATTGCACATATATAACCTGCCGCAAGACACAGTGCCCCGATTATTGCCATAATATGGCGCGTTTTAGGTTCTTTTTCGCCCGTATTTTCGCCCTTTAATAATTCTATCGGTTGACAAATCTGCACACGAATAAACGAGAAAAAATAGATACATAAGAAGATTACGGCAAATAATGCAAGCGTTATCAGCATAGATTTCCACGAGATAAAAAAAGCCGCGCCGTAGTCAGCGTGTAAAATACGCGCTATTATTAAATACATCAGCTTATCTAAAATAACGCCGAACACCAAACCGAGAATAATAGAAATAAGTGCAATATATAGTGTTTCAAAAATTAACACAATTCCTAAATGCCTTTTTTCCATTCCGAGAACGTTAAACAGCCCAAATTCTTTTTTGCGGCGTTTTATAACAAAGCTGTTTGTATAAAACAAAAATACTACCGCGAAAATACCGACTATAATTGCCCCTAAATTCAAAGTGTATTGTATGGTTTCTCCACCACTCATTGCCGCAATACTTTCATTTATAGATAAAGAAAATATCATATAAAACATTGTAATCGTAATGATGCAAGTCAGAATATACGGTATATAAATTTTCCGATTCTTTTGCAAGTTGTTAAAAGACAGACGTGCGTAAAAACCGTTAGTCATTTGCTTTGCCCTCCTGTTGCCAACAAAGTTAAGGTGTCGGAAATTTTACAATATAATTCTTCATTCGTACTATCGCCGCGATAAATCTGGTGAAAGAGTTGTCCGTCTTTGATAAATAAAATTCTTCCTGCACGGCTTGCCGCTTTTGTAGAATGTGTTACCATTAAAATCGTCTGCCCGTCTTTATTTATTTTCTCAAACACATCTAAAAGACTGTCGGTTGAACGTGAATCCAGCGCACCCGTAGGCTCGTCCGCAAGAATAAGTTTCGGCTGTGTAATAAGTGCGCGAGCAACTGCGGCGCGTTGTTTTTGTCCACCCGAAACCTCATAGGGGTATTTTTCAAGTATTTCTTCAATGCCAAGCTGTACGGCAATAGGGGTAAGACGGCGTTCCATTTCTTCATAATTTTTTTTAGCAAGCACGAGAGGTAAAAAGATATTGTCCTTTAATGTGAATGTGTCTAAAAGGTTAAACTCCTGAAAAACAAACCCAAGATTATCGCGCCTAAAAGCGGCAATTTCTTTTTCGCTTATTCTTGAAAGAATTTTGCCGTCTAAATCTACATTGCCGCTCGTCGGTTTATCGAGTGCGGCAAGAATATTCAAAAGAGTGGTTTTGCCCGAACCTGATTCGCCCATTATTGCTACATATTCGCCTTGTTCAACAGTAAACGTAACGTTGTCAAGGGCGATTACTTGATTACCACCCAAACGCGAAGAATAAATTTTTCCTAAATTTTGTACAGATAAAAGTGCCAAGTGAATTGCCTCCTAAAATTTACTTAGTATCCATTCTTTAATTTCATCAAATTGGTTGTTCTCTATATAAAATACCGTTAACACCTTGTTAAACGCCGGATTTAAAAAACAATTACATTCCGGCTATCTTCTTGACGGTGTTTGCCGTTCTGATTGTCAGTTTATTGCTGATATTTGCATTTGCCGTCTTTGACCACCAGTTTGTTTTTTGATAATCCTTTCGGCTGAAAGACCAGAATACCGCCGCCTTATAATCCTTAATCTTTTCTAATCCTTCCCTGGGTTCACCAATCTCGTCCCATACTTCGGCAAATGTAGCCGGAGGCATAATAAAAATCAAATTATCATAAATTTCTTTATTTTCATTGCCCCACCAGTCAGGAGCTTGATGCAAAATGTCTTCGAGATCTTCTTTTGACGTGACGAATACCGAAATATCCAAGCCAAACTGATCTTTTATCATTGTTTCAATCTGGCTTGTAAGGCTCCCTATATTCTCATCATCACTTGAAAAGATCACATTACCACTGTTCAGATATGTCTTAACCGCTCCAAACCCAAGCTCTTCAAAAGCTTTCTTTAATTCAGCCATTGGAACCTTATTTTTTCCACTTATATTGATACCTCGCAAAAGCGCAATATATCTTTTCATATTCGTTGATTTCTCCACACAAATTCCCATATATCGCTATTCTCGCTAATCTATTTCTTTCAAATTTTTTGCCTTCACTTGCGCTGCATTACCTAATTTCTCATAGTCATAGATTCCCTCTTTCCATTTTTTCAGATTGCGAAGTCTTGCTCCACAATCACCATGTTCTGGATCATCAAACAGGTCTCTGAGCTTTTGACAGGGCATATCTGAGCATTCTCCGCAATGTTCAAGCCCCTTTTCCATACAGCATTTCGCTTTATCACACTCACCCCAAAACATAATTCCTCTATTGGCTTTACAGCCCTTACATCCGATTTTATCTTTCCATTCACACACTCCACAATATGTACCGCAAAAGGCTATCATCTTTATATCTATCATCAGGACCTCTCCTTTATTTCTTCATTTGCTGCTGTTTGTAAATTTTAATCCGGCTTTCTTATTTACACTTCAGAAAATATGGGGATTTCAAATTTGGATTGTTCTATTAATGTTTACATTATAATGCTTAATATGCTATATTTGTTCTGCACGATAAACGGGAAGTTATCGTTTCATAATAAGTTCAATAACTTCAACATTTCCGTCCATTTCTTTGCCACCAATCTCAAATCCGCATTTTTCAGTGTAGAACTTGATATTCTGCTCTTTGTCCGCAGGCGTTACCAATGTAATTCGTTTCCAATCAGGACAAATTGACAGCATATATTGGAACGACTGTGTACCTATCCCTATTCCTTGGTACGTTGGAATAACACACAAACAGTCAAGATAATAATGCCCAGCACCGTTATTTTCAAAAGAAATTACTCCAACCGGAATGCTATCATTAATAATAACGTATTTAGGAAATTTAAGAATAGACTGCTCCATTTGGTCCTTCGTTTTTCCATAACCGGGACATTCTCCATAGTGAATATAATCATCATAGAATGCAGAATTATAAATATCTATCAGTAAATCGGCATCCGATTTAACGGCTTTCTTATATGTCAATGTCATTTTTCTTTCCCTTTTCAAATTTCGATTTCTAATCCAAATAGCTTCTCATAAAACTTTCTTGCGGCATTGATGTCCACCACAGAAATCACAGTACAAGTATATTTCATAGTGTTTTCCTTTCAAACGGATCGATTTTATACTGCCGCCATGAGTATATTGCCGCACACTGCCCTTATAGTTAACAGTTATATTATTCCCTTTATTCTCCCAGCTTTTTAAACAACTCAACCAGCATATGGGTCGCCCATTGATACGTGTCCTTCGTCTCATATTTCCGATACTCATATTCCAATGACACGAGAACAAACAAATAAATATCGTACCACAGGATTCTTCGTTTTTCTGGCTCCGTAATTCCGTTGATACCATAACCTTTTTTAAATAAGGCGCTGTCTGAATGACTTCTAAAACCCACCTCCAGCAAGGGATCACCCCATATACAGCGTTCCCAATCAATAAGACCGGTAATTCTCCCATCCGAAACAAAGATGTTCCCGTCCCAGAGATCCCAATGCACCAACCTCGGCTCTGCTACCTCAATAAAAACATCTTTATCCCGTTCCAAATACCAAAGCAGCTCGTCCACAGGTATTTTCAGATCAACGCTCCCTTGTCTGGCATCACTGATACCTGCCTCCAGCATCTTGCGGAAGACCGTGTACCAGTCTGTCCCCTGAAATCCCGCTTGCCCTGGATAACCAAAACACGGACAAACAATGTTGTTGATCTCCCTGCATATCCTTCCGGTTTCAGTGTATATATCATTGAGTTGTTCCTGGGACAGGGAGTTTTTTATTTCATTCAAACTGCTACCATCCAGCTTTTCCATAAAGAAATACGGAGATTTGCATATCTTGTGGCTGTTATCATAACCGAGCATTTTGGGGGCTGGAATTCCGTCATGTTCCCGAATCTTTTCCATTGCCTGGACTTCCGCACACATAATGTTTTTCTCATATGTCATAACCCGAACTCCGTCTGCCGGGGCAACCTTCAAAATGACAGTCTTTCCATTGCTTAAAGTCACCTCATAGGCGACATTGAAATATCCTTCCGTCAGTTCCTTACAAGATTGCAGCTCAAGTGGATGGAAAATGTGGTCCACCATCTTTTTGAGCGTTTCTTCATTCTGCCTGTTCTTTGTTAAACTTTCCATAGCCGCTAAATTCCTAAATCCATTTTAACAAAATAGCCGAAACGAGCGCAATTTAATGGCGTTACATTTCGGCTAACTAAAATGACATTTTTGTAAGGTTATTCAGCTTGAAGATTATAGTTGTTCATATCAATAAAAAATGTGCTGCCTTCCCCGATTTTAGAAGTAACGTAAAGTTTGTGTGAAAGTTTATTCGCAACACGACGGCAGAGATATAAACCTATTCCCGTCGATTTTCTTTCAATTCGTCCGTTGTAACCCGTATAACCTCTTTCAAAAATTCTCGGAATATCTTCTTTTGCTATACCAATACCCGTATCGGCAATGCTTAAAATTTTGTTTTCTACTTTTATAGTTATACTGCCTTTTTCGGTATATTTAATTGCGTTCGCCAAAAGTTGTTCGATAATGAACGAAAGCCACTTCCTATCGGTTATGACTGTAACGTTTACAGGCGTAAATTCAAGTTTTATCTTTTTGCCTACAAAAAGCGGCGCGAACTTTCTTACAGCGTCCTTTATTATGTCGTTTAACTCGTAAGACTTGAAAACCATATCGGACATATCGTCCATTCTCAAATACCATAAAGCCATTTCAACATATTGCTCTATACGGAATAATTCGCTGGCAAGTGCTCGGTTTTCTTTTGTATCTTCGCCCTGCAACATAAGCCCCATAGCGGCTATGGGAGTTTTTATTTGGTGCATCCACATAGTATAGTAGTCTAAATATTCTGTTCGTTCATTTTGCTTTATTTCATAATCAAGTTTGCATTGCTCTCTTAATTTCTCTATTACGGCAAATAGATCGGCTTCCGCAAGATTTTGGGGTGGCGGCAATTCCAAAGTTTGAGCATATTCCAAAAGCCGTAAACGTTCTCTATGCTTTTTACAAAAATAGTAAAAATGTATTCCTATAAAGATAACCGCCACAACTGCACATAAAAGCGTTGCGTACAGTACGGCTTCCACTGCTAAATGATAAAGATAGGCTATTACTGCAAAAACTACTGCGAAAACGAAAAAAATTGCAATTACAAATTTATATTGCCATAAATATTTTGGTATCAGTTTTATTGTTTTCATATGTTTGCCTCAAAGTTCCACAATATAACCGCAACCGACTTTTGTTTTAATAAAATCGGTGGCTCCTATATCTTCCAATTTTTTTCGCAAACGCATTACGTTCACCGTTAAAGTATTTTCTTCAACATAATTATCGTCTTGCCATAATTTTGTCATTAGCGTGTCGCGGCTTACTATTTTTCCCTTGTTTGCAAGTAATGTTTCCAAAATGCGAAATTCATTCTTTGTCAATTCCAAAATTTTATCTTGATAGGAAAGAGTAAAATCATTCAAGTTCAAGGTTATGCCTTTATGTTCAATTACTGCAATGCCGCCTGACATATCGTAGGTACGTCTTAAAACCGCTTGCACTTTGGCAAGGAATACGCTAAAATCAAAAGGTTTTGCAATAAAATCGTCGCCGCCCATATTGACCGCCATAACTATATTCATATTGTCGGATGCAGACGAAAGAAACACAATAGGCACATTGGAGATTTTACGAACTTCTTTGCACCAATAGTATCCGTCATAAAAAGGTAGTATAATATCAAGCAAAACAATATGCGGATTAACCTTATTAAATTCGTTTATTATATTTCTGAAATCTCGGACAGCCGCAATTTCAAAGCCCCAATTTTCAAGGTGATTTTTTATTGAGTTTGATATAGCTTCATCATCTTCAACGAGTAAAATTTTATACATATTTAAGCTCCGTCGTGTTATTAAAATCCTCTTATATTGTATCACAAATAAAAGGAATCTGCAAGTAACACACACTTAAACATAAACATCATCTCCACGCCTCTACCTATTCAAGCATTTGATTTTTGCTTTCAAAAATGCTATAATAATACTGCTTATGTATTTACTTGAAAATATCGTCGCAGTATGACGTGCAAGAAATATGAGTTAAATCCGATTTAACGGGGTGTTATATGAAGTTAAACAGTACGATGCTTGTCGTCGCGGATATTGATAGATCCGTCGAATTTTATAAAACCGTGCTTGGGCTGAAAATCATATCGGACTTTGGCGCAAATAAAACTCTGACCGGCGGACTGGCATTGCAGACACTCAATTCATATAAGGAATTTATCGAAACCGATAATATTTCATTCGGCGGTAATAATTTTGAAATTTACTTCGAGGTCGATAATTTTGATGAGTTTGCGAAAAAACTTAATAAGCTCAATATCGAGTACGTTCATCCCGTTAAAGAACATAGTTGGGGACAACGTGTAGTTCGCTTCTACGACCTTGACAGGCATATAATCGAGGTCGGAGAAAATATGGAATATGTTTGCAAGCGTTTTATAGCGGACGGAATGACACCCGAACAAGTTGCAAAGCGTATGGACGTTCCGATAGATTATATAAATAAATTCATAAAAAAGGAGATTCTGTAATGAAAAAAAATTTGGGTTACTGTGGCTTGGACTGCGAAAAATGCGATGCCTATCTTGCTACTATTCACAATGATGATGAATTGAGAGCAAAAACGGCAAAACTGTGGAGTGAGCTCAATGGAGTTGAGATTTTACCCGAAATGATTAATTGCGAGGGTTGTCGTGTGGACGGAACAAAAACTTATTTTTGCGAAAATCTTTGTTCAATAAGAAAATGTGCACTTGTTAAAGGATGCGAAACTTGTGGAGATTGTACTGAAACTGATAAGTGCCAAACGCTCGGCGAGTTTTTAACTAACAACCCCCAAGCATTAGACAATTTGAAAAATAAGTAATTACATATCAGTAAATTATGAATACTTTGGCATGACTTTCTAAAAAAAGGAGGATTTATCGCGGTAACATGTCCGTCTTGGCTTTCAAAAGAACGCCCTGCCATCGTTGAACAGTTTTGGCACGAGGCAGGGAGCCGATTGGATTGCGTTAGTAATAATATAGAAATTATGCAGAGATGTGGTTATCAGTTTATTGCGTCCTTTACTTTGCCGGAAAAATGCTGGACAGAGAACTATTTTATTCCTCGCAAAACGGCAATTAACAGGTTATTAGAAAAATATGCTGGTAATGATACTATGATTGAGTATGCGGCACAAAACCGATATGAAATAGATCTTTATTCAAAGTTCAATCAGTATTATGGGTATGTATTTTATATTGGCAGAACTAAATGACATAATAAACTTACTTAAACTGAAAAGAAAACCTAACAAAAAGTCAAATTTAATATAGTACAAGTATGAAGTATAAAATACGAAAAATGCTACCGAGAGAATATTCATTATTGAACGATTTTTTATATAATGCAATATTCATTCCGCAAGGTTTACCCCCACCGCCAAAAAACATAATTATGAATGACGAGTTACAAGTTTACATTAAAAACTTCGGCAAGCAAAAGGACGATATGGCATTGGTTGCGGAAATAAATAATAAAATTATTGGATCGGTATGGACGAGAATAATGAACGATTACGGACATATCGACAACGATACTCCTTCACTTGCTATTTCACTTTATAAAGAATATAGAGGTTACGGTATTGGGACAGCGTTAATGCAAAATATGCTATCTCTACTAAAACAATACGGCTATAAACGTGTTTCGCTTTCTGTTCAAAAAGTAAATTATGCTGTTAAAATGTATAAAAATCTCGGATTTATTATAGTAGGCGAAAATCAAGAAGAATACATTATGACTTATAATTTCGTTATGGGATGATTATATCTTGTATTTTTCATAAAAGAAATAGCTTTATTGTTAAAAGCCAATACCCAACCGTTATATTATACAGAAAAAAGCAACGAAACAACCGTCGCTTTTTCTATGTCAGCCAAGTAATTAAAACGGCAAGTCGCTGTCGTCGTCTATTGCTATGAGTGAAGGCGGCTTTTTTAATTCGCCCGTATGCTTGCTTACGGGCGTATCTTTGCTTATGTCGAAATTATATACCGCCGTTATTCGTCGAAGAAACGCCGCCCGCCCTCGCTTGTATGAGAGGGACTGAATATCCCTTCACGGTCATAGTATTGTAGCGCGCGGACGGTTACGCCCATTTTTTTTGCGACTTCGCCTACCGTCATAAATCCTTGCGGAATTGCATTATATTTTGCCATAAAAAACTCCTTTCCCATATTATAATTCATTACGCGGCGTAACAAGCAAGCATTTTTTAGTGGTTTTTTAAAAAAGTTTTAGCAGTTTATAACGCGCTGAATAAATCGGGGCATACGGTCATAATCAATATTTGCATGGCGGTTGCGACGTTCAAAATGAAATGACCTATCATAAACGGCAACGGATTCTTATTTTTTTGATACCAAAAACAAATTATAATCGTGAGCGGCAAAAATGAAATAAATCTATACAGTACAAAAACACCGTCCGGTAAAAATGGAATAAAACTATGTTGCAACGCGTAAAAAAAAGCGGACAAACTAACGTTAAGCCATTTGCCGTTTGCGCTCATATTGACGCCATACCCCAAATATAAACCGTCTTCCGCAAGCGTGGTAGATAGTGGCAATAGTAAAATAACGAGTATTGCAAGCCATAACGGAATAGGTTGCACCAAAGTTTTATCAAGATAAGGAAAAGTTCCGTAGCAGATTAAGCCGGCAAACATTAAGCCGCACATTCCCACAAGGATTGTTAAAGTAATAATCAATATCGCGGATTTTACGCTCGTCCCCCTCTCGTAATTGAGTAGTTTTTTATAGGTAATTCCCTTTTTGTGCGAATATAGCCAAAGTATTGCAATAGTAATTAAATTAGTAACTACCGCAATACTCGTCCACCATTTGCTTATATCGTTATATGATAATTTCGAAATGGTCGATATAAGCACAAACGCCAATAAAAATATTACGCAGCGAACGGGCAGCATAAAAGGAATTGACTTTTTATTATAGGCAACCTCTTTCATATCATTTACCCCTTATAATATCTACTATCCATTCGGGATCGGGTATCGGCATATCGGGGTTTCTTGCAACATTTTCCGCAATACCCTGAATTGCCATAAAAAACGCCATCGTCAGCGCAATAGGATTGCCGCATCGGATACTTCCGTCCCGCTGTCCTTGTAGGATTATCTTTACCGTATAATCAATATCGTTTTGCCGAGTTAAGGTATTTCTAATTTGCTCCGGCAATGCCTCGTCGTATTGCGCTCTGTTCATTAAAACAAATAGTTTTGCCGCAAACGATTCTTTGGAAATATAGTCTAATATAGTTTTTGCCGTACCCTCAAAAAATTCAATGGGAGATTGGTGCTTAGGCGAAAAAATATTGTCTTTTCCAAGGTTGGCAAGTTCCAATAGCGCCATATACAGTTTTTCCTTCCTTTCAAAATAATGAAATAACAGCCCCTCGCTCATTCCGACTGTCTTTGCTATTTCCGCCGTTCGTGTTGCGGCATAACCTTTACGAATAAAAAGGTCTAATCCAACGTTCAATATTTCTTGCCTTCTTTTTTCCTTTTGCTTTGACCTGTTCATTTTAGTCCTCCCGAATTAGCCGACTTAATAACTAACCACTCATTCGTTGAGTGTTTACTCAATGAGTATATATGATAAACTACTTTTTGTCAACAAAATAAGCCTTCCTGTTTTTTATGCGCAAAGTTTCCATAATAAAAAACCCGCTTTCGATTGGAAAACAGGTTTTCTTTATTGTCTTATTTGCTTTAGTTTCAAATTTTATTGTGAGGTGGAATTACTACTATCCGTTATATGGTAAACAATTAGTCTCAAGGGGTTAAGGGTTCAACCCCTTGCCTCTCGCAAATGGCTGCCATAGCGTTCTTATAGATACGCCTTGACAGCTTTTTTGCTTGTTCCTTATCTGCCGGCAGTTTGGCATAAATTTTTTTGCTTTTGTCGTCGAAGTATATAACGCTTATTCCGAGCGGGATATTGTTTTGCATATACAAAATTCATTTTTATCGCCTTAATATATTTTCTTTTCGTAAGTGCTTAAAACGGCAGGTCGCCGTCGCTTTGAGGAATATAGACAGCGAAGCAACAAGAAAAAAACAGCAGTTGCGGTTTCTTTTAGTTTTTAGATTTATTGAACTTATGTTTAAGGCTTGTACAAGCACAGTTTTACAAAAAGGGCAACAGGCGTAATATAAAGACAATTTATTTTTATCTATATCTTTTTCCATTATCCCTTGCTTTCTTTTTCTTTATCAAATTTACTATTGATTAGGTGTATTAAGCGCGACACCGATTTATACAAAAGCATTACAACAACGGCAAGAATAATATTTTTTATAAGATTAAAA
>ERZ1090879.1441-NODE-1442-length-13012-cov-7.210465_pt1 | contig 13012 bp, 14 predicted proteins | sample MGYA00478472_ERZ1090879 | MGnify/ENA primary metagenome ERZ1090879 (study PRJEB33644, sample SAMEA5815723) | chicken gut metagenome | biome: Chicken; feature: Gastrointestinal Tract; material: Caecum | place: Ireland | collected 2019-01-01 | study: A study of...
GTGCCTCTTGAGAGGCTTGCCGGTACGATGCCCTTCTAGGGCTTACACAAGCCCCGGCTTTGTCGGGGGTTATGACTCTGGCTATAAAAGGAATGTTTTGATATTGATTCAGATAAAAAGATAGATGACTCAATCCGAGCAGAGAACTACACTATCTATTTAAGAAAAAGATTGGTTACGGTAAAGATGCAGTGGGCTTGCGCCAGCGCCCCCGGCCGGCGAACCGGCAAACATCAGGCGGCCGTTTTGCAGCCGCAGCACCTCGTCGTACAGGTTCAGGCGCTCGGGCGTCAGGTCGTGGGTGACAACCAGGATCGTCTTGCCCGGCAGCGCGAGCAGCTTGCGCTGGATCAGGTCGCCGGTCTCGCGGTCCATCGCCGAAAACGGCTCGTCCAGCAGCAAAATCGGCTGGCCGGACACCAACGCCCGGACCAGCTGCACCAGCTGCTTCTGCCCGCAGCCGCAGGTCCGCCGGGGCTGCGGGCAGCGCCGGCTGCTCGGGTGGCGCGTAATGGATGTAGCCCAGCACCTTCTGCCGCACGCCCGACACCGAGGCCAGTGTGTTCACGCTTTCGAGAATGTATTAGAGCGGCATTGTTAAGCTCTCGATGTAGCCGAGCGTCGCGACGCCGGTGCCGATCGTGATCTCGCCCTGCCAGAGCAGCACCCCGACCGCGAGAAACGCCGACAGGTTGATGAGGCTCAGGCAGCCGCCGTTGAGCTCGAGCGAGAAGGAGTAGAACAGCCCGCGCTTATAGGCCGCCGCCTGCTGGCGGTCCAGCGCCACCTCGTGCTCGCGCGCGAAGGCCGGGCGGGTGCGGCGGTTGGCGAAGTGAAAGCCTTCCAGCGGATCCTTCGCCTTGGTGGTGTACTGCTCGAGCAGCGCCTGTTCGCGCTGGCGGCGGCGGGAGAGTTCCTTCGCCGTGACCTTCGGCAGAAAGACGGTCGGCAGCGAGGCGACAAGGATGACGGCGGCGATGCGGAAATCGACAAACACAAACAGCACGACCGCATACACGACGAGCATCAGGGAGAAGTTGATGATGTCCATGACCGGTTCGAGCCGGTTTTGCTGCAATGCGCCGATGTCGTTGGTCAAAATCGAGAGGTAATCGCCGACGGATTTTTCGTTGAAATCGGCGTAGCTGCGCCGGAACAACCCGTTGACGAGGTCGGACTTGAGGTGGAACAGAAACCCGGCGGTCGGCCTTCCAGCTGAACATCTGCGAAAGGTACTGCGCGCCGTACAGCACGGCGATCAGGCCGAGGTACATCGCTCCCAGCCGCACCAATCCGCCGGGCCCGGCCGAAAAGTCATAGTCGAACAGCACCTTGGTCAGGTACGGAATCGACACCGACGCAATGCTGTACACAAGGAAAAACAGGACCTGCAAGAGCAGCAGGGTCCAGATTTGGTGGATGTATTTTTTCATGTAGATCTTCCTGGTTTGTTAGTTGGAGTGTGTTTAACTTGTTCAAATTTATATATAATAGCGCGTAGGCAATCGAAAATTCTCACATTTAACTGACTGGCAGGCAAATGTGAGGACTTTGATTTACAAATCACAGCAAATCAGCAAGCATATGCATAAACCGGTTGCGGTAAACTATTAGTTCTTTCATCAACTACATAATATTTGTCATCTGAAATAGCCCATGATACTCATTTGCAATAATGAAGCATATCGCTTTCGCCTCCCCTTGCGTACAATTGCCTCTTTTCATATACAGATTACACGCGAATCCTATTACTTTTCTCGTCACAAGTGTAATAATACCCCCTACGATTTGCTATAAAGTGCTCATGCTGTACTTTTATGGAACTATTCTCCCAACAAAGAAAACCAATGGTGAGGTGCTTTTCGTTCTTTATCACTTGAATTAATATACTTCTAGTCTGCTGTCCAATCCCGCTTACCATGCATTTGGCCATATCTACGCCTATCTATTGACTGACGACGCACGATTGATTTTTGATCAAGTCCTCTTTACGCAACAAAAAAGACATGAGTACGAGGTTGTAAATATCCCCGGGACACATGTCTTTGACTTCGACGTTTTTCTTTTGCTCCATTTAAAAATTCTTCTAAACCGATTGCATGAAACTGTTAATTTGCGGTGATGGTTTTATAATAGTTACAAGTCACTTGCGAATTCCTTCAGCAACCTCTTCTGCAATTCCATATAGCACAATGCCTTCTGCTCTTCGCTCAGTTCTTTCATACGAATAAAATCATTTCTCATTTTCATGAGAAGCTCTCTTTGACTGTCTGTTAGAGGTTCATCGACCACATCACTTTCCCAAAAGGATATAGAAACTCCGAAAATTGCCGAAAAAGAGCGGAGCGTGTCAAGCGTAGGCTCCTGCAAATTGTTTTCATATCGCCAAATTGTGTTTGCAGAGCGATTGATTCGCTTGGCCAATTCCTTTTGCGACCATCCGCGCGCTGCGCGCAACGCTTTCAGAGTTGCGCCAAAATCTTTCGTCACTGCCTTCACCTCTAGTGACATTTTACGCTCTTGACATCTCATAATATGAGAATATATAATCTGATGTATCACAAAATATGAAATTCTACATAGAAAAGTATGTTTTCTTATTGACGAGAGGCCGATTTCATGACTATTCTTTCAGAAAAAGAGCAAAGACGCTTCAGCCTTAAAGGAAAGGGTGTTCGGATGCGCGCAATAATCTGTGATGACGATGGCCGTTTCGCCAAGAAGCTTGAGCAATCAGTAACGCAATATTATCGAAAGATCGGAATGACCCTGGATACCATTGTTGTAACAAGCCCTAAGATTCTTTTGCAGCGAAGTGATTTATCCAGTTTTGATATTGCATTTCTGGATGCTGACATGAAACCAATGGACGGGATTGAAGTTGGCCGTGCCCTAAAGAAGCAAAAATCGGAAATCATTATTGTATTTGTGTCGGCCTATCTGGAATTTGCACCGAAGGGATACACCGTGGATGCGTTTCGTTATGTTCTCAAACAGGATATCCAAAACACATTGCCTCTATGCCTTTCAGACATATTGCAACAACTTGCACCGGATCATGCGGTTCTTTCCTATAAACAACATGGTGAAACATTCCAAATTCCAAGCCACGATATTGTTTATATCCAGAGTGATTTACGGAAGCTGAACGTGTTTGGAAGTAATCCCCTGAAACCAATCGCCACTTTTTATGGTAAGCTCTCCGATTATGCGAATACACTTTCCGATCAAGGTTTCCTGCAGATCAACAAAAGCACGATGGTCAATATGGTCTATATCAAACGCATTGCCAGTTACCATGTACATCTATCGAACGGCGTACTTATGAATGTGACTAGAAAAGATTACACGGTCATCAAAAACCGTTACATTGAATGGAGGGGAACGCTGTGACAAATATAGATGCCTGGAATTGGATTTCTGCCTTCATTCAGAGTTTTGCAGAGACATTTTTGCTGGTCAACGTGTATTGCGCATTCCTGGGACAGCCCCGCATAAAAAAGTGCATCACCTATGTTCTCGTTGGCCTCTTCGCGGCGTTGTATTGCATTTTTATCAACATTTTCATCTTGCCTACATATCTGAGATATTTTTTGACTTTTTGTGTGTTTTTTGCATTCTCCATAGCGTGGAACGGCTCCATTTGGAAAAGACTGTTCGCTGTATGTGCGGACTTAACAATCAATATGCTTGTTTCTTCCATTGTATATTGGCTGGTTGATTTCATGCGCACAAACCGGGGGACCTCCCTGACCATCGATTCCGTTCTGTTTGCAACGCCGAACGTCTTGATTCTTGTCACCATCGCCATGATTTTTCGCTACTTCTATTCTGCCAGTTGGGAAAAGCTGAAAATTTCTCCGCTGCAATGGCTTGTGTTAACTTTGTATCCCGGCGTTGCTTTCCTTGTGACTATATCCTTGCTTTCGATCCCAGTCTGGGATACCGGAAAACACATTCTTTTAATCGTTGATGCAGTCGGACTTTTGCTGGCTATGGTTATTCACTTCGTGCTGGTCGATTTACTCAACGAGTACAATTCCAAGGTGGAACAAGACAAACTGCTCCACCAGCAAATTCAGTTGGAAAGCGAGAAGGCCAATGCGCTCTACGATGTCTATCTCCAACAGCGGCACCTAACCCATGATTTTTCCAATCAATTGAACACGATCGCCGGTCTGATTGAGCAGGGAAACGCCCAATCCGCGTTAGAGTTGATTCACAGCAGTTCTGCTGAGATTCACACCAACACGCTTGTTGTCAACACCGGCAATCCTATGATTGACACGCTGTTGAGCCAAAAGTACAGCAAGGCACAAAAGAAGTCGATCCCCGTGATCTTTTCGCTGTGCGATCTGTCGGAATGCCCCATTTCTTCCAGAGATTTGCTGGTGGTGCTTGGAAACCTGGTGGATAACGCGATCGAGGCATCGGAAAAGGTCGATGATCCGTGTATCCAAATCAAATTACAGCGCAGCGACCATGATTTCGTATTGTCTGTGCGGAATCGTACAACGCCGGACGTCGCGATCACCAACAATGAAATCCCGCTCAGCACCAAGCAAGATACGGGGCATGGAATAGGCCTAAAGAATGTCATAGCCATTTTGCAAAAGTACCACGCCGAATACACTTTGAGTGCCAAGCAGGGGTGGTTTCAATTCACCGCGCTGCGCTATTTATAGGCTGAAGAAATAGGCTTTTTCTGACATTTTATAGTGTTTTCGTGCCGCCTTTGATGCAATTTTCACCTGGCCACGCTAGAATATACCATATAATACCCGGGCGAGGTGAGAACGCGATGCAGCATACAATAGCGACAAAAATCGTTGGATTTTTCGCCCGGCGCAACCTCATTGAAAAAGATAATGTCGATTGGTGCGTCTACTTTATCGAAACACGCATTTTTTCTTATGCGACGTTGCTGCTGTTCTTTTTCCTCTTATTGCCAATCTCTCGTCCGATGGAAATCCTGGTCTTTCTCTTATCCGTTCTACTGATAAGGCGACGTTCCGGGGGCTATCATTGTAAAACTGAACATGGATGTTTCTTCTTTTCGCTTTTTGTTGGGGTGCTGGGCCTCCTGCTGGCCCATTTTCTCGAAGGGAAGTATATCATCCAGTTGTTGCTGCTATTCTTCTCTGTGGGTGCAATCTCTATCGGCCCAGTGAACCAGCCGGAACTTCATTTGAGTGCTGAAGAATACCGTGAAAACACGCATCGTCTTCGCATAATGACGATATTGCTGGTATGTATTGCTGTACTCATGGTGCTGATGCGGTTAAATCTTGCATCGTACTGTGTTACGGGCCTGCTCGTTGCGGCCATCTCCGTAATTGCAGGCAAGATCATTCAAAACGGGAGGTATTCACAATGTCGGTAAAAGAAAAAGCCATCGCGTATGTAGGCCGCACTCTTGATAAAGTCGGTGAAAAAGAGCGTACCTCGTGCAAATGCGCGGTATGCCCAGTTTTCGGCTTCCAGCCGAAGCGTCCGGACCGTACTCAGGAACGCAAGAAATCGGAGTGAGTTCATCAGATTTCTCGCGGTGAGAGTTTGTCACATGAATCTTTATATTATGTCTTATGCCCAGCGCATACTTGGCGGTTGGAACGTTCGACATCTAGCGTTCCTTTCACAACCAACAGACTTTCTGAGCGTTGTAAGCATCAATAAAATTGCTTTACAAATCGAGAGAGCCTGACAATGCGTTTTTCGTATTCTCTGGGTCGACACAGGGAATATGAAAAATATAAATATTACTCAAAGGAGACTGCCTTATGGAAAACTTTAAATTTGATGACAAGAAGCTGGCTGAGCTGGAGATCGATGCCCATCTCGAAGAGCTCCTCTTTTCCGAGGATGTGTGCTACGGCAAAATGATCTGATCGCGGAAGCCACTGCCTGCCGATGGGCGTGTTCTGGTATCTGCTTCTGACAAGGGGAAGTGGCCGTCGAGGAAACAATACACTGTATCGTGGGCGCTGTGGCAGCGCCATCCCTTACAGGTGAGACTTCATTCTTTCGGAAACGGTAATCGTGCTTAGTGCTGCCCATCGCATTGGCATACAAACAATTGCACAACTGGGTACCGTTGGCGCCTGGTTGTGCATTTTTTGTAAACCTTCATTTTCTGAATAATAAGGGATAGCATATGGACTACAAAAGCAAATTGAAAAAAGTGATGGATAGCGTATCAGAGGGCAAAATACTTCTGGTTGTGCCGCCATTTTCGCTTATAGACTTTCCGTGCATTGGACTAGACATTCTCCAATCAATTGCAAATGATGAAGGTATTAAGACGTCTGTTCTTTATGCGAACATGCTGTTTGCCCAATTTATTGGGGTTGATAAGTACAAACATATCAGCAACTCGTTAATGTCTCTGCATACGATGCTAGGAGAGAGGCTGTTTACAAACGCTGCCTATCCTTCTATGCCTTTGCTTGGCAAAAATTTTCTGGAAGAGGATGACATTAATTTCACCGATAAGTTTTCTTCGTCCTTCACATACGATCAAATTCAATCTATAGCGTCGATGGCTATAGAATGGACGGATATGCTTGCCGCCGAAATTGTTGAGCAAAATTATGAGATTGTTGGAGTTACCACAGGTCACCAGCAAACCAATGCTGCCATCGCCTTGATTAACAGAATAAAGAAATTGAATCCGCATATTATTTGCACAGTGGGAGGATCATCGTGCGATGGAGAAATGGCAGAAGGCGTGCTATCCCTCAGCCCAAACATAGACTATGCGTTCTCGGGGGAGAGCGAGATCAGCTGGAGAAATTTTTTGCATCAGTATATAAGGCGAGAGCTGCCGAAAAATCGTCTTATTCGAGATAAGTTCCTTGATAATCTAGACGAGTTAATCGTTAATGACAATACATATAAAGACTATTTTAAACAAATGGAAATGCTTGACATAAAAGAAGAAATCTCTATGCTATATGAGTCAAGCCGTGGATGTTGGTGGGGAGAGCATAATAAGTGTACCTTTTGCGGAGTGAACGGGTGGAACAAGCACTACCGGTTTAAATCAGCTGATAAGGTTTTATCTGATATAACAACTATCCTAAAAGCACACCCTCAAATCACGCATATTCAAATGGTCGATACACTTATGCCAAGGCATTATTTCAAAAAATTGGTGCCAGCTTTGTCCGAAAAATTCCCACACATCGATATCTTTTATGAGCAACGAGCTGACCTCACCTTGGGAGAAGTATTGGATCTCAAACTAAGCGGTGTAAATTATACCCAGGTTGGCATTGAGGCACTTTCAACCGGACTCCTCAAGCTGATCAACAAAGGCGTAACTGCAGAACAAAATATACGATTTCTTCGCTATGCAAGATCAGTTGGGCTTCTCATTGGATGGAACTTGCTCACAGAAATCCCCAATGACACAGAAGAACAATGGAACCAAGCACTTGATCTGATACCGGCAATTTGTCATCTGAACCCACCGCTGCTTATCCGACCTGTCGAAATTGCAAGATTTAGTCCCTATTTTGAAAATCCAACTCAGTATGGTATTCGCAATATGGAAGCTGACAAAGTTTATAGTGATATTTATCCGTCAAATGCCGCAGTAGATCAATTGGCCTGGATGTTTAGTGCTACATTTGACAGTGATTCCAAAGATAGTACAACGCTAAATAAACGGATTAACGAGATCGTTTCTACTTGGATGAACAAATGGCGACAAACGACGCATATTCCATATTTAAAAATTGTAAATCGTAGGGGTGCATATTATCTCTTAGACTCTCGATATGATGCACCAAGTGAAGAAAAACTAACTGATAATCAGGCAAGGATCGCTCTATTTGGACTTGACAACAAAGTCAACGATTCCGATGTGTCCTGGGGTATAAGTAAAAAAGTCCTTCTCCCGGTTGACGGAAAACTTATTCCTCTTGCTACGGCCCACCCAAGAATTTTTAAGGAGCTTTCAAATGAATGAGACCAGTCGAAATATTTGCATCAATCTAACAAGAAGATGCAATCTTAACTGCCCAGAATGCTATGTCGCAGATTTCTTGCATCGCACATATGGCAAAAGGAAAATGGATTTAACCTTAAACGAGATCAAAGAGATTATTGACCTAAGCACTATTGATGGTGTATATCTGACCGGTGGCGAACCGCTTGCACATCCGGAAATCAGAGAAATTATCTCTTATTTCATTCAGAACGGGAAAGGTGTCCAAATTGCAACAAATGCTTTGTTACTAAACGAAGATATGATGAGGTTTTTGGATCACAAAAATATATCATTGCTGGTAAGTCTTCGTGAAGATCACAAAGAAGTATATCAGATTGTCAATCGGGCTTCTCGATTTGATATTGAAATTGTTTGCTATCATCTTCCTACATCAACAAGTCCGGCGCTGCTTTATGAATTTATCCACGAATGCCCTTCGGTCAAAAATATCAAACTATTATATAATTCAAAAAATTCTCCCACCGCAACCGAATGGTTCTCGTTGTTAGGCAAAATCTATAAAACTATAGCAGGAGTTTCAAACGGCATCAACATTTCTGTTGAAATTGGTTTCCTGCCCAAAAAGAACAAAATTGCTCAACAACCTGGCCGGGGAGCTTTTGATCGAGTCCATGTTAGCACGGAAGGCCTTTTTTATAGTTGCCCATTGTTAGTGTTAAACGGAAATGGGCGAGACAAACTGCCTCCCGAACGATGCACACCTGAGAAATGCCCGATTTTTGCCAGAAACCTTGATGATGACAAATATACAAGCGTTTGCTGCTTTTTGGTGACAAGTCTTGATACAGCTATCCTTATAGCCAAATGGGGAGGAATCCAATGAGCCGCCCAAAAACGATACGCCTTTTTCTATTCTCATTTTTGCTGTCTGTAAATTTTTATACGCCAGTTTTTGCTTCTTTCTTTCAAGTGGTTCATCAATTGACATCGTCTGAGATTACGCTCCTTTTCGCCTGTGCATCTTTTTCGACTTTTGTCTTTGAGATCCCCACAGGCTTAATTGGGGACAGAATTGGTGAACGAACCGCATTGATGATTGGTGCAGGCCTTACTGCTCTTTCTACCTTTCTCTTCTTAGTTGGGAATGTTCCACTTCTTTACATTGGTGAAATCATTTTTGCGGCAGGGAGTACATTCTTCTCTGGCCCATTCGAAGCATTGGTATATAAATATTGCATGTCCTCAGGCAATGCCGACTACTACAGTAAAACAATATCAAAGGTGTATTCACTACAATGGTTTGCGTTATGCTTTTCCTTTATTGGGTGTTTTTTACTTACTAATATTGGAGGCGTATCCGCACCATTCTATGCAACCCTAGTATTCAATGTTTTGACTTTTCTTGTTGCTTTTGCAATTCCAAACCTTAAAGGGGGGAACGATAACCATCCTCTCACAATCCTTGGAAAATCCGTTCATAGTATCCTGAAAAAACGAAACCTGGGCAAAGTCTGTCTACTAGATGCTCTCGTTACTATGCTATTGGTTTGCGGGTATCAGATATTGCAGAATTATCTTGCAGAATCCAACTTCCAAATGCAATACAACGGTCTACTGTACTTTGTCGCTGCGTTAGTCGCAAGTTGTGGCTCTCTATTTTTTGATCGCTTACAAACTATGATCAAGTCTAAACGAATCCTTGCAATTTTATGCTTGGCATTACTTGCAGTGTGTTTCTTTGGCTTATCTGCTATATCAAACGTTCTTGGTATTATACTCTTTGTATGTGGTTATCGTCTCGTCTGGGGAATCACATCTCCCATGTTTGCTTATTTAGTTAATATGTGCATTCAATCTGATGAATATCGAGATACAGTTTTCTCTATTATCTCTCTGATTACAAATCTGTTCGGATCTGTTCTGCTGTTTATCTTTGGAGCAGTAGGGCTTGAAGCCCGTTACAATTACGTGCTGCTTGGCATCGTCGCCATAGCGCTTGTTGTCATTCTGTTTTTTACCAAGTGGCGTCAGAACCGGCCTGAACATATGTCAAATTGATGAGAACACATATGAATGTGTTGTTATATCGGCATGGAAGGTGAAAACAAGTGAAAAGGTCACAAAACTACTGCGGCGTCCTATGCTGCCCGATATGCAATGGGAAAACAAATATCGAGGTCGAAAAAGACACTGTGCTTCTAAACTTCCCGCTTATTTGCCCACGATGTGGAGCTAGAACGCAGATTAATTACCTTATGTCCACGACGGTGGTTTTGAACCGACAAAAAGCCAACCGTTAACACAGCAAGCCTACATCCTCCCGTTTCCTTGAGGTGTAGGCTTATTTTCGTCGTCATTCTCAATTTGCCGGAGCGTTTGCAATACGGATTGGCAAATTGATGTTACCACTTCGGCTTCTCGTTCGGTACATTCCTCGATTAATAGGCGGAGCCGCTCCTTTGCGGAGGTGGTTCTTTCATACAGCTCGGGGAAGAACAAGGAGTCCGAAGGCTTGTGGAGAGCACGCACCATTGAAAATAAGGTTGTAAAGGTAGGATTACCTTCTCCACCTTCGATTTTGATGATTGTCCTTGATTCAATATTTGATTTTTCTGCTAGTTGAACTTGGGTCATCCCAGCTTCAGTTCTGGCCGTTTTAGCCCAGACAGCTAAAATTTCTTTTGGGTCCTGCATTATGCTTCACCTCTAAACTATTCTACAGGCCCTATGCTGCGTTTAGAAGGAATCATAATTCTCTTATTATATGTATCATAATTCTTGTCTGAGCTTGTTTTTTACATGTCGGACACTTATGCTGAGAACGATAAAAATAATATTTGCCATGTATTCGCTTTTTAGGAGCTAGTGCTTGTTCAACTGGCCATAAAAGTGAACTTTATTTCACATTTATTAATAGGCGCCATCTTCTGTTTGCTTTATTTGAACAGAAGAGGGCGCTTTTCTATATAGCAGAAAAAATACGAGGGCCCCCTTTCCAAATTATAGACATCGAGTTCTCTAATCAGGAAAAGGGGATGCATATGTTAACACTTAACGTTCAAAAAGAAATGAAATGTAGAAGGTTATTTTCTACATTTGGTAATAAACTCGGCACAGAGCAAAAGATTGGAGGGAAAAGCTCGTGCTGACCTCATCGCGCAGGCGGATGATTCTTGAGTTATTATGCGCTCGGCGCAACATAAAGGTGAATGAATTGGCAAACCGCTTCGGAGTGACCGCAAGAACAATTTATAATGACATCGAAAAGTTATCTCTAGCTTATCCGATCTATACAACATGCGGACGAGGAACTGGTGGCGTTCATCTTTTGGATGAGTATACCCCTAGTCAACACAGATTAACAGACAAACAAATCACTTTTTTGGAACGACTATTACCAAGGTTGTCAGAAAAAGATCGATTTATTGCTGAATCTATTCTTCAAGATTTTGCTTGGCCTACATAAAGGTCCTACCTTGACAACCTCATACCCAGCACGGCAGGTACGTTCCTGCCCCAGCGAGCAACGCGGGAGGGTGCGCCGGGACGTGCGGAGGCGACTTCGCACCGAGCGATTTGACCCGTCCCCCAAGCAGCCCCGGCGGGCTGCCTTGCCATGACCTGGGGCGGCCCACAATGATACGCCTGTTGCCCCGCGCGTCAGACGGGGTGGCCGAGCCCCGGTTGCAATCCTTAGACCCCGGCAGAGCCAGTGAGCGGCCGTTTGCCAGCGGCTCGCCTGCCATGTTCCTGATGCCAGGGGTGCGAGCGGCAAATTTGGCATACATGTTATTACTTCTTTTTCTTCTTTTCTTTCTTTTCCGACTTCAACAACCCCATGTGTTGATGTCGAACCCGTGCGGCGCAGCGCAGCAAGCCACTGCGCCGTATTATTTTGCCATCAACAAACCCTGTTGGGGGGAGGGATGCCCTATCTTTCAATCCGAACCCATCGGCTACGCCTCGGCCCACCAGATGGTGGAAACCATCTTCCGCCAGCAACTGCCCGCCCACGGCATGGCGGTGCGGGAAGGGCAGATCAAGCTCTGCCACGCCATGCTGAACGCTTTATATAATAAGGAAGTTGCCCTTTGCAATGCGGGCGTTGGCCTCGGCAAAACCTATGCGTATCTGGTGGCCTGCCTGCTCTGGCAGAGCCAGCGGCCGCGGGCCTTGTGGCAGCCGGTCGTGATCTCCACGGCCAGCGTGGCTTTGCAGGAGGCCATCCTGCAAGAGTACATTCCGTTTTTGTCGTCCGTGTTATTACAATGTGGATATTTGAGCAAACCAATCCAGGCCGTACTGCGCAAGGGCAAGGAGCGCTTTGTGTGCGATCTCCGTCTGCTGGAGCGGCAGCGGCAGATGGCGCAGCGCGGCGATCGGTTTGCTCGGCGGACCGCGATTCTGCGGCAGGCGCAGGACTGCCTTGACCTGGACAAGCTGCCCGGTCTATCGGCTTTTGACCGGCGGCAGATCTGCGTGCTTGAGCAGTGCCCGCGGCTCTGCCCCGCGCGCAGCCGCTGCCGCTACCAAAGATACTTGCGGGAATCGAGCAGCCCTGCCGTTTCCATCCAGGTCTGCAACCACAATTACCTGCTGGCCGACGCTTTCCACCGGCAGAACGCTTGGCGACCGCTGCTGCGGGACTACCAGGCCGTCGTGATCGACGAAGCCCACCGTCTGCCCGAAGCGGCTGAACAAATGCTGACCAAACAGCTTTCCATAAAAAGGCTGTGGCAACTGATTCCCCGGCTGGAACAACAGCACCTGACCCGCAACGCCCAGCGGTTTCGCGCGGCGACCGAGGCGCTGGCCGCGGCCTGTCAACCACAGGAGCCGCACCGGGCGAGGGCGGAGCGGCAGGTTCCCTACCAGCCGACCCAGGAGCGCCAGGCGGCGCTGGGCGCTTTGCAGACTTGTATTGATGAGCTGCTGCGGCGTTATCCATCCCGGCTGCCGCTCTCTCTGCGCCACCAGTTGCAGGCCACAAGCGAAACGGCCGCGCTGTTTGCCAGGCCGCAGGAAGATTGGATCACCTACATTGAATATGAGGCAGCA
>ERZ1090879.1445-NODE-1446-length-12994-cov-5.583739_pt1 | contig 12994 bp, 15 predicted proteins | sample MGYA00478472_ERZ1090879 | MGnify/ENA primary metagenome ERZ1090879 (study PRJEB33644, sample SAMEA5815723) | chicken gut metagenome | biome: Chicken; feature: Gastrointestinal Tract; material: Caecum | place: Ireland | collected 2019-01-01 | study: A study of...
GGTTATATTCCCCACATCCCCTCAACCGTCTCCCAGACTGGGGGTAGCGGAAAAATGCCGGGGGGATGTTTTGAAAACAGCGCGAGATTTTCCTCCGTGATTCTCACCGGATTTTGTGGTACGCTGACAGCAAAAGGAAGGGGGTGGAGTGATATGCCGAGAAAGAACCGGACAGGAAAGAGCAATGCGGGGCCGGAGAGCCAACGAAAGTTCGCAGATGCCGCGGCACTCCAGGAGAGGCTGGACGGCTATTTTGCAGACTGCGACCAGAAGGACAAACTCTACAGCGAGCAGGGCATGGCGCTGTACCTGGGTGTATCGATTGCCACCCTGGACCAGTGGTGGAGAGGGCTGCGGTGCCCGGACCTCCAGGAGACGCTGCAAATGGCGTACATGCGGATTGCCGAACAGATCTGCACGGACGAGCGGTACAACGAGAAGGGCATGGTGTCGCTGAAAATCTTCCTGCTCAAGCAGGAGAAATACGGTGGATACCAGGACCGCATCGAGAGCCGGCAGGATTTGACGGTGCGCGTGAAGATGGGCGAGGATATGGACGATTCCGATTTCCGGTGATGGGAGGCGTGCACAATGGAGATTCTGGCAGTCGTGTTGTCGGCGTGTGCCCTGGTCATCTCCGTGTTTGCGTTCTGCGCGGCACTGCTGGCCGGTACGCTCCACGACGTTTCGGCGTGGCGAAGGGGCGGGCGAGGCGCACAAGCGGACACGGCCCGGGAGGATGAGGAGAAGGCCCGGGAGGAAGTGGAAAAGAGCCGGGCGATGGCGGATGGGTTTGACAACATCATGCAGTACCAGGTGATGGGGAAGGATGGTTTTGGGAAATGACGGTCCAGGAGATTTTTGACATCGCCATTCACCTGATGGATTCCCAGAACGAGAGCACCGGGTCCACCATGACCACGGACACAAAAGAGTATTCCCTACGGACCCCCTCCCTCATCAACGCCCTCATCGACCAGGTGTACCCCTACAGCGACACCTATCCGGCGGTGGAAACCGGGGCGAATACGGAGCGGCCCTATCTGGTCAGCGTGACAGAACTCAGCGACAGCCTGGATTTGGACAACTACATCTGCCGCAATGTGCTGCCCTACGGTTTGGCGGCGCTGCTGCTGACGGAGGAGAACCCGACGCTGGCGAACTTCTTTTGGCAGACCTATCTGGAGAACCTGAACACCGCCAGGAACCGGCTGCCCAGCAGCGGGTTTGAGAGCGTGGAGAACGTGTACGGCGGCTGCGGCCCCGGGGCGCTGAACGGGGGCATTGAATACGGCTGGTTTGGCTGGTGGGGGTGAGCAGGCGTGATTGTGAAAGGCTGGTACACCTGCCCCGCCTGCCGAAAGAACTTGCAGAAGGTGACGGCACAGACGGTGCTGTTTGGCACGCCGATTTACTGCCGGAAGTGCAAGGTGGCGTGGTTCCCGGCCATCTACCTGGGCCGGGAGTTGGGGGAGGATGAACCGTTCCCCCTGGAGAAACCGGACAACTGAACAACAAGCGAGAGCGCACGGCGCCGGAGACGGGGATTTTCCTCCCCCGTTTTCCGGCGCCTTTTCTTTTGGAATCAAAGGGCAGGCCAGACCCGGCCGCCTTTGAAATAAAGATTTTTGCCGCCAGACCAGGCGGGGAAAGAGGACGAAATGGACGAAAACACCATGAACGCCACGGAGAGCACAGAGCAGACCAGCGATGCCTTCCTGGAGGGATGGGACGACAGCACCACGTACACGGGGGAGGCAGACCAGCCGGAGACGGAGACGGATGGTGCGCAGCAGGAACAAGAGACTGTGGAGGCGGATGGCGGGACGGGCAGCGCCGAGACGGCTACGGAGACAACCGAGGCGCAGCCGGCAGAGACGACCCAGCCGGAAAATCCCCAGACGGCCCAGGCGGAAGCGCCGGCGGCAGACGTGCCGAAGACCTGGACGCTGCGGCATCTGGACGATGTGAAAACCGTTGGGGAGCAGGAGATGGTGGCCCTGGCCCAGAAGGGCCTGGACTACGACCGCATCCGCAGCAAATACGACGAGAGCAAGCCGGTGATGGAACTGTTTACCCAGTTTGCCCGGCAGGCCAACATGAGCATTTCGGACTATCTGGCAAACCTCCGCTTACAGTCCAAGCGGGCCGCCGGCATGAGCGAGGCGGAGGCGAAGCGGGCTGTAGACCTGGAGGACCGGGAGGCCACGGTGGCCGCCAAGGAGGCGGCGGAGCAGGAGCGCCAGGCCGCCCAGCAGCAGAAGTCCGCAGCGGATGAACGCCGCATGGCGGACATCCAGGAATTTCAGAGAGCATTTCCCGAGGCAGCAAAGGACCCGAAATCCATCCCCCAGGAGGTATGGGCGGATGTGCGAAAAGGCATGACACTGGTCACGGCATATGCCAAGTACCAGGTGGCCCAGGCGAACATCCAGGCCGAGGAGGCCCGGCGAAACGCCGCCGCCGTCCAGCAGAACCAGAAGAACGCCGCACGCAGCGCCGGCAGCATGAGGTCCGCCGGGGCTGACAAGAAAGTCCGCGACCCGTTCCTGGAGGGATTTGGTGAGTAAATGACGGCGCCCTTTCCGCTGCTTCGGCACATCAGAAAGGAAGGGCTATATGGCGATCAATTACGCTACAAAATATGCATCCAAAATCGCGGAGCGGTTCCACCTGGCCTCCGTGACCGCAGACGACTGCGGCAATGAGTACACCTGGCTGGACCCCAACAGCCGCACCATCCGGGTGGGCAGTGTGAACACGGTCCCCGAAACCCCGTACACCCGCAGCGGCAACAACCGCTTCGGCACGGTCCACGATGTGGGCGACACGTTGCAGGAGATGACCTGCGAGCAGGCCCCTGCATTCTCCTTCACTATTGATGCCCTGGATCAGAGTGACCAGGCCATTGAGAAGTCCGCGGCCAAGGCACTGCGCCGGCAGTTGGACGAGGTGACGATCCCCAACATGGACAAGCACCGGCTGAAAAAGTGGTGCATGGGCGCAGGTGTGGCCCGGCAGGAGACTACGGAGCCCACCAAGAGCACCATTGCCGGTATGATCCTGGACGCCAACAGTGACATGTCGGATGCGCTGGTACCCCTGGACAACCGCACCATCTACATCCCCAACAAGTATTACAAACTCCTCAAGCAAAACCCCGACTGGCTGGGTGTGGAATCCCTGGGGAAAGAGGCCCTGGCAAAAGGCGTGGTCGGCGAGTTTGACGGCTGCCGGGTCAAGCGCATCCCCTCCAGTTGGCTGCCCGAGGGCGTGTACTTCCTCATCAAGTACAAGGGCTGCACCGTGGACCCGGTGAAACTCCAGAAGTACGACATCCTGCCCAAGGTGCAGGGCTATTCCGGCCCGGTGGTGCAGGGCGTGACCTACTACGACAGTTTCGTGCTGGGTGCCAAGGGCAGCGGCCTGGCCGTGGTCGGCGGTTCCGGCGTGGTCCTGACCGCCCCGGTGATCGCGGTTTCCTCCTCCCACGTGGCCACCATTACCGCTGTCAGCGGTGTAACTTTCAAATACACCACCGACGGCACCGACCCCAAATATTCCACCACCGCCCAGGTGTACTCCAGCGGCGTCACGCTGACCACTGCCGGCCAGGTGTTCCGCGCCGTGGGCACCAAGGACGGCTGCGTGGGCATTGAGGCATCCAAGAAGTACGAGGACGCCTCGGCTTAATGAAGAAAATAGGGCCCCCTCGCGGGGCCCTTTTCTGAAGGAATATCAGCAGAGGTGAGCGCATGGCGTACAAGATACGGAATAACGGGGGCCATGTGACCGTGAGCCTCGGGGACCTGAACCCCAAGCAGAAGCAGTTCTGCCAGGCCAGAACCCGCTATGTGGGCTACGGCGGGGCCAGAGGCGGCGGCAAGACCCATGTCTCCCGGGTGAAAGCCTTCGGCGGTGCGCTGACCTATGCGGGTATCCGCATCCTGTTTGTCCGAAAAGAATACCCGGAACTGGAGCAGACGGTGATCCTGCCCATGCGGAAGATGATCCCGCCGGAGGTGGCCTCCTACAACGCCACCATGCACATGTTCTTTTTCGCCAACGGGTCTGTCATCAAGTTCGGCCACTATGGGCCGGGGGACGATGACGAGTACCAGGGCTCCGAGTGGGACTGGATTTTCATTGATGAGGCCACCCAATTTACCGAGGCGCAGTTCCGCACCCTGGGGGCCTGCCTGCGCGGCTCCACAGAAATTCCACGGCGGATGTATTTGACCTGCAACCCAGGCGGCATCGGCCATATGTGGGTGAAGCGGCTGTTCATCGACCGGGACTACCGGCCGGGGGAGGAGGCGAAGGACTACACCTTCATCGCCGCCACCGTGGAGGACAACCCGCAACTGCTGAAAGCCTCCCCGGAGTATGTACAGATGCTGGACCTGCTGCCGGAGGACGTGCGGCGGGCCTGGCGGTACGGGGACTGGGACGCCCTGGCGGGGACGTTCTTCCCGGAGTTCCGGGAGGATACCCATGTGATTGCGCCCTTCCGCCGCATCCCCTCGGAGTGGCGAAAGTACCGCTCCTTCGACTACGGCCTGGACATGTTCGCCTGTCTCTGGATTGCCCAGGACTTTGACGGGCGCTCCTATGTGTATCGGGAAGTCCAGCAGAGCGGCCTGATTGTTTCTGAGGCGGCAAAACTGATGCTGGATTTGACACCGCCCTGGGAACAGGTGGATGTGACCATCGCCCCGCCGGACATGTGGAACCGCCAGAAGGACAGCGGCAAGAGCATGGCGGAACTGTTCATGGCGTGCGGGGTGGGCATTTTGAAGGCCAGCAACAACCGCATCCAGGGCTGGATGGCGCTGAAAGAACTGCTGAAACCCATGAAGTCCGACAGCGATCAGCCCGGCTTCCTGGTGACGGGGGACTGCCGCGGCCTCATCCGAAACCTGGCCGCCATACAGCACGACGAAAAGAACCCGTCGGACTGCGCCACGCAGCCCCATGAGATTACCCACATCTGCGACGCTGCCCGCTACTATGCCGTCACCCGGACCCTGGGCGCGGAGCGGCCGGAGCCGGAGGCAGAGGACGACTTCGACGACGGCCTTACAGATTACGACGAGGAGATGACTGGCGGGGATATGAGTGAGACATACATGGCATACGGAGGTGGCTGACGATGGCCCAGATTTCCGCCAGCAGCGGGATCAGTATTTTGAAAATCAAAGAGTTCCTGGGCCTTAACGAGAACCCGGACGGCGACACCAAAATCAAGGTCGGGGAACTGTCGGAGATGCGGAACTTCGCAATCACCCGGGATCTGCACCTGCAAATCCGCCCGGGGACAAAGACCATCTACCACATCCAGGATGCCTGGGACGACTGGGCGGAGGACAACGAGGCCGAGACAACAACGCCGGTATTCTGCGGGGCCTGGTACGGCATGGCCGGAGCGGCGGAGCACCTGCTCTGCGCCTTTGGCGGCGTCGTGTTTGACATCCACTATCTCTCCCTGACGGCCCGGGCGGTGGGTACCTGCACCCAGGCCCCCACCACCTTCTTCGGGTTCGGCGGCAAGGTCTATCTCCTCAACGGCCACGAGTACAAGAGTTGGGACGGCGGGGAGGAGACTTCCTTTGCCGATGTGGTGGGCTATGCGCCTGTCACCGTCACCGCCTGCACCCCGGAGGGCCAGGGCACGCTGCTGGAAAATGTGAACCGGCTCAACGGCCTGCGCCGGGTGCGCTACTCCCCGGACGGGGAGGCCACTGTGTTCCAACTACCGGAGAAAGAGATCGACAGCGTGACGGCAGTGGAGGGCACGGACATCGAGTACACCGCAGACACGGCGGAGGGGACAGTGACCTTTACCAGCGCCCCCACAAAGGGGACAAACTCCGTCACCATCACCTACAAGAAAGGCGATGGGGCCAGGGCGGAAGTGACCGGCATGACCCATTCAGAACTGTTCAACGGCGCCACGGATACACGGGTGTTCCTGTATGGGGACGGGAGTAACCGGACCATCTACAGCGGCATTGACGGGGATACGGGCCTTGCCAGCGCGGACTACTTCCCGGATCTGTATGAGGCGGCCATCGGGGAGAGCAACACCCCCATTACCGCCCTGGTCCGGCACTACGCCCGGCTTCTGGCCTTCAAGACCAATAGTGCCTGGAGCATTCAATATGCCACCATGACCCTGGACACCGGGGCAACCACCTCGGCGTTTTATGTGACCCCGGTCAACCGGCAGTTGGGCAACGAGGCCCTGGGCCAGGTGCGCCTGGTGGAGAACAACCCCCTGACGCTGGACGGCGGCACCATCTACCAGTGGCGCAGTACCTCCACCTCCGGGAACATCACGGACAGTGAGCAGAACGCCAAGCGCATCTCCGACCGGGTCCATGTGGCGCTGGAGAACTTCTCCATGCCGGACACCAAGACCTTTAACTCCAAGACCCAGCACGAGTTCTGGTTCCTCTGCAACGGTGCGGCGCTGATTATGAACTATGTCAACGACACCTGGTACTACTACACCAACATGCCCTTCCGGCAGATGCTGGAGATTGGGACGGACGTGCTGGGGTTCACGGAGGCGGGCGGCATTGTCCACGTGTCCAGGGAGTACCGCAATGACGACGGGGACGAGATTGACGCCTATGCCGCCACCGGCGCCATGGACTTTGACCGGGACTGGCAACTGAAATACTCCCCCATGATTTTCGTCGCTATGGAGCCGGAGATTGGAGCCCGGATCACGGTGACAGTGGAGAGCAACCGGCGCAGCGACTACCCGGAGAAGATGGTGGCCTACTCCTTTGCCACGTTTTCCCACGCGGATTTCAACCACTGGTCGTTCCGCACCAACCGGAAACCCCAGGTGAAGCGGGTCAAGATGAAGGTGAAGAAGGCCACTTTCTACAAGTTGATCTTCAAATCAGTCAGTGCCTCGGCCACCGCAACGGTGCTGGAGACGGATGTCCAACTGCGGTACGCCGGGAATGTGAAGTGAGGAGCGGGATATGAGCAAATTTGAACCATCGCCGCAGCAGGTGGCAAGTGAATACCAGGCCGGGCTGCAATTCAACAACGGAATCCGGCTCTATGAGAGTGTGGAGGTCAACGAGAACTTCTTCATCGGAAAGCAGTGGGAGGGCGTGGTATCCAACGGCCTGCCCACCCCGGTATTCAATTTCCTCAAGCGGGTCGTCCTGTTCTCGGTCGCCAACGTATCCACGGACAACCTGAAACTCCACGCCAAGCCAATGCCTTCCAGCGGCCGGAACAACAGCGCCGTACTGGAGACGCTGACGGGGATTCTGGACGACCAGTTTACCGCCATCTTTGAGCGCAACAAGATGGGGGCCTGCATCCGGGAGTATTGCCGCAACGCCGCGGTGGACGGCGACGGGTGCCTATACACCTACTGGGACGCGGAGGCGGACACCGGCCAGCCCAGCAAGGGGGCCATCCGCACAGAGGTTTTGATGAATACCCAGGTGCAGTTCGGCAATCCCAACAGCCGGGATGTGCAGTCGCAGCCCTATCTCATCATCGAGCGGCGGATGCTGGTGAGCGAGGCGAAAAAGCGGGCCAGGGAGAACGGCGCTAACGCCCGGGAGATTGGGGCCATCACCGCCGATGTGAAATACTCCGGCAACACCCAGATGGACGCCCTGGGCGGAAACAAGGTGACGGTTTTGCTGCGGCTGTGGCGGGACGACGACACCGGCACCATCCACGGCTACGAGTGCACCCAGGCGGCGGAAATCCGGCCGGAGTGGGATTTGGGCATCAGCCTCTATCCCCTGGTCTGGATGAACTGGGACTATGTACAGGACTGCTACCACGGCCAGGCCATGATTACGGGCCTGATTCCCAACCAGATTTTCGTCAACAAACTCTTTGCCATGTCCATGATCTCCCTGATGACCCTGGCCTATCCCAAGGTCATCTTCGACAAGACGAAGGTGGCCAAGTGGAGCAACCGGGTGGGGGCGGCGATTGGCGTCAACGGCAGTGTGGACAATGTGGCGAAGATCATCGACCCGGCCACCATCTCCCCCCAGATTTCCCAGTTTATTGACCTGGCGATCTCCTACACCCAGAAATTCCTGGGGGCCTCGGACGTGGCGCTGGGCGACACCCGCCCGGACAACACCTCCGCCATCATCGCCCTACAGCGGGCGGCGGCCACCCCCATGGAACTGACGAAGCAGAACCTCTTGCAGTCTGTGGAGGACATGGGCCGCATCTACATGGAGTTCATGGCCGAGTACTACGGGGAGCGGTATGTGGAAATTGACAACCCCTTTGGCTCCGACCGGCTGATGCTGCCCTTTGACTTCTCCGTGCTGAAAGATGTGCACTTCTCCGTGGATCTGGATGCCGGTGCGGCCTCCTACTGGTCTGAGATTGCGGCCATGCAGACCCTGGACAACCTGCTGATGCAGGGCAAAATCTCCACCGTGGAATATTTGAAGCGCCTCCCCGCCGGACAGATCACAGACAAGGAGACGCTGATTGCCGTGTTGGAGCGGGAACAGCAGATGCAGATGCAGGCCATGGGCATGGGCGGCGCGATCCAGGGAGGCGCCGCTCCAGAAGCCATTGCCGGGGAGGAATCCCCGCCGCTGCGGGGCGGCCCGGGATACGGCTCTTTGCAGCGCATCATCAACCAGACGGGCCAGGTGCCCCAGGAGAGAGGAGCGTAAACCATGGCGCTGAGTAAATTCACAAAAGATATGGGCATCATCTCCGCCCTGGACGACGAGCCAAACGACGTAGGCGGCCTGTCTGCCGCGGAGTTGAAGGCCAAGTTTGACGAGGGCGGCCAGGCACTAAAAGAGTATCTCAACAACACTCTGACCGCTCAGGCGGACCAGCAGTTTGCCACAAAGCAGGAGGTGCAGGGAATTGTCCTGGGACAGGTTCCAGATGGCAGCATTACCGCCGATAAACTGGCAGAACCGTTTGCCCACGCGGTTGTTCTCAGTGCCGTTGATTTTACTGTGGGAAGTTGGACGGCAACTATGGACGAGGATCAGGAAACCGTCACCGGCTATACCATGACAATTTTGCCGGCAAACCACGGCAGGCAGTCGGCGAATTTTATTTGCTGCATCTGGCACCAGGTTAACGGGCGCTACGTTCGCAATACCTGGGCTGCACAGAGTACAGATGTGACCTATGACACGACTACAGGCAATATCATTCTGACCAGCGAGACGGCCTACCCTGGGAAGGCAACTTTTATGGGGTGACCAGGCCGTCCGCCGCCCTGCCGGCTGGAAAATTTCATAAATTCGGCTTACCGAATAGCCGGTACAAATACGACGAGGGAAGGAGGCTGCCTATGGCTGACAGGGCGGCGGATGCCCTGGGGGATGCCCTGGAGGAAAAGCGGAAGATCTACCAGCGTCTGAAGGAGGTGCGCGCCCTGGTGGACGCCGCCACGGACAGCACGGAGCGGATGCGGCAGACCGAACGGGTGAAGATCCTGCGGGACATGTACCGGGAAGCCTGTGACCGCTGTGAGCGCCTGCGGCCGGAACAGGAGAAAAAGCGGGCCGCGCCGAAAAAGGAAATCCATTCCGGTGGGGTTTCTTGGGATCTGTTCGAGCGCAGCGGTGCAGTCTGGAGCGACCTGGAGGGGTATACCTGGAACACCCTTGGGAAATTGGAGGAGGAGGCCGACGCCCACGGCGCGCGGCTCCTGGAGGCCCTCCTTGCACGGGGACAGGCAACACTCACCGAAAAACAGCGCTACTATATCGGGCGGTGCTTCGGGGAGAAAAAGACGATCGCCCAGGTAGCGGCGGAGGAGGGCGTCAACAAGTCCACGGTATACCGGGTGATGAAGTCCGGCCTCAAACGGCTGGAGGACGCAGTGGTCAGCAGCCTCTACGCCCTGGAGTGCATCGAGGGGGATACCTTCGACCACCTGCGCTGGGCGGCGGCCACCGAGGCCCTCACAGAGCGGCAGCGGGAGTGCCTGTACTACCTGCTCAGCCAGGACGCCTCCCTGGGGATGATTGCGAACCACTTAGATCTGCGCAAGTCCACGCTGTCCCGCACCAACGCCCGGATTGTGGGGCGGCTGTCGTCGGCAGCGCCGGCGGCGCCCGGACTGCGGCCCAGGCGGGTGGTGCGGCGCGCTGAGTGGCGCAAAAAAAGCGAGGACGAGGTGGCCGCGGCCCTGGGGATCTCCCGGGGGACGTACTACCGGAACATCTGCCGCAAGCGGCCGGTGAACGGCATCCCACGGTTTGCCTATGAGTGCCTGGTGCGGCGGCACCTGGACGCCAGAGAGGCCGCGGCGGAGTTGGGGTGCCGGGCGGAAACGGTACGCAAATACTGGCGACAGTACGCGGGCGTGGATGTGTCCAAGTTGGACACGCCGGAACCCTATACCCCGGCCCCCGTGGGACGGCGGGAGACGGTGGACCTGCGCCGCCTGCTGTCCCATGCCGCATCGGGAGAGGGCACCATCGGCGCGGCCATCGACGCGGATACCTACCACAAGATGCTGGCAATATCAAAATAGGAGGACGCACACATGTTACTGCTAGAAGTGGAGGCCCTGGAGAACGGGGCCCACCGGAACCAGCGCAGCGAGGCACCATTCCCCGTGATCCCGGAGGGGATGCTGCCGGTGGCAGAGGAACTGGAGGAGGAAGCCTGGGGCTACCTGCCCTTCATCAACATCACCGAGATCACCGACGGGGTGATTACCGGCGTGGAGCAGGGTACCATCCCGCCCCCGGAACCCGAGCCGGAATTGCCGCCAACGGACACGGAGGTCCTGAACGCTTTACTGGGGGTGACGGAAGATGAATAGATTACAGGCGGCGGAGCAACTGCGCAGGGCGCTCCAGATGTTTGCGGACACGCTGACCGAGGAGCAGGCCCTGGAAATCGCCACGGTGTACCCGGCTTGGGAGGCGGGAAAAACCTACGCAGTGGGGGACATTATTTCCTACGGCACCAACAGCGTAGGGGACCCGCAACTCTACAAGGTGGTGCAGGCCCACACCTCCCAGGCGGACTGGACGCCCGGAGCGGGAACGGAATCCCTGTACGACGCCTTCGGGCTGGATGATTTCGGGTATCCGGTATGGAGCCAGCCCAGCGGCGCCCACGACGCCTACAACACCGGGGACATTGTCAACTACAACGGGACGCTGTACCAGTCCCTGATTGACGGGAATACCTGGAGCCCGGAGGCGTATCCGGCGGGGTGGGAAGTATACGCAGTATAAAGGAGTAGTCTTATGAGACGTGGAACGACGCCATTTGTCACAATTCAAACCGATCAGGATTTGACCAGATACGCTTATGTGGTATTCACCATCGAGGATCGGTCTGGCACAGAGGTTGATGTGGACAGCAACAGTGGAAATATGGAGGTAACCTCCAGCAGTGTGGTTGTGAAATTGACCCAGGACCAGACCTTATCCTTGTCGAAAGGCACAGTGAAGATGCAAATTCGTGCAGTAGATGGGGGCGGCAATGCAATTGCCTCAAACATCATGCAGGGAAACTTGGAGGATGTATTAAAGGATGGTGTGATCGGTGCCTGATTTGCATGCGACATTTTCGGAGGGTGTGAATCTCTCTGCAATAATGGATGGCTCACTGACCTTTGGTATCCAGGGACCGCCTGGGCCACAGGGGGAGCAGGGCCCGCAGGGCCCACAAGGTGAGCCAGGGATGGCCGGTCCACAAGGAGAACGCGGTCCACAAGGAGAGCAGGGGGAACCAGGTCCTATTGGCCCGAAAGGTGACAAAGGCGATACTGGAGAAACCGGTGCAACAGGCCCACAGGGGCCAAAAGGGGACAAGGGAGATCCTTTCACCTATAGCGATTTTACAGAAGAACAATTGGCAGCATTGACCGGTCCACAAGGGCCTCAGGGCCCCCAAGGCCCAGTCGGTGCAAAGGGTGAGACTGGCGAGACAGGACAGATAGGCCCACAGGGGCCACAGGGGATTAAAGGGGACCCTTTTACCTATGAGGACTTTACCCCAGAGCAACTGGCGGCACTTACTGGCCCTCAAGGCCCACAGGGAGAACCTGGTGCCCAAGGGCCTACTGGCCCAACTGGGCCCCAAGGTCCGCAGGGGGAACAGGGAGAGATTGGTCCGCAAGGGCTGCAAGGCCCACAAGGACCAAAAGGGGATACCGGCAACCAAGGCGCAAAGGGAGAAACAGGTACTGTATTCACCCCCAGTGTGTCCGTCGCCGGGGTGATCAGTTGGACCAATGATGGCGGGCTAGAAAATCCAGAGCCTGTTAGCATCCTGGGTCCCCAGGGCCCCCAAGGAGAGCAGGGGCCTGTTGGACCGCAAGGCCCGAGCGGATTACCAGGAGGCGGAGATGTCGGCCAGATTTTGGTAAAGACTACTGGTGGAGCGGCATGGGCCGATCCGCCTGACAGCAATCCTGGATATATGCACCTGTTTTCTGCCAGCGACTGGGTTGCCGGTGAGGGTGAGTGCACCATAACAATTCCTGCCAGTAACCACGGAATGTCAGGGAATGTCGTGGTCTGTCAAGCACTTGCTTTGGTATCCGGCATCTATTTCTCCAACTGCTGGGCGGCAGAGGAAACCTATGCAACGATAGCGGAAAATGGCGATATTGTCCTGCATTATCCACAGACCTCCGGTTATGCAGGTGCGGCAATCCTTACTGCTTATTCTTCAACATAATTATCACCATAAAAGTATATCACCGGCCTGAGCCGGAAAATGGAAAGGAGACTACATATGAACCGATTCCTCATCAACTGCGCCTGGGACATCATGGACCTGGGTAAGGCTAACCACGTGGACAACAGCATAGCCCGTGACATGTTCGTGGAGAACCTTGCCACCTACGGCACCGACGCCTATCCCGCCTACCCCGGCGCGGACGTGGACTACGCCGCCCTGAGTGCGGCCTGGCAGGCCATGGACAAGGCCGAGCAGGCGGACGCCAAAACCTCCTGCGCCAACTTCATGAAGGACTGCTATG
>ERZ1090879.1449-NODE-1450-length-12973-cov-7.161498_pt1 | contig 12973 bp, 13 predicted proteins | sample MGYA00478472_ERZ1090879 | MGnify/ENA primary metagenome ERZ1090879 (study PRJEB33644, sample SAMEA5815723) | chicken gut metagenome | biome: Chicken; feature: Gastrointestinal Tract; material: Caecum | place: Ireland | collected 2019-01-01 | study: A study of...
ACTCAACAAGGACAGGAGGTTCCAGAAAATGACATTTGAGGAGTACAAAAGCATCGTATCTGAGATGACCACGGATAATGCACCTGACATTGTCCAGCGCCTCATGGACAACATTGAGCAGGATCTTAATGCTAAAGCTGAAACCAGTGCTGAGCTGGAAAAAGCTTCCAAGCGCATCCGTGAGCTTCAGGACACGAACATGAAGCTGTTTATGCGGGTTGGTGAGAGGGGATCTGCTGGACAGGCACCGGAAGAAAAACCCAAGACACCGCAGGAGCTTGCAAAGGAGATGATTGAGCATGCCTACCAACATTGACATTTACAAAACAGTAGCGGCTGCTATGAACCAGTCAGCCATGGTTGTGCGTATTCCTGAAGATGACTATGATGGATTCAAGAATACTGTACAGGGCATGACTTCGGAGCAGCTTAGTGCTAACGGTCTGATCAACGACTTTATCAGTACCATGATTAACACCGTTGGCCTGTATTACATCATGGAAACCGGCATTCGTTCTCGCTTCGGCCGTTTCATGCGTGACACGATGGAGTTTGGCCGATTCGTGCAGATTGCTGGCGTAAACCCGGCTGTTGGTATGGATTACCACAGCGAGATGGACGCCGAGGATTTCAACCAGATCAACCCGTTCCTTGGGCAGAAGCCTTCGGTAGTTAACTACTTCTATCAGCTTAATGAAAAGCGTCGTTATGCAGTTTTCCTGAACTACATGGATTTCAAGCAGGCGTTCAATAATGCCACGTTTGGATTTGAGACATTCATTATGCAGTTCATCGAAAGCGCATCGGCGGCCCGAGCTATTGACATCGACAACTTCTTCAAGGAGACCTTCAATGATGTTATCAATGCCACTGGTTCCGGCAATATTAAGCTTGCAATGAAGGCGAGCCAGAAAGTTGAAGTAGATGGCTTCGATACGGCTGCAAATGCGGCATCCAGCCTTGTAGCGATTCAGAAGGTGGTCAGCGATATGATTATTCGCCCATCTGCAGACTACAACGAAGCGTCGTTCATGTGCATGCAGAGACCGGATAACCTGATCCTGTTTGTACGACCGGAAGTTATCAACGCACTGAATACGCAGGTTCAGGCATTTGCATACAATGCCGACAAACTGACCTTCACACCGCCTGGCCTTGATGCTTCTATTGAGCTCATGGTCGTTCCTGATTTTGGCGGAACTTATCCGGCGGATTCTTCCAATAACCGGATTTATCCGAAGTATAACGCTCTTGGCCAGTGGGATGGCACATATGTTACCACTGACGGCGGTTCCACTACAGCGACATTTGCAAAGATGGTTGACCCGAATGCAAATGTGATGTGCGTACTTTGTGACAAGGAACGCCCGATGATTGTGAACAACAAGCTGTTCAGTCGTCAGACCCAGAATGACGCTACCGGCAACGGTGTTTACCATCTGCATGACTGGAATATGTTTGTCCAGAACCAGTTCCGAAATTGTGCGGTTTTTACTACGGCGTGAGTGAACGCTCACTCACGCTTGATGCAGGAGAAGATGCCATTTTTGTAGCTGGTGGCGAAAGCGTATTGGCAAACTACGATCTGAGTTCTGGACATCTGCCAATCGCCATTAGCACAGATCCTGACAAGGAATTTAATGGGTGGTATGACGGTGATAATCTGATGAGTGCATCAGACCTTGTCAACGTTCAGGGCAATAAGACATGGACTGCTCAGTTCATCGATATTGAACCAACTTCCATTCACTTGAATTTCAGTGCTGGCAGCACAGACGGTGTGTCTGCTGTCGATTTCACAAACCAGGCATTAACGATTGGTGGCGTCGGGATAATTGCTGATACAGCCACGAATGGTTTCACAATTGATGGAACCCATTATTCAGACCCGACTATCAGCACTCAGGCTGCAGAAGCATGTAATGCTCCGATCGGTGTGGCTGGATCTGTCGAGGGCTACAATGTACTCGGCACATTCATTAGCACTGGCATGCTGGATGCTGATGAGACAGGTCAACTTGAGACTGGCGAGTTTTTTGTCGGCCTTAAGAGCGTTGCGCAGGAGCCTTATCGTTTTGGAAGCTTTGCGTCAGGCTTTTACCTTACTGATGGCCCCCACACATCTCTTGAGCTGGATACATTGGACAAGTTTCCGATGGTTGTTAGTAGAAATCCGACGACCATCGGTGTTGTCGGTTTCACTTCTGGAGAGGACAATATAGTGTCACCTAGCGATCTGGTGAGAGGCGTAACATACACTCCTATTTTCGATAAGATATCCTTTGATGAGAGATTTACCATGAATTATGGCGTAGCTTGGAGCAGTGATTTAAGTGACGCTGAGACACTGACGGGTGAATTATCGGGGGTTTCTTTTGAGAATTTTCATGCTTTATATGGTGATGTCATAGGTAGAAGCGTTATGCATCGTATCAATATTGCACCTAAGACTATGTTACCAGACATTGTCGGCGCCTCTGGTGCAACTCACAGCGTCACAAGCGCAACAGATCTTCGAGTAGAAAGCGATACCAGAATGGTGTGGCTTACGGACACGTCGGAGATTACCGATCAATACTCAAAAGGGTATTTTTACGGTACAGCATAAATGTGCAAGCCCGCCCATACGGGCGGGCTTTCTTTAAAGGTGATCATATGGCACTAAATGTATTAAACTACGTCCCCGGGTATGAGGGTGGAGGAATACTGTATTATGATGAGATCCTATTAGGCAGCGACTCTGACCCCGATAGAACTAATAACCCAGACTTCATGGGCTGTTATATCGCAAATAATTTTCAAACAGAGAGTCCAGTCACGGGAGTCGACTACATTGAAGGGTTCACACTGTGGTATCCCAGGGAATGGGATGTAATTGTCGAAAATGGTAGTGTGCTTCCTGATGGTGGGTTATATGGAAAAAGATTTGTGTCCTCAGAAGGAGTCCCGACAATTGCGAATCCCGATAATATACTAGGTAGGATAGCCTGTGCAGTTAGGCCATATGCCGCTTGTCTGTCTTTGTTTGGATTTGACGGCCAACTTGCATACGAGGGAGTTGAAGCTGCAAATATTTTAACCGAATCTAATCAAATAAGTGCAAATTCTATATACCCATGTAATTCTCAAGTTGGTTGGGAGTCGTATTTAGCCCCTTCAGGGGCAGTATCGTACAGGCCTGTGGCATATGGAGGAATAGCTATAGGTGACACATTCTTAAACACTGTGTATGCTGGGACTTCTGGAATAACCAACCGAGGACTATTTGAGCTTGGCTACGGAATTACCACTGACAACATATATAAAATGTGGGATACCAGATATATGCCACCAGCAATTGCATCAGTCATTATAGATGGCGAGTCTGTCACATTTGATTTTTCAAGCAGTGATACGGACCCCCAGTTGTTTCCAGTTTCTTTGTCTGAGTATGAACAGCCTTTCACAACTGCAATAAGTGCCTCATATTCTAATCCAGTATCTAGCCCAGTTCTTGGATTTGGTTATGATCCGTATTACCCGTACACCTCAGCTAAAACATATAACGGCACTAATATTTTTAGCAATGGGTTTGGGACAAAGGAAAATGAGCGTGTTAATGGATTTCGTCCACAAAGACCTACTCTAATTGGATATGCTCAAGACGAGATATGGCATACAGCCGAGAATAAAGGCATTACATCTTACACGACTGGTGTAACCATCAAAAATTTGGCGTTTCAATGGGAACACGATCTGTTTTCAAAATTGAATATCTATGGTAGTGTAAAGACCGGAATACTATGGACCCAAAAGCAAATAATAACAAACCGAGGTAGTGTGGCCATAGGTTTACAGTTTGTATTCGGAAAGGAGGTAAAGTAATGCTATACAGCATTCAAGCCTACAAGAACACAGGGTTCTCACCGCTTAATGTGCCAGATAGTAAAACACTTGCTACAACAAGTGGTACAGCAGTAACTTTTGATAGCGTGTGGCTGTTGCAGGACTTAGCGTTGCAGCAAGTTAAAGTTAACGCCCAGTGGGAGACTGTGCAGGATATCGACTATGTACAGGTTAATAATAAGTTTTATTTCTGTACAGGTGTAACTATGGAAAATGAGAACTGCGCCGTTCTCACACTTGAGCTTGACGCCCTAACAACTATCGGCATTGATAACCTAGTTATCAATTCAGGGTGGTGCACCCGTAGGCATGTCCAAAACGATGCGTTGTTCTCGAACGTGATTGACGAAGACTGGGGGCCGACTGAGCCATTCGAGATGGACACATCACAAATTGGTCCAACATCAACTGATAAACGGCAGTATGTGTGCTCAACAGTAAGTCTTAAGTTGAGTGATTTCAAGAAACTTGCTGATGAATATGTTGCATCTGCAAGTGGAGGTAGCGTAATAGTTCCAAGATGCCCAGACAGTGCTGTGAGATCTGAGATACTTCTTGATTTCACTAAACAAGGTACTCAGGCATCGTCTTTGATAAAGACTTTACCTTGGACTACACTATATAAGCTTACCTGGGATGATGAAACTGAGAATGTTCTTTTGCTTGAAGCTATTTCCCTTTTAAGATCTCTTGGGCTAGATAACGCTATAACAGGAGCTTATGAAATCCCTGAGGGATATATATCACAAGAAGTGCAGGCATCTGATCCGATATACCAGGTGTATCATTTAACATCATACCCGACCACATACGCAGGCCCAGCATTTAGGTGGGGTACTGGAAGCTATACAGTAAGGAACAACAAGGTGTTTGCTGGCCAGTACAATAAATTTCTGTTGGTATCTCCAGTTAGTGGTGACAGCGAAGTATTGGATGCGCATGACATCTATATTGATGGAACCACGAACACTAATTTCACTGTGTTTGCGGATCTCGGGCCAGACGGGTGTCCATACTGCAGACCCACACAGTTCAGAGGGGTTCAACCTACAAACACGAATCCATGGTATGAAATGTGCATAAAAGGCGGATCTTGGCTTAATGTGCCACTTGCATTTTCTGGCTCAAGTGGCAGTTTGATCACAACCACTCAGGCAAGTGTTGCAGCAAGGATAGAGCAAAGTTCGATAATTAGGCAAAGAGAAACTCTATTTGACACTAAATCAGCAGCTATTGCGGAAGAAGTAATGAATGCTGCAGGAAGTGTTGTAGGTGGGCTGATTAAAGGAGCTGCTTCAGGTGCAATAAAAGGCACAGTAGTTGGATCTTTAGGAGGGCCTACTGGAGCGGCAGCCGGAGCTATAACTGGTGCTGCGCTTGGAGTTGGAGGAGCTGTAGGACAGGTTTTGAATCCTAACAATCTTATACGCCTACAAAATATGAGAAACGAATGGGATAGAACAGAAAGAGGGCTTGCGGTTGATGAATTGAACATCAGAACAAACCAGTTTAATACCAATGCAAGTACAACGTTAGTCCCGCCTGAGATAAAATACCCCAGAAGTGATTCAATACAGAGTTTCACTAATAATGGTTTCCAATGTGTGCGTTACAGACTGAGTCAAAACGACACAGAGAGATTTGATAGATACCTAACAATGTTTGGCTATCGTGTTTCTGAAATCCTGTCTATTGGCTGCTTCTCTGGACGTAAGTATTTCAACTTCGTCGAAGCTAACAGCATAGATATCGCAGTTCCTTCTGGCACCCCGCTTAGAGTCAAAATGCGGGCTATTGAGCAGCTTTCACAGGGTGTTCGAGTGTGGCATGTTAAGCCGTCAAATGTGTACTTCAGCAACAATCCGATCGTAACGGGGTGAGAACATGAATTACTTAAACGGAATGTTTCCAGGGTTCTTCACAGGTACAAGAGCGTGCAGCGCTTCAAAAGCTGCACGCTTCAAGAACCGGCTTGAGTGGTGTAATCAGTTCATTTACTATGTGAACCTTATGCTTGATATGTTTAAGTTCGAGAATCTGCCTGACACTATTAACGAGAGGTATCTCAAGATGTGCCTCTTGTTTGACGGCAACGCAGCATTCGTTAACGATCCTGAATTTGGCTATCTTGCATTGAGGTGTGCTCTCGGTGATGTGTACAACATCTATGGTGACTATGGTGAGATAACAGCCTATGGCAACGCTTACCCTTCCAGGACATTCAAGGCATATATGCAGGGTGCGGACAACTCAGACGCAGAAGCTGTGCTTATCAGGGACAACACGTCAATGTATCCGTATGCCAACTATCTGGTAATGCTTGCCGATAGACTTACTGACACAATGAGAAGCATCGATGTGTCTATACAGAACGCTTGTTTCCCATTCATTGTAGTCGCGGATGAAAGCCAAAAGAAAACCATAGAGGATCTTTTGACGAAAATTAAGAATAAAGAACCAGCCGTCATTATAAGCAAGGGCATTAACCCTGACGCTATCAAGGTTCTGACCACAGGGTTCAACCCTTCAATCATTGACAGTCAGTGGGACAACTATAATAAGATCGAGAACCTGGGAAGGCAGATGCTTGGTATTAACTCAAACTCTGAGCCAGATAAAGCTGAACGCCTTATTGTTGATGAAGTCAATAGCAACAACCAGGTAACTGACCTGAGCATATCATTCAGACTTAACACAATCAATGAATGTCTTGAGTTTGCTAATGACCTGTTCGGCCTTAGTATGAAGTGCAGTTTGAACGAAGCCTTTGAAACAGATAGAGGGGAGGATAAGTATGTGCTGCAGAATTACCAAACCGAAGACGGTAGAGCAATGGGTGAGTGATGGCGGTAAACTTTGGGATGCATCGTGGACCCCTCAGGGTGTTCCTCAGGAGCTCATCACTAAGGTTGAGGATGCAATAGAGCTGTACATTATGGCACGCCGAATTGGTGTGCCTAATGACACTCGTTTCCAGCAGCTTTGGAACGTAAATCTGATTGCCAATGGCTATCGTTTTTGGAATATGCTGGAAGCTGAAGAGGAGTATATCAAGGCTGCGGATCTTATTAACACCCATACCATAAGTCGAACGTATGAAAGCAACCGCAACGGAAAAACCAGTAACACCACTACTGGGAACGGAAACGTTCAATCAACTGGAGAGGTTGACCAGACTAACACAAGGTCTGATGATACCACAGTTACCTATGGTCGGAAAGATTCAACTACTGGCACTGACACCACAAGTGAAGACAGCACTACTACGTATGGCCGTAAGGACACCACAACGGGCACCACAGCCGTTACAACCGAAGAGGATAGTAAATCAAGGCAGCTTGTTTCAAACACGCCACAGAGCAATGTCGCGTCTTCTACACAGGGTCTTGATGTTGCAGTTACGTGGACTTTTGCTACTGGGCTTCAAGACAGTATGGCCGAAGGTAGTGCCACAAGTAACACCACTAATAACAACGAAGTAACAGCCTCTGGTTCTGACCAAGATGAGAACAGTACCACTGTAAACACAGACCATGAAACTCAGGCTTCCGGCACTGATAAGACTGAAAATAGTGGCACTGACACTGTGACAGGCACCAATAAGACAACAACTACTAGCACAACACAGGGCACTGATACTGGAACTACTGAAGACACCGAGTCAAGCAATGAGCAGGTAACTGAGACCGGCCCGGTTGCTGAGATCCTCGAAAAATGGTATGCTTACCTGCTTGGATCCCCGTCCCCCATTAAGTGGATGCTTGACAAAATTGAACCACTTTTGTATGGTTTTTATGAAGATTATGAGGAGGCTTAAAGCCTCCTCATCTATTGTTCCCGTATTCGAAATGGGCCTTTGACTAGAACAATGCCACCTTTACACTTCTTTTGCTTTGGTTGGCAGTTCTCCAATTTAAGTCCCATCTTAAAATTGTCCCAAGTGAACAGTTTCTTTACTTCTGGAGTTGCGCCGGCACATTTAAATTCAAGTTCAGGCTTATGATCGCCGTGTTTGTCATCCCAAATAATAGATTCAACATAAGTCTTTTGTCTAACAAACCTCGCCTTATCCCAACAGCTTTCAAGCTTCCACTCACACAATTCCCTACCAACATGCGGCAAGTTTGCTTCTTTTGGAGAACAATGGAGATGAATCGAATCAGTGTCACAATAGTCGAACACGTCCCAGTTACGCTGAACGTTGTCCAAAAGATTTGCTCTTCCATATGCTGTAACGAACACACCTACCGGTGAGTACACACCGTCTGCCGTGTCGGTGTATTTAGAAAATGATACCTTATCATTTACAATTCCTGCAGGTAGTGCGTTTACCTTGTCGATTCTGGTAGCGAACTTGCCGTACAAATTATTCAGAAACAGCTTAGAAATATACCGCATAACCGCGTTATCTTCCTTATCAGCCTTATATTTAAGGTCAAAATAGTAATCAATGTAGTGGTCGAACATTCCAATGTTTGCATGGTAGTAATAGCCATGTTTGAACACAATGTTCTTTATATCATAATGCTTATACAGCAGTTCAAGATCTACAGATGTGAACACCAACGTTTGGCTCTCGCATTCTTCCATATACGATTTATCACCAAACATTGTGTTCCTTAGATTCACGAACGGAAGATAACCATCTTTCACCTTCGCGGTTAGTTCTACTTCAACAATAAATAACGGGTATTGCTTGTTAGGTTCTGGTTTGCCTTCAAAATAAAGGCCTTCACCACACGGGTAATAATTCCCCGACTTGCTGTGCATCACAGACGGATACAGGCTTGTAGCATCAAACACGCATCCATTATAGGCCTCATGTTGACCACCTTTGACATAGGTGATGCCGCCTCTATATGACTGCCTTACGAACGACTCTTCTTCATATGTTAATGCCGGAAAAACTTTGTCGAAGTTCTTGAAGTGATTCTTCTTGAAATCTGCAAGACAATCACTTCCAATTGTCATTCTATCCCAGCCATTTACAACAAACACATTGTACAATGCCTGAGCGATAATCTTGACATCGTTATGAACATACACCCTATCTTCGGGACTCAGTGGATCTCCAGGAATACGCCGCTTGTGATAGTCGATTTCGCCCTTCTGCACAGGCAGCTTCAGATCTTTTGCGATCTTCTCTGCCTTAAAAGGCAGTTTCTTTAGCGAGTCTTGTATATTGATTACAACACCTCGCTGTGTTTTTATGATGATTTTATACCATATGCCGTTTCCACTTATTAGCGTACTAAATGAACCCTTTGGCTGGTCTTTTGGCCTTCCTTCATAGTTTACATAACCATATTCTTCAAGCAGGGCATAGAGGATGAAATATCCATCCCATTTAAGGTTGTGGAAAAACACAATGTCACGTGGTTTAATGTTCTGTGACATAAACCTCATCATGCTTAGAAAATCTGTGCCATCATACACCCTGGCGTGGGGGTTTCCATTGGCTCTTACAGCTGCCCACGCCCAAATGTATGTCTCTGTCGGCTTTCCTTTATCATCGAAGTGCGATGAGTCTGTCTCAGTGTCAAACACCCACCACATAGCATCACATCCTTAAAACGGTGGATTCTTAAGCATCTCTTCTCTTATTAACGATCTTCTTTCTTCGTCTGCTGCAAGATCCTCATCACTCACATCTTCTGTGTATGTGGACAGCCCAAGAACCTGCGCCAGTTTATCGAGATTACTTTCACTCAATGTCGGAGTGCCCGAACCAAACAACTCAGCTTGAAATAGGTCATTAGACCCATCTGAGTTCATATAGGGTCTTATCTTATTCCAAATATCGGTAGGTGACATGTCCTTCACCTTAGCGATTATCCGTTTGGTTACCTCAAACATCTCTTCAATGCCCATATCTTCATAACGAGAAAGATGGTTGTTTAACGATTTAAGCACATTCGACTTCAATCTGTCAAACCCTGACATTACGTTACCAGTGACATTACCCCTACGCCTACGCTCCAGATACTTTTTTCTACCCTCTTGGGTCCCGGGAGTATACTTTGGAGGTTCCCCCTCCAGACCCAACTTTTTCCATGCCTCAACTTCTCTTTGACGGGCCTTTTCAGCAGCGAGTACTTGTATACGTGTGAAAACTTGACCTTTTGTGACATGCTTCTTGCCTTTATAAGTCGGGATACTAATGTCCGTCCAGTACACCAGGTACTTTGACGCAGTGCCACTTTTGAACGCCTTGATGTTAATGCGCTTAAAATCAGTGATGCGACGAGCTGCCTCGTAATCATTACGAGGCAGCGTCTTAGGCGGTTCGAAGTGCCAGTCTGGATGCAGCTTTGTGATCTCAGACATACGCTGGTGTGCTTTTGCCATCTCACTTAGATAGCGTTCTTTCCATTCTTTACTCAGAGCCATATGTTATTTACTCTCCTTCGCGCTGTCGGTGTCTGCGTAAAGCTCATTCTGAGTAACCATACCAAGTTTCTCATTAGAGTGAGGCTTTTCTCCGAGATCCACAAGGTTCGGACCGTACATCTGGAACCTCATGTAATCATCAGATTTGAACAGCTCGATTTCAACCTTTCCGTCGGCGAACTTCTCCAGGAAAATGATCTCCCGGTTTGCTCCCCTCAAGAACCACTGGCTGCGTTTCGCAGCCTTAACGTAACTGACCGGCGTCACCCCGTGCATCTGCAGAAGCTGCTGAATGCTGGACGGGATGTGCAAATATTTAATGTCCCTCATCAGTAAACACCTCCAAAAAACTAAGTAAAATTTCGGCTGCCAGCTTGGCAAGTTGTTCGAGCTGGTCTGCAAGGTTGTCCAAAAACCATCCCATAGTGTTGCCTCCTTTCTATGGTTTAAGTATACCATATCTGGCCAAAAAGTAAAGTTACAAAACGGAAACAAAACGGTAACAATTGGAAACAATTGGCATAAAATAAGCGCCCCTATTGGGGCGCTAAATGTATAATTACCGCTCTTTACACTCCTCACTTGAGCCACAAGTGAAACAACCTCGGCCTGACAACAGGGGCTATCCTACAGTCGTAAGTGCTCGGGCGGGTTATACCTATACAATGCCGATGATTTTGGCGTAGCGGTGCAGAACAGTGATCATGCGACACATTTCATCACTGATGTTAATGCCGTTTCCTGTGCCCTCTACGAGCCCAAAATCGATGGCCCAACCAACCGACTCTTTGTACCATTCCGGCACGTCCTTAAGTTCCTTGTAGACAGGGTTTGCCTTTTTGATCTGTTCATTGGAAATGTTTTCCACTTCGGATCTCGTCATGCCATCTTCCTCCACTTCATTCGCATATTTTACAATTAGGTCATATGGGTAATTTGCACCGGGGCAATCTGTACTGCTAACCTGCTTATGTCGTAATACCTGATAAATCGGATATTTCTTACAGATATAGTTCACAAGCGATGCAATAGCTCGCACCTGCTTGTCATTCATCTGTTCCGAGTTGAAATCACCCTCAGCGCAAATTCCAATGGACCGGTAATTAGCCCCGACTGCATGAGCGCCTACAGCACATTCAGGACGCAAACGGTAAATAGTTCCGTCCTTTCGCACCAAGAAATGATAGCCGGCTCCTGACCATCCATTCGCTTTATGCCATGAGTGAATGTCTTGTGCGCTACAAGTCTTCGCAGCTGCATGATGCAGAACTACCATATCAGTAACAGACCTTGACTCCAAGCTGCCAAAAGACAGATTAGTCTCGATAATATTCATAGACCTACTACCACACTTTCAAAGAATTTTTTGCTTCGTTGATCCTCGAACCTAATAGCACTGTTTGCATAACTGTTCTTCAGCCTTTTAAAGAAGTCTTTATAAGCTGTGATCATAATATAATTGGTGTTATGATCTTCGCCAGTCATCGCAATGTTGGTTCGGCACTTATCTATGCCCTTAGTTGTTATTAAGTAATACCCTCGTTCACTGTACTGCCACACCGCGTATGCTGTTCCTTGATAAATGAGATTACCAATGTAAGCTCCGCCTGTCTTTGGCCTTTCGACAATGAAAGCATCACTGTCCATCATGTATGCTTCGTCTCGGTGGTATGCAGCCATAGGTGAGTGAGCTAACACTTCACCTAATGGGCTTTTCATTACCTCGTTAACGATTCCTTCATTCTCGAATAGCTCAAGATATACCCCGTGGGCCTCCAGTTTCTTCATTCCTGGATGAACCAAACTATCGATACCGAAGTATGTGAAATAAGGGTTCACAAGAGAAATCTTGTTGGCAAGCAATATCAATCGGCATGGTCGATACGGCATACCAGGTGCGCGTGATACAGTCTGCAATAGATTGACGACACTATCAGGCTCGAACATAGGGTTCTTCTCTCCGCCGAGATACCTTAGATTCTCTGGGAGAAACTCGTCGTACACAATGTAGTCGACATCTGGGAATGCTACAGACTTGTACTTTTTTGCGAGGCTTGCAGGGATAAATATTCCGGCTGTCTCCCCATCGATCCTTATGCTGTGCTCGTCTACCTCGAATTTGTGGCCATTGAAAATACTTTTCGACACTATATTCGCGTGCCACGTGCTGTATATACGTTTGATGTCCTCCTGCGTTTGCCTCATCCATATGAATCGTCTTCCCTTCTGTATGAAATCAACTGCGCACCTATACGACCATGCAAATGTCTTACCGGTGCTTCGTGGACCCATGCTGATATTAACAGGACGAAATTTAGATAATACTGGTGCTGGGTTATAAAATTGAAAGTTACTTGATTTGCTCAAGGTGCTCCAGCAGTCTGGTTACAGCCTCTGTGTTCTTATCAAGAGACTGGCGCAGACCGTCTACCTCCTGGTTGTGCTCTTCGTCCTTCTTGTTGATATACCAAAACATGGCTACGCATACAGAAATTGGAAATCCGATGTTGCTGATAAGGTCAGTGATTACTGTAATATCCATTATAAAACCCCCTGTATGATATTTGATGCAATCAGTACGTTTTCTCCGAACCACACATAAAACGGTTGGCCTTCACTGTGCGAAGTTTGTCCCCACCATACTCTCATGTGCCGCATTTGGTTCCCCGTTACAAACATACCCCAACGCATAATATAC
>ERZ1090879.1451-NODE-1452-length-12963-cov-7.721413_pt1 | contig 12963 bp, 5 predicted proteins | sample MGYA00478472_ERZ1090879 | MGnify/ENA primary metagenome ERZ1090879 (study PRJEB33644, sample SAMEA5815723) | chicken gut metagenome | biome: Chicken; feature: Gastrointestinal Tract; material: Caecum | place: Ireland | collected 2019-01-01 | study: A study of the...
ACATACAGTAAAAGTGTACTTTTATTGACAATAAAAATATATTGAGTTTTTTATTGCAAAAAAAGCACGTTTATGCTAAAATAAGCATAAGTAAATCAATTTACGCCAAAATTTTTTCAGACAAAAAAAGTACGCATTTATTGTAAAACATATCGAGAGGGAGTTCAATCGTGGCTAAATATGCATATGTGCGGGCCATGCAAAAAGGACAAAGTTTGGGCGGACAAATTCAGGCTGTTACGCAGTTTGGCGTTCCGAAAGCAAATATTATAACGGACGAACAGCCGGGTGTACGCAGCAGGTACGGCGAACTTTTGCAGATTCTTAGAAAAGGGGATTTACTTGTAATAAAATCGCTTGCCGCCCTGAGTGACGGCTATGAAAGCATCGCCTGCGAATGGCAGAGAATAGCCGAAGTGATAGGCGCGGACATCTGCGTGATTGATTTGCCGGCGATTGATACCCGCATTTGCGATGACAGAAAGGTGATAATTTCTGCTGTGACGCAGATGTTGAATTACTGTGCCGAAAAAGAGAGAGCTCACAGCGCGTTGCAGGCAAAAGGTATACGCTATGCAAGACAAAGAGGCGTAAAATTCGGGCGTCCGCCAAAAAAATACAGCGAAGAATTTATTGCCACTGTAGCTAAGTATGCCGAAGGCCGCATTTCGTTGGAAGAGGCGCTCGCTGCAACCCATATGAAGCAGTCCAGCTTTTATTATCATAAACACAAGCTGGAGGTTTCGGGCGCGGTTCCGGTAAAGGCAGCCGGCGGTTCTTCTTTGGCAAAGCCTGGCAATGCGAATGTGTAAGTTTGTGCTTGCTTAAAATACCGCAATTAAAGTTGTCGGGTTTATATGTCTTGAAAAACGATGGAAGACGGTCGCAAAAAATGCGTTGGAGCGGCCGTTGAAAATATTAGTTGGAGGAGAGTAAATGAATACCAAGGTATCTTTATTGCGCAGGATTGCAATATCGGTCCTCGGCGTCGCGTTTGTGGCAGCGCTCGTTCTGGCGCTTACGTTGTCGGGCGCCGCGGCACGGGCCGATTCAGGGCGCTACGACGTAACGTCGACGGTGCGCAGCATATCCGACGGCGTAACGGAGACGCAGTATTACACCAATACTCAAACAAACGACGACCAGGTAGTGACTTATTCCATAGATATAGATTTGAGTAAGAATACCCTGATTGCAGGGTATAAAGATTACGACAGCGCCCGGGGGAGCTGGGGAATGCAGTCCGTGCGCGAACAGGCCGCGGCCGCAGAAACTGCGCGCGGGCAAAAAGTAGTGGTTGCCGTAAATGCAGACTTTTACAATATGGGTACCGGCGAGCCTACCGGTAGTCTTGTAATGAACGGTAATGTAAAAAAGAGCACCGCGGGGAACTACTTTGCCATACTCAAAGACGGCACGGCTGTAATTCGCTCGGGTGCGCTGCAGGGAGACGAGCAGGAAGTTGTCGGCGGCTCTACCATAATGATAGAAGACGGCCGTATAACGGCAATGTCCGGCGACTACGATACCACAAAGTATCCCCGTACGGCTGTCGGCATAAAGGCTGACGGCAATGTCGTGATTATGGTTGCCGACGGCAGACAGGCGCCCTATTCTAGCGGTTATTCCCTGTACGACCTCGCCAATAAGATGTTGGAAGTGGATTGCGTTTCGGCGATAAATCTCGACGGCGGCGGCTCTACTACATACCTCGCCAAATATGCCGGCACGGATGAACTTACGCTTGCAAACAGCCCTTCCGACGGTCAGGAACGTTCGGTGTCGTCTTCGCTTCTCGTTGTGTCGGAGGCCGAAGCTACGGGTGTATTCGGTTCTGCGGTTATAACTCCTGACAATGAGGTTTATACGCCCGGTTCCGTGGTTGAGTTGAGCGCAATAGGCGCGGATACGGCGGGTTACGGCATAGATATCCCTGAAGGCGCTTATTGGCAGATTTCTTCTGAAAGCGCCGTAAGCGGTGAAATAACCGATATGCCTTCAGAGGCAGAGGGAGAAATGGTTGCGCGGTTCGCGGCCGAAGAGGGCGCAACGGGCACGGCCGTCGTTGAACTCGTGTACGACGGGGAAGTGGTTGGCAGTGCGCAGATTAAATTGCAGTGGCCCGATACACTTACAATGCTAAATACAGTATTCTCGCTCGACTTCAGCGAGGAGACCGACTTCGGCTTAACCGCCTATTGGCAGACGCGTGTCGTGCACTTGAAATCGGGCGATCTCGTATGGACTGTCGGCTCTACCGGTCAGGTCGATGAGGACGGCACCCCTATAGTAATAGGCACAATGAACGGTGATGTGTTTGTCGCTGACGCTGAGGCAACAAATGTTACGGCGACCGTTACTGCAACTCTTTCATATAATAATTTAGTTACGGTGTCCGCAGAAGTTTCTGTAGGTCAGTTGCCCACTGTTGCATGGGACTTTGAAGATATAACCGACCCTGAAACTGGTGAAGTTATCACATATGCTGAAGATATTTATACCGTCGCATATGATGACAGCGCTTTCTTCCAGCTTTCAACTGATGGTAACGGTAGCGGAACTACAGGTAGCGCTCAGATCGTAGATACTTCCACGGGTGAGGTGCGTGCGGGACAGCATGCTCTTCAGATAAACTATGATTTTACGCAGAATGCTACCGTTCAGACGACGGCTGGTCTGTATCTCGGCCCGAGTTCGCGCTATGAAGTGCCCGGACATCCCACTGGTTTGGGCGTATGGATTTATGCCCCCGAAGGCACTCCTAACTTCTGGTTAAGGTCATATATTTTTGGCATTGACGAGAACGGCGAGCCTACAGCCGGTAACGTAGGTTGGGGCGGTGATAAAGGTGCGTATGTTCTAAATTTCAATAGTGTAGATAATGTTATTGAATCAGGATGGAAATATTACGAGGCTGATTTAACAGGTTTTACTAATATACCGTATACATGGATACTCACCGGTCAGACCTTCCGTATAATGCAGCTTTCAGGTTTTGGTTCGCCGGTATCAGGCTATCTGTATCTTGATAACTTCCAGTTTGTGTATGGCGCAAATACTGACGACCTGTATGCCCCTGAAATCAACTCGGTAAATATAAACAGCGAGAGCGGTGTTGCCCTCTCTGAAGACGAAGTTACCGATATCTCCGACGACCCCTTCTATGTCTATGCTTCCTATGAGGAGTTTACAGGGCTTTCAGAAGAGGAGCTTGCGGAGATAGAAGATGAGAACGAGAGGGATAGGCTGGAAAAGGCCTCTGTGTATGCGACTGGTGTAAACGACGAAAATATCCATGTTTATATCGACGGCAATGAAGTTGAGCTGGAAAATGTTAACGAAACATATCTTTTAACTTCGGCAATCAGTCTTCCAAACGGCAGACATGAAATTACCGTAGAAGTGTACGATAACTTCCAGAACCTTGCGACAAAATCGTTTATCGTAAATGTGGTCAACGACAGCAACTATTCGGGAGTTTCGCTGCAGGGCAGCGGAGATACTCCTTACCTCGGCGCAAACTACCTGCTCGATTTGGTGGCGGATATTCCCGAATCGGTGCAGGAGGTAACTTTTGAAATAAGGCTTGCCTCCGGCTTTGAAATTAAGGCAGGCGAAAGCGTTCCCGGCTTCACTGTGACACAGTGTGAACTGACGCATGTGAATAACAATATTTACACGGTAACCGTCACGCGCGACGATAGCGTTACATACAGCGGCGACGGCGTTATAGCAAGTTTTGCTATCCCGTGCAGCACCTCGCTTCAGGAAGGCTCCGTACTCAGCTACTCTGTTGAATCGGCGCTGGTTACATATGAAAACGGCGTGCAGGAGAACGTTATAAACAGCTTCTATGCCGAGGATTCGCTTGAAGTGGTTTCTTACTATACCATAGACGCCGACACAATGATAGTAGGCTCCGATGGCGGTTATATCTATGTATACGGCCCCGACGGCGTAACGCCTGCAGCGGGAGTAACGGTAACTGTCGACGGCGAGGAGATAGGCGAAACGGGCAACGATGGCAAAATTTTCACCGATGCGTTTGTAGGTGCGGCAGGGTATAAAACGGTCGCCGCACATTCGGACGAAGGTTACTCCTACGGTCAGCGCGTTTACGGCGTGCTTGCGGGCGGTGCGGTAGACGAAAGCAATCAGCCTTCGGCCGAGCCGCTCTATGTGCGCGCAGTTGCAACCACGAACGGAAACACCGAACAGAGGATAGTTTGGCTCTCCAACCCGCTTGCCGCTGAAAACGCAGCTGTGGTGAGGTATGCCACGCTTGCAGATTATCAGGCAAACGGTGAGGCGGCGTTTGTAACATTGAACGGCACCTGCCAGCTTCTTGAATTTACCGGTACATATGCGGTATATGTAAATCATGTGCTTTTACAAAATCTTGATGAGGGCACTGAGTATGTATACCAGGTGGGTGACGGCACTGTCTGGTCGACAGATAAATATTTTGCAACGGCAAAATACAGCGCTACTACAGATTTTATTGTTATAGGCGATACCCAGGCCGATAATCCTGATGTATTCAATTCCTATGGCAATGCAATAACGAACAGCGGCATAGATTACGACTTCGCCATTCAGACGGGCGACTTTGTGGATAACGGCGGTAACTATACTCAGTGGGGTGCAATTCTTTCAATATTCTCCGAATATTTCAGCGATATTGATTTTGTTCATGTATTCGGTAATCATGAATACAGCGGCAGTGTTGACGGCATGTATCCCGCAGTTATGAACTTTACGCCTTCGGCAGACTACTATGCGGTGACATATGGCAATGTTTATATTGCGGTTATAAATTGCTACAATGTAGAAGATATGACTGAGGCTATCGAGTGGATAAAGCAGGATGCTGCTGAAAGCGATGCCGTTTGGAAGGTGCTTACTCTCCACCGGCCACCCTATTATACCAACGAGATAGGTGGTAGCGAGAATTCGCATGAGCTCATTCCCGCGCTCGTTGATGAGGCAGGGTTCGACGTAGTATTCTCTGGTCACGACCACTCGTATGCGCGCACCCAGCCCATGACGGGCGGTGAGGTCGACAAGGAGAACGGCGCTGTATACTATATCGTAGGCGCGGCTGAAAAGGGCGGAAAATATGCAATAACCGATAACCCCGAGTTCAATTTTGCCAAGACGTCGGGCGACTTCAATGCCCTGTATTTCTCTGTGTCCGCAACATACACCCAGATGATAATCACCGTGTACAATCTTACCGACGACGGCTCTTTTGAGGTGTTCGACGAGTACACCATAAACAATGACTGCTATCCCGATAACCACGAATATTACTACGAAACTTCGAGCGGCATGCTCGTATGCGGGCATTGCCACTATGAAGTTTCTCCCGAAGAGATTTCTTTCTCCGGCCTTATTCAGGACGAGGAGGGCAGAAACATATTCTTTACCGCCGGCGCGAAGCAGACCGGCTGGATAACTATCGGCGAGGATGAATATTACTTCGACGAAAACGGCGTCGCGGGTCAGGGCGAGATGACGGTAATAACGCAGTACGGCGATATGTTTACGTTCGTATTCGATAACGGCTTAGTTTCAGGCGGCGATACGGGGTGGAACGACTCCGGGACGAGATATTATGAAAACGGCATTATGGCCCAGGGATGGAGACAGATAGACGGCACGATTTATTACTTCCTCACCGGCAACGAAACAACCGACCTGAACATGATGGGACATACGGCGTCGGGGGCGGTGCTCATAAAGACCCCTACCCAGCCGTTTATGACCAACTATACGTTCTATTTCAACAGCGACGGCAGCGTGGCTCACGGCGATTTCCACCAGACGGGCGAGAATACATGGGTGTATACGCGCGTTCGCAAACCTTCCGACCCTGACGGAATTTGGGTTGCATACTGCTATAACCAGTGGGTAGAAACCGAGTACGGAACTTTCTACGCGCAGATGAATTCGGTGCTTGCGACGGGAGAATTGGTTATCGACGGCGTAACGTACAGGTTCAGCGAGAGCGGCTCCACGCCTTATGAAGGATTCGGAACGCTTCTCGGCAGGTATTATTCCGTTGAATTCGTTGCAGACGGCAATCAGATATCGAAGGAGCAGATTTTCGAAGGCGAGACGATTGTCGCACCCGCTGCTCCCGAAAAGCAGGGCAACAGCATCAAGTCGTATGAGTTCGTCGGTTGGTATAACGGCGAACAGAAATACGAAGAAGGCGTGACTGTCTCTGACGACGTCGTATATACTGCGAAATACGAAGTCGTTTATACCGAGACATACACTACCGTGAGCGAGCTTCTGGATGCTCTTTCGGCCGCATCGACCCCTACCGAAAAGCATGAGGCTTTAGACGCTTTGAGCGAAGTTTATGAAACGCTGAGCGACGTGCAGCTTACCGATATGGAGGCGGAGGGACTCTCCTTTGCCCTGTATGAGGAGATGCTTAAAAACCTCATTACGGTAACGTTCACTTATGAAGGCCAGACGCTCGCACAAAAAGTATTCTACGAGGGCGAAGTGATTGTCGCACCCGCTGCTCCCGAAAAGCAGGGCAACAGCATCAAGTCGTATGAGTTCGTCGGTTGGTATAACGGCGATATCCTGCTGGAAGAGAGCACCGTCGCGACGTCTGACGCGACATCGTACGAGGCAAGGTTCAGCACTGCATACACGCAGGACTATATTGCGATGGAAGCGGCGCTTGAAGCGCTTGAGGATGTGTCCGGGGGCACGCTTGAACAAAAATATGCGGCGCTGACTGCCGTATATGACCTGATGAAAACGTTCAGCGAACAGCATAGGACTGACGCCGAGGCCGAGGGGCTTTCATTCGCATTGTATGAAAGCACGCTTTCAGAGTACAACGCCGTTGCAGACGGGGCTGCGGAAGACGTTGAAACGGCCGTAAACGTTGCCGACAGAATCATGAATGCCGCGGCTGCACTTTCGTTGTTTGCCGCAGCCGCATATGTTGCATCCAAGGAGGTAATCTTATGAGCAAAAAGTTTATCATAGCGGCCATTCTTGCCGCTGCGGTTGCTTCGGCAGGCATGGCTGCCTGCCAGAAAACCGACTACGAGCTCATCAGCGATGCGTTCGGTAATATAAATGATGCGATAAGTGCCGAAAAGCTTATAGAAGTTACAAACGGCGGAACGTTGCTTGCCTCGGTGGAGGAAGAGTACGAAGCCGGCGATTCAGGCTATCTGGTGACGACGACTACCGTCACGCTCAACCAAATCGGCCAGGGAGACGGCATGTATTCTACGGAAGTAGAGGGGCCCGTTTCGTGCTCCTCCATAAGCGCGGGCAGTTTTCCTGCCGAAAGCATGCTTTCGGACGCTGTATACGAGGGTGAGGAACAGTCGCTGTCGCTGAGCGCAAACCTGTCGGCGGAATATCTCGTTTCGCTTGGTATGGATGCCGGGGATTACACGGGTGAAGTTGATTTGACTGCGTCGCTATCCTCAGGCAAATTTGCGGAAATGGAGATTACGTATGTATCTTCCAACGGAAACGATGTGTCAATAAAGTTTGTATTTGAATATCAGTAATTTTTATGCGGGTTGTCCGCTTTCAGTGCGGGCAACCTGCTTTGTTTTATACCAAATGATAACCGGCGCACCGCGCCGGAAACGGGAGAGTATTTAAATGGAGCTTAAAAAGGTATCGGTTATAGTTCCTTGTTATAATTCGGCAAAGTTTCTCGAACAGAGCCTCAACTGTCTTTTTGCGCAATATTATTCCAATATTGAAATTATATGCGTAAACGACGGCAGTACGGACGAGACGGCCGAGCTTCTCGTCCGCATTGCCGCCGGACGGGATAATCTGAAAATAGTTACACTGGAAAAGAACGGCGGGCTGTTCAATGCGCGAATCGCCGGTGCAGAAAACGCCACGGGCGACTACATTGCATTCATGGACAGTGACGACCTGGTAACAAAAAACTGGATATACGCGCTTGTAAAAAAGGCCGGGCTGTCCGGCGCCGACCTTGTGTTCGGCGATATGCGGAAAAAGGGCAGCGTGCCCGGCGCTTCCGTCAATCCCGAAATCCCCTGCTATTACAACCTCGACCCGCTGCGCTATACCGTGCTCGATACTGACGGCAAAGGCATGCTCGACTTGTTTATGCGCATGCACGGGCTGTGTTCGCACTATCACTACGTGTGGAACAAACTCATAAGGCGCGATTTGTGGCTGAAGGCGCTGCCCGATTTGTGCGGGCTCAACCAATCGCGCGGACATCTCGTGATGGGTGAGGATATAGCCTTTTCGGCGACGCTGTTTATGTTTGCTGAAAAAGTAGTCAATGTCCACAATGCATACTACATATACTGCGTTCACGACAGCCAAAGCGTTAACACCAGCAACATATCAAAGTATAAAAAGAATACCGATGACCTTACCGCTGTGTTCGGATATCTTAAATACCTGCTTGAAAAGTACGGGTATGCGGAGCAGTATTCGAGGGAATATAAACTTTTCAAACAGCGTTACGGTATGATTTATACCCGCCTTGCCAGGGAACTTTCTCTGCCGAAATCGCTCATAAGGCACATTTCCGACGAGTTCTGCCAGAACGAAATAGAAGATATGAACGACATAAAGTCGGAACTCTTTTTGAAACAGATGACCAACGTGGCGGGCATAGACGATGTGTATTTTTCGCTTCTGGATAAAATATGGTCGCCCGAAATTAAAGTTATAAGTTTCGACGTGTTCGATACGCTCGTTACAAGGCCGTTTGCTAAGCCGATGGATATCTTCGTTATGCTCAATAAGCCCTTTACCGAGCTGTTCGGCATAAATTCATATGTGGATTTTGCAAGCATACGCCACAATTCCGAAGAGAGATGCCATAAGCTTTGGAAAACTTTGAAGCCTGGCGTCGAGGAGCCCTGCCTTGACGATATATATAACGAGATATCGACCACCTACGGCTACGACCGCGAAAAACTGCGCATTATAGAGCAGCTTGAATTACAGAACGAGGTAAGGTTTTCATTCCCGAGGAAGAGCGGCTGTGAGCTCTTTGAATTTGCAAAATCGTCGGGCAAAAAGGTTATTCTTGTAAGCGACATGTATCTTCCCCGTTCGTGCATAGAGGCCGTGCTTGAAAAATGCGGCATTAAGGGATACGACAAGCTGTATCTTTCGAACGAATATCACCTCACAAAACATTCGGGCAGATTATACGGTGTCATCGCGCGCGATATGGAGGGGTTTGCAAAAGGTAAACAGATATTGCACATTGGCGACAATTATGACTCCGACGTTAAAAGGGCGCGGGAGGCGGGCTTTACCGTGCAGCACTTCCCTGCGGCGATAGGCCTGTTCCAGGGCAGAAATCCCGGCATATATACCGGTAAATCATTCAACAAGATATTCGATATAGCCGACAGATATACCGATATGAATCTGTCTTACTACAGTTATACGGGACTTCGCTGCTGCCTTGCAATGGCGGCAAATAAAGTCTTTGATTTTCCTTATGTAAGTTTCAACAAAAACAGCGATATGAATGCCGACCCCGTGTTTATAGGCTACTATGCCGTTGGTATGCATATTTTTGCGCTCGCGCGCTGGCTCATACAGGAGACGAAGGATAAAGGCATACGCAAGATTCACTTTGCCGCAAGGGACGGCTATCTTATAAAGCAGGCGTATGATATTCTTGCCGAAGGGGTGGAAGGAGTTCCCGAGAGCAATTACATAAGGGTATCGCGCAAGTCGTTTGCGATTGCCGATATATATGGTTTTTCGGATATACACTCCGTGGTGCAGAAACTCAATTACGCCAGTCAGACGCCCGACAGCATATTTGAGCTGTTCACTCCCGTAATGAGTGCAAGCTCCGTAGAAAAGTATAAAAAAATAAGCTCGTCAAAGAAATCGGCGTGCATTTCGCGGTTTGTCGATAAAGACCAGTTTGCCGCGTTCATGAAAGATTTTTACCGCGATTATCTCTCCGACGCTGATTTCGAATCTTACCGCGAAGCTTTAAAGAGGCATTTTTCCTCGGTATTTGCCCCGAACGACGTGTTCTTCGACGTGGGATACTCCGGCAGGGTGGAGCTTGCGCTCAACAAATTGCTCGGGTTCAGGATACGTTCCTTTTATATTCACGCCAACAACGAATCGCTCGAAAAGAGGTGTGCTCTCGGCGATATAGAAAATACTGTATTTTATGATTATAAGCCTCTCGTCACAGGGGTGGTAAGGGAGCACATTATTTCGGAGCTGGCGCCCTCTACTATAGGTTATACGGTCAAAAACGGCGCGTTCGAGCCTGTGTTCGATAAGTTCGACATGAATTATCCTACGGTATTCGTAACAGGCGTCGTTCAGAAGAGCGCCGTTCAATTCGTAAAGGATATGCGCAGCGTGTTCGGCGAAGACGCGCTATGGCTCTATGCCAGAAACTACGAACTTTCGCGTCCCTTCGAATATTATCTTCATTTCTCGCGTTCTTTTGACAGAAATATATTCGGCGATTTGGAATTTGAAGACGATTTGGGCGAGGGACATACCGTGAGCGGAATGGATTTCTGGGACAGGAGTCTTGCCAGAATTCATGCAGACGTGCCCGCAGACTACAAAGAGCCTCTGTTCCCCTCAAAAGTACGGCGTAAAAACAAGCTTATGAGGGCACTATATCTGTTCGTGTATGACCGCGATACGTTCTTTAAAAAATTAAAAACAAAATTCAAAATAAAATAGTTGTCGGTGGATAAATGAGAAAAGCTGTATATTTTCTTCTTGCCGCACTTGTGTTTGTGTGCGGCAGCGGCTGTGAAAAACAACTCGATTTATGCGGAGATGAACTGCGCGAATATCTTTCGGAAGACGATTTTACCGCCCAGTGCAATTTTCTCCTCGAACACGAAGGGGATTATTACGACTGGCAGAATATAATGCTGATATGGAACGAAAGCGGCAGCGATAGTTATACCGTGTATATTTCAGAAGATTCTACGTTTACTTCCTCTTATACATACACAACCGATGAATGCGAGTATTATTACGGACTTTTCCGTCCGGGAAAAACTTATTACTGGAAAGTTGAAGGCTCCGACGGGGCAAAGTCCGGAACTGACAGCTTTTCGGTGAGCGATACGCCCGTGGCGCTCTATACGATAGACGGCGCCGCCAACGTGCGCGACATAGGCGGATGGGAAACCGAAGACGGAGGGAGAGTGCGCTACGGTCTGCTTTTCAGGGGCAGCCAGCTCAACGGATACGGCTCTTCCGACCCTATAACCGAACTTGGCAAGTCGCAGCTTGCCGATACGCTCGGAATAAAGAGCGAAATCGACCTCAGGACGTACAACGTCGACGACGACGGCCAGACAAGCAACTTTTTCAACCCCGAAGGAAAGTATCTCAAAGCGCCTTTCCATCCTTATACGCACATCATACCCGAATACAGCAAAAACGACCCCGACAGATATTTTGACGAAAGGGTTCGCCAGTCGTTTAAAAGCGTTTTTGAATTTCTTGCCGATGAAAGCAATTATCCCGTTTATTATCACTGCAATTCGGGTGCCGACAGGGCGGGAACGCTCACTTTTCTCATAAACGGAGTGCTGGGCGTGCCGTATGAAAGTCTCACCAAAGATTTTGAGATAACGTCGTTTATGGGTATGGGAAACCGTTGGCGCGGCAGTGCGGAAAGCGGCTTTACCGACGGGGTTATGAGCGATACCTACAACGAAACTTATGTGGCGTGGGGTAAGATGTACGAGTTGATGATGCATTACTATTCCACCGAAGAGGGAACGCTCTCTTCCGCCATAGAAAATTATCTTGAAAAGGTTTGCGGAGTATCGCGGGATACCATTGAAAGCATAAGGGATATCATGCTCGAATACTGAGCGCAGCGGAGATGAAATGGCAGAAACCGAAAACAAGGTAAGTATAAATATATATGGCTGCTGCGTATCACGTGATTCTGTTGCTTTCAGGCAGGATAAATACGTTGTTCCCCGCTATGTTCAGGCAATCTCTCCGCTCACGGTGATGTGCGGAGAACCTCTGAACCTTAAAGTTGAAGATTTTTCATCGTACGAAGACGTCCACAACTTTACAAAGAGATGTATTTGCCTCGACGCAAATAAAAATGCGATAGATTATCTGGTCGGGGCAAATGCAGACTGGTTATTGTTTGACGTTGCCGAACTCAGGCGCGCAGTTTATCTCTGGCAGAATGCGCGGGAGGGGGTAATGCTCACAAAGAACTCGAAACTGACCCGTATGCTCAGCGTCGTGGAGGCATATACGGACGGCGAAACCCCGTCGGAAATTCAGCCGTATGAGCTTTCCGATAAAGAACTCGCCGCTGCGGTAGAAAGACTTTGCGATGAAATTTTAAAGTATTTTCCTCAGCAAAAAATCATTCTGAACGAATTTTATAACGTGGATACATATCTCAACGCCGACGGGGAATTGTGCTCTTTTTCAGAGGAAGAAAAGGCTTTGGGAATTGCGCAGAATAAAATTCTTAAAGCGGCAAACGAAGTGTGCAAAAGCAAGTTCAAAGGCTGCCATATTATCACCATGCCTTTCAATAATTTTGCCGATGTAAAGCAAAGATGGGGGCTTTCCGCACTCCATTATAACGCGCTCTATTACGACTATGTCGAAAGGTGTATTTCGGCTATAGTCAACACCGCGCCGCGTGGAGAGGAGAACGAACGTCTTGCCTCGTTGTATGAACTCTACAACGAAAAGATGCTTTCGTGTTTTATGTGGGCAAGGAAAAACAGCTACCGCAAAGGCAAACATCTGGCGGAAGAGCGGCTTGAAAAGGCAGAAAAGCGCGCGGCCGCCGCCGAGGACAAAGTTATTGAAGCCAAAAAAGAGAATGAGCTCCTTGAATCGCAGAATGACGCGTTGGAAAAGAACTGTGCCTGTCTCTTATACACATCTGACGCTGCCGACGAAGCTAGAAGTGTA
>ERZ1090879.1452-NODE-1453-length-12954-cov-11.764943_pt1 | contig 12954 bp, 14 predicted proteins | sample MGYA00478472_ERZ1090879 | MGnify/ENA primary metagenome ERZ1090879 (study PRJEB33644, sample SAMEA5815723) | chicken gut metagenome | biome: Chicken; feature: Gastrointestinal Tract; material: Caecum | place: Ireland | collected 2019-01-01 | study: A study of...
GCCACAACTATTCTAACATCGGAGGTTTTTATTTGCAACGCTTCCGCTTCTTTACTGACCACACGCTCAGCGTGTGGATTTCGTTATACATTAAAGGCTATAAACCACTATATATTGTGGTTTATAGCCTTTGCCCCCAAATATCCGCAATAACATTTATGCAGTAGTTTATGAGTAAAAATAACTAAACGCCAAGTTTTTTACGAATTTCATTGAGCCATTCGCCTTGATACTTGAAATAGCGTGATCCTTGAACGGAATACTTACTATGAGAAAGTTCTGCAGCAAGTGCCGAAAGAGACCATAACTTGCCTTCAAACTCTACACTCTTATCATCTGCAACGGTACACGTTTTTCCAGAATTTTCACTGGCTGTGTTCCAAAAGACAAGCTCTGCCCCGACAGGAATATTGACAAGACTAAAGCGAAACGGTGCAAGACGTTCTTTGGCTTCCTCTTTGATATCAGCAGCCGTTTCTTCCTCTTGCTGTTCTGCTTTTGTCGGTTTTGCTAATTTCAATTTATCCTGCGTTCCATGAATCTCAGCCATCGCTTCAAACAACGAGTAAGTATCCTCTGCGGTCATGGCATAGAATTCCCGAATACGCTTCTTACCTTCCACGTTATCGATTGCCCGCAAAGACGGATTTAACTTATCTATCATTGCATGGATCTTCATATCGGTCAAGCGCGTTGGCACTTCATACGTTGCATAAACGCGGAAGGCAAACGGTGTACACTCACTTCTGTTGAGCTGTGCTAAACGCTGTTTCATGTCATCCGCATATCCGATCTTGACATATTCCGGGAAGGAAGGATTTGTCAGAATATAAATTACTCCATGACCGTCGCTCATTGTTCTTCTCCTGTAGCTACTTTTCTATATTATAACATATTTCACCAAACAGGGCAAGATTGTAATGGCCATATTTCTTGAGACTATTCTTATACCCTACAAGAGGACTGCCCCTGTCGTCACAATCTTGCAATTCAATTTATCATAATTCCAAGCTGTCCGGATTGAGAAGAAAATCTATTACATTAATAATCAGATAGCCCTTTTCATTTCTCCAAGGCTTAGTGTGTTGCTGTAATACGATAATCTTTTTGAAGGAATCGGCTATGTGGTCAAACGACGCCTGTTCCTGCTCCATCTTCTCCTTATCGGGAATGGCAAAGGCGGACTGAATATAATATCTCCTGTTTCCCTTGTTGCATACAAAATCGACTTCGGCTCTAGTTTCATATAGTTTGCCGTCCTCACCGCGCTTGCGGTATTCAACAATGCCCACGTCAACGTTGAAGCCGCGCACCAGAAGTTCGTTGTAAATAATGTTTTCAAGTATATGAGTTTGTTCCTGCTGGCGGAAATTTAGCCTTGCATTGCGCAATCCCACGTCGGTGAAGTAGAATTTGTAGGGTGAACCTATATATTTTTTGCCTTTAATATCGTACCTCTTTGCCATGGAAATAATAAAGGCATCTTTCAGATAATCGATATAGGCGGCTATGGTGTTCTTGTTTGTTTTAATGCCGTGGGAGTTGAATGTGTCGGCAAGTTTTGAAGGGTTGGTAAGCGAGCTTATCGCCGAGGCGAGTATATCCACAACATTGTCGAGAATGGTGTCGCCGCGCAGTTTATAACGGTCAATCACGTCTTTTTTATATGTTTCCTCAAACAAGTCGCTTAGGTACTTACTCTTTTGCTCGTCGCTATTTCTGCTTAAAATGAGTGGCAGACCGCCGTACATAGAATATTCCTCGAAGCCTTCATACTTGTCGCCGTCATAGGCAGACATAAATTCGGCAAAGGAAAGGGGGTAGATTTTCACTTCATCACCGCGCCCCCTGAATTCGGTCAGCACGTCGGAAGATAAAAATTTAGAGTTGCTGCCCGTTACATATATGTCCACATTGCGCTGCCGTAAAAGTCCGTTCAGCACCCCATATAGTCTTATGTCGCCGCTCTTCATCTCTTCGGCGGTAATTGCAAATTGCACCTCATCTAAAAAAATGTAATACATCTTCTCATTGTAGGAGGTTGCCGCGGTAAGATAGTCGTAGAGTACGTCAACGTCGCGATATTTTCTGTTCTTTTCATCGTCGAGGGCAAGGGCTATAATCTGGCTCTCTCTTACGCCCGTAGAGATGAGATAATCTTTGTAAAGGTTGAATAAGATATAGCTTTTGCCGCACCGCCTTATGCCGGTGATGACCTTTATCGAACCGTTCTCGCGCCTTGCAATAAGTTGTTCTATATATCGTTCGCGCTTAATCTCCTGCATACCATTCTCCTGATTACCGAAAACTGTATTTGATAACTTTTTGGTAAATAGATTATAGCCGATATCAAGTTAAAAGTCAACAGGTGGAGAGGGATTTATTTACCGAAATACCACACTGATAACTTTTTAGTAAACAGGGAACATTATTTGATTTGCAACTTTGAAATATGCTCATATACCACTATATATAGTGGTATATAGCCTTTGTCCCCAAATGTCCACAACTAAAAATATACATTTTCGGGATATATATAACGGCTGCATATCTATACAAACGGGTAAATTTACTCGCTGCACAGCCAAAATTTGCTCAAACCCCTTGACAAACTACTTCCGTAGAAGTATAATATAGAAAAAGTAACTCTATAGAAGTATGGGGGATTAGCACAATGGGAAAGATAACTTTGTATCACGGCTCTCCGGATATTATCGAAAAACCCGAATACGGCAAGGGAAAATCATATAATGATTACGGGCTTGGGTTTTATTGCACCGAACATTTAGAGCTTGCCAAGGAATGGGCTTGTACTGAAAACGTGGACGGATACGCTAACCGTTACGAATTCGATACGGTTGGGTTAGCCGTTCTGAACCTTTCTTCCGAAGAATATACGATTTTGAATTGGCTTGCCATTCTGCTACAAAACAGGCGGCTTCGCTTATCAACGCCCGTTTCCAGACAGGGAAAAGAATATCTGCTTAAAAATTTTCTACCCGATTATCAGAAGTATGACGTCATTATAGGATACCGCGCGGATGACTCTTACTTTTCGTTTGCGCGTGCATTTGTAACGAACGGAATATCACTCAGACAATTAGGATATGCCATGAAGCTTGGCAAACTCGGCGAACAATACGCCCTGAAATCGCCAAAGGCTTTTGATGCAATCAGATTTATTGACTACACGGTAGCTGACAATTCCGTCTATTACGCTAAGCGTAAAGCAAGGGACGACGCCGCAAGAGCCGACTTTCAAAGAGAGCTTGAAAAAGAGGATATCGACGGCATTTTTATGCGGGATATTCTACGCGAGGAGATGAAACAAGATGATTCACGCTTACGCTGAAACATATCTGAATGACGCCATGAGCAATCTTGGCGAGGCTTTCGATTACGCTGTAAATGCCTGCAACTTGTCGCCCGACAGGTTTATGGAGCTGTTTATCGCAAGCGGATTTGCCGATAAATTCGGCAAGGGCAATCCCAAAATCGTATCCGGAATGTCAGGCACGGAACTTGTTATGGAAGTACTCGGAAGCAGCGGCCTTACCGTACAATTTCCGGAGGCTCAGATCGATTATGACTGCTCCGCAGAATATTGGTGCGGCTGGATACTTGCATACTATCAGTGGTTTACAGCAATGTCATTCAAAGATATTCATGCAGGCATCACTATGAGAGAGGTCTTAAAGTTATATCCCGTAATGCACGAAGCAGCAGAAGAGAAATTTGTGGATACCGTCAATACTATCTTACAACGCGAAAATACACAGACGAAACTGCAACGTCAGCGCAAACAATGTGGATATTCCCAAAGCGAACTTGCAGAGAAATCCGGGGTAAACTTACGCACTTTACAGCAATATGAATCAGGCGCAAAAGACATCAATAAAGCGTCCGTTCAGACAGTAGTGGCGCTTGCAAATGTTCTCGGATGCAGGGCAGAAGATCTTCTGCAACCCGCTTTTCCTTCTGCTGATTAAATTTATATTGCAATTCATAAAACGTAAATTGCTTACGCATCACGCTCTTCTTCATCCCAAGGCGTGACGTCCTTTATAAACTTAACGTCCTGCTGAAATATCAATGCCGGCTCGGCTTCTCCAATATCGACAAGGAGAATCCCACCGGTTTTTTTGTATTACGATAAGCGACGGCGTCTCCTCTGATCTGCCGACCGTCAGATGTTTCGCATACGACTGTCCGACAGAAGAAGTGTTCAAACATTTCGTCATCAAGTTGTTCGGCAGAAACTCCCTCCGCCATCTGTTCATCGCATGAAGCCACTATATCATTAAAGATATCAAACATACCCTTTACCAAAGATAAAGGCAGTATCACGGCGTGAGTATCGGGATTGACTACAATGTGCGGTTCGCCTTCCATCTTAATACTGTCTAAAAGTTCCGGCAGACGAGCGTCCGCAACATCAAAGGACTTGAAATTTTCGCTTTTAATTTGTTCGGCGGAGGAAAATACTGCAAGCACCGGACTATCAGGAATATTTATGACTGGTACCGACCATCCGTCATCAACGCATTCTCTCAAATAAATGCACGGTGCAAGGCGAAGACAACTCAAAAGGCTTATCAATTTATTTTGACTTTTCTTATGTTCATTGAACGCGACTAACCTTTTTTCCAATTCCTCCGCATTCATGTCGTCCCAATAAGTATCATCGGTCATGACCTGATGGTATAGCGCCGTTATCTGCTTTTCCGTAAATTTCGGTTTATCCATATGCGTTCCTCTATCGTTTTTCTGCTATTATTATAGCATACAACGGAAGAATACGCATCAGATTTCCGAATTTTCTGAAAGGTGATTTTTTGAAATTAGTTCATCTAATCTCTTTCGTAACCTTTCAAAGACCTGTTCGCCCGAAATAATTCTCCCTTTTTCAACATCAATTAACCCTTCAGATATTTTTAGACACAAATCAAATTTTTCACATTCTTTATCAGAGGGCAGTTTTAGAGGAAAAGGGATACTTTGGGTATAAAGAATTTGATATAAATGGGCATTCACAGCATCATTCAAAGAGCAGCCTAAATCATCCAAAATATTCTGAGCTAAACGTAAAATCCTTGCGTCAACAGTTATAGTAATTTTATCTTTTTCTATTTTCTTCATCTTAAATAATTTTTACGCTATTTACTCCAATTAGTTTTATTTTATACAACCAACTGGAGTAAATCGATAATGCCGCTTTAATCCTCAATTACAATACAATTTACCTTACCGCTATATGCCGTACAACCATCCAGAGCAATTATGCCACAGCATAAAACGGCGAGAATACTGCCCCAGCCCCAAATTCTGACTTACTTTCACCGTAGCGATGATGTCCATACGAAGAATGGTAATGCCCACAGACAATCGTTTTGCTTGGCTCTTTGACGTTTCATGAGCAGGCACAAGCTATTCCGTTGTACCATCTTGCATTTTCCCACTCAATGCGAGAGGCTTCTCTCCATTTTGGGTTATAATGAAATTCTCTCGGTCTTGATAAATTATCTGTAAAACATGAGATCCAGCCATGTACGAAAATGTAATGCTCTGTTTCAAAATAATCTTTCATGGCTGGAATAATTTTACGGACATACGGCGTTAGACGGGCTTTCTTTTCAAAACCTGCAATATCAGAAACAGCGGTCGATAAATTCATACCGGTTAATTGCATAAAAGTATCCACCGTTCCGTTTGTATAGTGGTGAACATAAGGTAAATATTTCTTTTCGCCCAAATAGATTTGCACATGGTCAAGAAATTCAAGTGCGAGGTCTTCATGATTTCCACGAATTAAAATTATCTCTTGGCTTTCCATCATTTGCATAATCAATGTTTGGACTTTTAGTGCTTCACGGCCTCTATCCAATATATCACCGCAAATAATTAACTTTCGCGGAGATTTGTCCGTGAAAAATCCTTTATTATAAAGGGCTTCGACCATCTCAGTATAAAACCCGTGAGGATCAGATAAAACATAATATCTCATATTAAATTATTTTAGGTGCTGCAGCTTCAAAGGGAACCAATCTGTAGACCTAATTACAGCATGCTCGTTCTTTTTAGGCACATCTTCTAAATTAAAGGACAAAAAAGAGATCACGCCTTCCTTTGGGAAACTACCATAGCTATATCGCCATGCAGCATCCGTACAGGGGACGATACCGACATAATCATCGCCGATTATTTTTTTGGCAATTATTTCGCGTTCATAAAAATTTACCGGTATATTATTGCGCTTCAACGCGCAATACATTCTTACTAAATCATCTGTACACGCTTCTTCGGCACCGCTTAAACTAACATAATAACCGTCCTTGTCTTTGCTTAAATACAAATGTATCCTTGTATAACTGCTCCCGGCACGAAGTTCCCATAAATGACTAGGATTTTCTATTTTCCATTTTTCATCAGTACTCAGAGCATACCATTTATCGAACTCCTCCGGTGAATTACGGTCAAACGTCCGCAAGCCGCCGTCACGATCGTCTGCAAACCTCAAATACATTTGCTCTGAAGTCATTTTATCGACATCTTCGTACTTCGCGCCACGGTAACAAATTGCGCAAATGTCGAAGTATCTTTGCGCCGTCATATTTTTTATACGTTCAGTTGTCTTGCCTATTAAAGCGTCCTGATTGCTATAGGCTATATAGTCTGCTATTTCTTGTTCAGTCAAGTCACGCAAAGACCACTTCTTATATCTCCTATCAATTTTCCAGAGAACTTTACGAAGTATTACCCCGGTTCTATAACGGTAGGGCAAAACAGAATCGAGCCATTGATTATATGTTCCGTCTTGCACTCCGGCAATTATTTTTTCCACATGTTCAATTAAAAATTCTATAAGTTGCACACAATCCCATTCGAACCAGGTATTGACTTTTTCAGGAGATAAATTTATAACAAGGGAATCATTGATGCAAAGCGAAAAAAACTCTTTATAGCGAGAAACGGATACCTCATACCAATACATATCATTGTTATAAATTCTTTTCCACGTCCTTACAAAATCATCGTAAGTGTCGTATTCACCGCTCTCATGCAATTCCTCATAATTACCGAATGCCTCGATAGGGCCGCGAAACGCATAAACCCAAAAACGCCAACACTCATCATCCCTATAAGCCTGTAAACGCATTAGCCGTTCCATAAGCAAAGAAATCATCTCTTTTGTCTGCTTCGTTACAGAGCAATATTCACCAAATCGTAAACTTTGGCTGCGTTCGATTTGAGCTATTGTGGGAGCATAAATTTTCTTTTCCATGGGATAGTTCCTTTTATACAGTCAATAATTCACGTCCTTGGATAGGGACGATAACAGTGTTGTAATGCGGTGAATAATACCCGTTAAACGTATATGTTTGATCCGGGTCGAGATTATTTGCAAGTAATAACTGCTGTACAAACATTTTACTATGAATCTTAAAAGTACATCGGTGATCCGATAACAATTTTTCAGGTACCTTAAAAGACATAGGGTCATGCTCTTCGCATGGCTTAAAAAGGACAGAATTAAATGCAGAGTTTATACGAATACAAATATATGACGGCCTTCCAAGCGAACGAATAATATCCTTACCAACGCTAATACAAACCTGTTTACCAAAGACAACTATACCCAAATGCTCATATAATTTAGGGATTGCGAAAGATTCCACGTTTACACCTCTACTTCGCCACAGCCGCTTCATCGCCGACATATCCTTCCAAGTCCTCAAACATATTCATCTGTTGAGAAAGGACATAATCATGGTAAGATTTTCCGATTCTGCCCTTATATTCATCCGGATAATAAACAATTCGGCGCTTTTTCATTTGCCCTGTTCTCTTATCAAAATATTCGTCGGGAAGAGGAGAAAACATAATCGCTTCAGCCAATTCAAAGACAAAAATAAGCCCGCGATTAGAGGTTACTATTCTGCCCAGCACTTTATAACGGCAGTTTCTGTCCCAGCCCATCATCGCATAAATATTTTCAATAAATTCAAGTGAAGTTATTTTTTTATTTACCCATTTATCTTGCCTTAATCTTGCCCATTCTACGGAAGAGCTTTCTTCTTCTGTACACATAATAACAGCAAGTCTTTTCTTATTGCGATTTACAATCGGCAGAATATATTTTATCCCTTCAAATAAGCGGATAGCTGCCATATTAAACATCATCTCTTTTTATTTGAAAGTGACGGCTGCTTTTTTTAGCATGGAAAATTGAGTCCTCGGAGGCACTTCATATCCTTCCAAGTCCTCATATTCCAAATTTACCGCCTGTCCCTTGTTACTAATACGCATTTCTTCAATAAGCTGACGCTCTCGCGTATTGTAATCATGCACAAGCTTACCTAATGATTGTGTTAAATCCGCCGCGTTTTCCCTATATATCCTCCGTCACATAGATTGCAATAAATTTTGAATTTCTTGCTTGACCTCATCCCTTGACGGCAGGACACCAATCATGGGATTGTCTACGACCACGCCGCGCTCGCGAATATCCGCTTCCGTTAAATGAGAAAATAATCGGTCGCGCCAACGTCTTAAAGCATATGACGTTCCAAACAAATTCTCTTCAAAGTATTCAGGGTATGCCAAGATAGAATCGTCGGTATCAAAGTCTTCATGTTCATCATCTGTTTTGAATTTAATGTAGCGGATCCCGTTCTCCGGTTTTTCTAAAACATCAAGTCTCTTTTTCCTTTTGCCGACTAATATCTGCGGTTCATCCAAGTAGAAAAATAAAATTTTACCTTTCCCTCGTTCGCGTAGTACACCTCTAAATTTGAACCTATAATCACGTACTAGGTGTAACTGTTCATAAATAGCGCTGCAAAATGCCCTTGCGTAAAAGTTAAGTTCTATTTTACCGTTAGAATCAATCCAAGGGATCGCATTCGGCGTATCCTTATTGCTTGCCCGAAGAATAATTGCCTGTAAAATAGGGTTATAGAGCACTTCTATATACCGGCAGTTATCTTATCGCTCATGGCACGCCTTATTGATAAACACACGCTTTGAGGACAATGTAATTATGGGGCAATTCCGTTTGAGGAAGAATGCTCCATACGGTACTTCATAACCGTCAAATTGCATAGATATAATTTTGCTATGCTCTTTCCCTGACCGCACATCGGTTTCAAAAGTTAGTTGCTCCAATTCCTCTGCGGTATAAACATTACTGCATACTTTAATAAACGCCTCAGCATATATACCACCCCAAGAAGGACAAACACTAACAAACCCTTTCAATGCGCCTTGCTCGATAACGCTGATATCCATTACACCTGCGCCAAGGCGTTTACCGCTTGCTGCTACAAGTTTGGCGGCTTTAGCTACAGCCGGAGAAACTATTCCTTGATGATGTTGCGTAACATACGCACCGTCACGAATGTTATCATTCCGAACAGTCTTGCCCTTTACATAGTCGATCACGATCGTTTTTCGTACATCCAGATCGCCCCAACGTCGTTCATTTTGCATGATATTACGTACCATAGCCGCATTCCAATCAGTCCTGCCTTTCAGGGTAGGGCGCTTCTTTTCTGTCAGTATTCGCGCTATTTTCTCGCATGACATACCGCTTATAAAAGCATAGAAAATAAACTTGACTGTTTTTGCGCCTTCTTCCTCGATAAGTAAATCCCCATCGATTGTATGCTTATATCCAAGCAAATCTGCAACCGGATACTGCCCCGTGCATATACGTTGGTCATAAGAAAGGATCATGCGTCTGCTCTTATTTGCAGATTCCCAATCTGCAAGCATGGCGTGCATAGTTAGCATCTGATTACTATCCGGGTCAAGCGTATAAATATTCTCCGTCTCAAAATATACACCGACAGGATGCGAGGGATTCATGGTTCGCAGCTGGCGTACTTGTTCAATACAATCGGATACGTTCCTTGCAAAACGTGACACGCTAGCGCAAAGAATTAGATCCATTTTCTTCTCGCCGGCATCTTCTATCATTTGTTTGAACCGAATACGCTTACGCATAGAGGTGCCTGATTTGCCCTCATCACTGTAAATCTCTTGTAACTCCCAATTTTCGGTATTTTCGATTTTTTCGGTATAGTACTTGGTTTGATTCTCAATAGAGGAAACCTGTTCCGCACTTTTTGTACTTACACGCGCATAAACGGCAACACGCTTATGCCCCTCATCATTAATAGTGGGTTTAGGCTTAGCCGGCTTAAATGTGACATTAGGGCCGACGGTAGCATGACGAACACGATAGCGAGTATAAGACTTTATATGTTCCTTGTCAGCGTCTTGCGGGCGCCATACGACCGAAGGAGTTGCAGGTATTGTTGTCTCAGGCTCATTATTAGCTTTGTTGATTAAAGATGGTTCTTTTCTCTCGTCTTCCATAATTTACGCATCACCACACAAATCGAAAATTGCATTTTTGACCTCGGAATACCAATCAAGATAATCTTGAGGATTTAAGGCAATATAATCGCAAGCCATTTTTTGTAACGCCTCTTTTTGCTGATCGATATTCCGTGCAGTATTGATATTATAGTTATCGTCTTCAGTCACAATTTCAATTTTTTTATCGAGTGTGGCGAGGAAATGGATCAGATAACAAAACTCTTTCGTATTAGCCGCCAAATATCCGCGTGTCTGCGCGGCAATAACATCTATATTTCCTTTTTCGCACTCATGCAACAAACGCAGCATTTCAGGTCGGTTATAAATTTCCTTTTTCCCTGTAATATCAATAAAAACACCTACTAATCTATACTTGGACGTATCCGAAAATTTCAGAGAATAATAGTCGTTCTGATATTCTATTGCCTTTGGCGCATTTCTTTCCCATAATTTTGCCAATTTGACATATCCGGCGACTCTTATAATTGCCATATCACCGCTCCAAATCCAAATAAGGCACAAGTTCCCAATACCAGATATTGTTCTTGCGTACAGATCTGATATTTAATTTCTTTTTTGCATTATTTACCGTTCGTTCAGAAATTCCCTCATCGGCACAACACTTAAAAATGAAATAGCTGGGCAACCTGCCTTTAATCAATAAATTCGCAATTATTCGAATTGCACTTTTCTCTTTACTTTTCTGTTTATCCTCCTCTCCGGCGGCTAAAGCTTCTGCCGAGATAGGAAATGAACCCAGCCATTTTACAACTCCATCTGCAAGAGTAAACCCCAAAGTTTTACCTAACGGTGCTAAATTGTTTTTTTGCTGAGCCACAAAGCGAAAATTTGGATAGCCCTCATGTTTCCCGACTAAAAGTACACTGCGAGCAGCCGCCTGAATATCAATAGACCCAAGCCCTCGATAATCGAGTTTTCCTCCTGATTTCTTATTCAAATGTCCGATTATTACGATTGCACAACCGGTCTTCTCTGCTATTTCTTTTAATTTATTTAGCTTCGGTCGAATGCTATTCGCCCGATTCATATCGACATTTTCACCGACAAACGATTGCAGGGGATCAAAATCCAAAAGCCGAGCATCTGCCTCAACAATAGCTTTTTCAAGACAATCATCATCCAAAAGCAGCTGTTCAGACTTATCTATGAAGCATACTTTACTGCAATCTGCCCCGTGTTTTTCCAATCGTGGTTTTATTGTATCCGCTAAATCGTCTTCTGTATTTTGATAAATCGTCTTGCTGAATACCCTGTTCCTAGAACACGGCATGAAATCATTATTCGTTAAACTCGCTATAACGCTTAATATAAACGTCGTTTTCCCTTCGCCGGGATCACCTTGTATAATAGTAATTTTGCCATAAGGAATATATGGATACCATAGCCATTCAACTTCACGGCTCTGAATAGTATTTAGATAAGTTAAAGAATACTCGTTCGCCATACAATTCCCCAAGTTTGATATATACTATTTTACCATTAGCAATGTACTTATATAAGACGATGAACGATACTATATTTTTCTTTTTCGGACGAAAAGTTGTACTTTTTCGCTGTTATATTGTTTTACCATTATTTTTTCTGTAAAATCTGTATGTCATTAACTTCTTACGGAGGAAAATCAATGCAACAGAACAGTGAAGACCAGATTATAGGGGAAATTGTTAACCGGATTGATGCTTTGAGATATGAATGCGGATATACCATCAACAGGCTGGCGGAGGCAGCTGATATTCCCGAATCGACACTAAAATCAATTCTCTCTCGAAAACAATGTCCGAAAATTACAACAATTTACAAACTCTGCAATGCGTTCGGAATAGCCGTTTGGCAATTTTTCCTTTTTCCAAACAACATTGTTACTTTTACAAAAGAAAAAATCGACCTGTTAAACAGAATCGACAAACTAAATTATGAACAGAAAAAAGCTATAATTTCAACGCTGGAAGCCTTTGAAAAACAGTGAACGAAAAAACTTGCACCCTTACATTGCATTCTTATAAAAACAGCCGTATTTGAGCTTATTTTACCTTAAATAACCCCTTTTTTGCCATGTTTTACAGCAAGTAAGGATGCAAGCAAGGATGCAAAAAACCTATTATAAAAACAACTTTGCAATTAGATTATGATAACTTCTTTTGCCAAGCGAGAAATCGTTTGTATGATAGTTTGATTTTTGATTTTCTCGCCTTTTGGCATAAGAATGCGTTGTCCTTTCTTTATCAGAAATAGATTTGTTTCAAGCAGATTTTTTCCCGGTAATACGTAAACTTCATCAAAATAAGATAAAGCATATAACTCCTTTTTATATTGCTCTGCGTTAAATATACATGGTATATAGCACTCAATGAGAATATCATATCCATTTAATTGTATCTCACGAAGTATCGAAGCCAAGAATAATGACCAGTTTCCAAAACCGTTGCAAAGAAAAATACCGTAGCCGGCTTTGATACTCTGCAATATAGCTTTTTGCACTTTTAATTTGAGATCAAAATTTATAAATACATGCCGCTTTGTATAATAATATATATTCAGTAACTCTAGGAC
>ERZ1090879.1454-NODE-1455-length-12932-cov-7.335637_pt1 | contig 12932 bp, 16 predicted proteins | sample MGYA00478472_ERZ1090879 | MGnify/ENA primary metagenome ERZ1090879 (study PRJEB33644, sample SAMEA5815723) | chicken gut metagenome | biome: Chicken; feature: Gastrointestinal Tract; material: Caecum | place: Ireland | collected 2019-01-01 | study: A study of...
ACCGCGCCGGATGTCATCTGGCCTGAACTGCCGGAGGCGTAGGCCATTCAATATCGGGTGCTGTTGACGTATCAACACGCATCAGCAGCACACGGTATTTCTTCCATTGGGTGAGAGTTGTAGCTTCTTCATCAGTTGCGATATCAGCATCAACAGCATCCTGACGCCAGGATATTTCACTGTCAGCTTTTTCCCGTAATTGGGATTTTTTAACTTCAGCAATAGCTATTAATTCCTTTTTGGTCGGCTGAGGAATATCTATCAGTGCTGGTTTTCCATTCAGTGTTCCAATCTGTTTTCCTTGTGGAATATCCATAAATAACTTTTTATGTTCTTCCTCACTGACTATTACACCATCATCAGGCCACAGACCTGATGCCTCAAATTTTTCTTTCTCCGATATGGGGAAAAAGCCATTTGCTTTAGCGCTCCATACGTACATATCAATACCCCACCGCTATAATGTCCACATTAAATCCCCCGGGACCTGCCTGCCAGATGCTGGCCCCTGTTAATGATTTTGTTTGATGAACAACCGCCACATTTGCTGGAGATTGTGTTTCAGTTATTGCAGTACCGATATCATTCCAGTTAATTGAGATTGAATAGTTCGTTGTTGTAAACGACCGGGGGAAAGTTATGTGTCTTACATTGGTGCCGACAGGAAATCCAAGATAAACACGCTGAATTATCATTCCTCCAGGTAACATAACCCAGTTAGCACCTTCTCCAAAACCAAGGTTTTCGAGAGCCGTTTGCACAGTGCCATCCGATTTGATATCGCCAAACGGATTCTTGCGGCTCAGGTATTCAACAGCAAACCCCGATCCCAGCAATTCAACAAAACCGGGCAGATCACCATTATCAAGCACATCCCGTTGCGTTTTATCACTTACAAACTGGGCCAGAGCTGCAGCAATAAAGCTGGCCTGCCGAATAACCTTATTGACTTGCGCACTGGATGCTTTCCCTGCTGTAAATCCGGATATAAGCGCAGGCAACGCTTCCCATTCCTCCTGCGACATAACATTGGCATTTCGATCAGTTGCAAACGCTTTAAAGTCATTTTTTGCCATCAGAGTAATACTCCCCATGCTCCTACATCAAAACCACTGATGAATTCGTTATCCATATCAAAACCAAAAAATTTTGAGCCTTCCGATGGGGTTTCCACCGAAGGAGTTTCAATGCCCCCCGCCCATACCCCGGCGGCTTTTACTGTGAGATACCCCTGTTTAATTGCCGCAATTAACTCACGCGATACATCTGAAATATCAGTATCAGGAAAGACCCAGACCGATATCGTCATGTCCTGGTTATCGACTATCTGCATTCGCAGCCCGGATCCTGCTGTTGCCGCGTCAAGAATTGCCGGAAGCGAATCATTCCGTCCGTCCCAGTTATTAATCGCAATCTTCGCTTTAAGGATGACACGATAAGTTTCATCGCTGAGGTACATGTACCCGGAATCAGGATCGTATGGTCCCTGCCATACACCCTGATCATATCCAAGCCCGTCGGTATCCCAGCTGAAATAGACACCTGAGATAGGCTGGCTGACAACACGGCTACGTCCGATCCACAATCCCAGAATGTCAAGTTGCACACCAACCGCAGAGTCAATATCAAATGCAGTAATCAGCCCTCTGGTGGCCGCCGCAACATCAATAAGCGGCCGGGTCATCAGATCAACATGTGCAAGAAATTTAGGTTTGGTGGCGTGGTAGTTCGTGATTAGTTCGGTGTATTTGCTCATGACTCCACCGTTATAACGATATTTTCCGGGGTACAGGACGCAGATTCGTTGTATCTGATATCAATGTTTGATGACGACAAAGCCCCCGGGGATTTCCCAATCGTCAGTTCCTGAATATCGTAATAGCGTGCATTCCCGCCACTCACCACGCCAAGATTCGCCGGTGAGTAAATGCGACTTAAAAGGACCGAATCACCAATCATCAGACTATTGATATAGTCGGAAATAGCCTGCTGGATCTGCTGCCCTATCTGTGAGGTATAACCCGTAAAAACTTTTAATTTAATCCGGGCATAAACAGGCACATCACTGGAACGCGAGAATTTGATTACATGGGGATTGCCGTATTTATCCGGAACCGTAACGGATGTTGTACCGTGAGTGGCTGTCCCCTGGCCTTTATTCCCTCTGATAGCCTGAGCAATATCCGTCACATCACCGCCATCCACAATTACAGCAACAGAGTGTGGCGGTAATCCGTTACCGTCCTCCGAACCAGTATCGTTTTCATAGAGTTTGTGGCGGGTTACACCGGTAACATTAGAAACAGCACCATCCAGTGCTTCAAATGGGGTTATTGATGGCAACGCAACACTTTGCGACTGGCGGATACGTAACTCAGCGTCAGTTTCTGCCGGAGTGCCCACAGTAGCCGCAGCAGGATTGGTTACCGAAACCCAGCCACGGGTTGGCGTATTAATTTCAGTGATAGTTCCAGCCTGCGCCGCCACTGCACCACTGACGGAACATGTTGCGGTCACCATCACTGTACCATCCACGCCTACCACCACTGAAGCAGGCAAACGCCATATCACATTATTACTGTCTTTCACGCTGCCATTAATGATGGTTGTTCCGGCAGTTCCTGTAAGAAGCAAATCAACCGTAGAGTTCGTCGCGCCTTTACGTGAAATACCATTTATTTTCACGTTACTGGTCAGTGCAGCCCCATAGCCGGTTGCCGGTGAAAAACAGTTGTAGACAGTTATCGCCATATTATTAGCATCATGAATCGCCAGCGCCATCAGAGCCACCATCTGGCCGTCTTTGCTGTCCGGTTCGAGGTAGGCATCACTGCCATAAATCTGCTGAAAATAGCTAATCAGGGTGCTGAGTATCGTCTGATAATCAGGCGCACTGATCCCCTCTGCGGTTACCTTTGCAGATAAACCAAGAGAATCAAGGTTCAGAGCCATTACGCCTCCGATGTAACAGTCGTTATTCCATAAAGAGTGTCGATTTCAGCGGAAAACATGACACGTCGGGTCGTGGTATCCACCGTCGTATTGAAAGAGAGGATTGATTTAACGCCCCGCGTTTCGAGGATGCGCTTACGGATCGCCAGGTTGTAGGTTTCCGGCTTCTGCTTACCGAGTACGGACTGGATCCACGGAGTCCCCTCGGTGGTGTCGAGAAACCATTGCCCATACCACAATTCGAATCTCGTTTTTACCGCCTGCGCCACGGCCTCCGGTGAGTTAATCAGCCAGGTGTCATCACCGCTGCCAAAGGTATAATCGCCATCGGCGTCTTCACGTCTGTATCGCATCAGTTTACCCCATCGGTATTGCTTCCACCGCGCTGAACACCGCCATGAGTGTGCGTATCATCGATTGGCTTGCCGTTAGCCTTCACGCTACCCAAAAACTCAACAGCACCAGTGATTTTTGAAGCCACACCAGAAACAACAGACCCTACCATGCCACCCATCCAGGTTAACAGGCCATGAATGGTTACTTTCTCAGAAAAATCAGCCAGAGGGGCAACCACATCAAGACCACCCGGAGCGACAATTTTAATTTTCCGGGTATCAGGATTAAGCTCAAAATAGGTGCTGCCGTCGTCACTACGCAACTGTGTGGCACTGGTATTAATACCGCTAATCTTCCTTGCCTGCGACTGGGGACCGACAATACAAAACGCATCCGATAAATCATGCATTCTGTCATCAACAGGCTCCTGTATTCCGCCGTTCTGCCACCAGAAATCAATACAACGATCGGCAAAAATCACCAAACATTCATCACCGGCTTTAACCGGAAAAGTCAACGTACAGCCTCCGCCGCGCGGGAATACCACTGGTACATCCACCAGCAGGGGTAATGTCGTCGACTGGTTGATTCCATTTGAGTCCGGCTCATAGCCTTTAATCGCAGGTTGAACAACCACTGTTACCGTGTCCGGATCAAATGACTGGACGATGCCGGGCATAGAAACACGCAGCGCCGACATGACAGAGCCAGCAAGTCTTACATCGGCCTGTTCTTTGCTACCAAGTTGAGCGCTTAAAGAAACGGGCATTCATATGTCTCCAGAAAGTAAAAAACCCGCCGGGTGGCGGGTTCATTATTGAAGTTTCATTACTGCTTGTTTGCTTCTAACGCTTCAGCTATTCGGCGAAGATACTCATTGTTTTTAAATGAAACCATGATGCACTCAAAGAATATTCGGCAAAATACAGCACATAACAAAAGCACTAAAGCGCCAGCAGCCTTCCCATTAACAAACGTTATAATGGCGGCAACAACCAGAAGTAACATTGTGATGCCATACAGAACGTTGATGATTTTTGGAGTTATTAATTTATCAAATCCGAACATGTGACAAATTCCTTATCGTGAAAGTAGAAGTATCACATTATAATTACGAGTGATTAATCAACAATCTTTTTGCATGGAAAGGAACCGATGATTTTCGGTGCATCCATGCTGTTCTGCAGAAGCTGGACGCCAATGTAATTCACTTCACCTTCCGGCAATCATACGTCCAGAACTCCCGAGGCTCGTCCATATTTTTGCGGATAACTTCAACGTTGAGGATCGCTTTTTTGTTTCGTTTGATGTAGTCCATACCTAACCAACGTCCAGTATTAGGATCAGGTAACATCCATTGCATCATGACATTATCGAAATCGTCTTTTTGTTTCAAAAAGGTCATTTTTTGTGTTTCTGGCTTTTGACCATTGATGTGCATGAGGCCATCATTACCAGCATCAAAGCGGAATGGTCCGCACTGCGTTGCCGCCGAAACTGTTAACGGCAGGGCCAAGAATAAACAAAAAAATACTTTTTTCACTCTACATCTCCGACTTTGTCCAAAGTGCCTTTTGCCAATAGTTCTTTGCCACCTTTAGCCAGGCAAAGCAGGTCCATATACCACGCCTGCCCTCGGGTGTCGCCAGTATAATCAATGCTGCCCACAATGTAATCACCGTCAGTATTAATGCTGGCAGGCTGTGACATGCCTGGCAGACCGTTAACGTAGAGATTACCGTCGCTTTCAGACTCATCCAGTCGTGCTGGCGATTTCGCTACCTGGTCATTACTCAAAGAGGCACGGTATACAGATGCCTGATCCAGACGAATAAGCCCACCGAGCTTAATATTTGGATTAATCAGACATCTGACATTTACGCCAGCTCCCATCGTCTGCTGTGGCATACCGATAAGCCCGGTGTTAGCATTCAACACCGTAGCAACACCAATATATTTATCTTCAGGAACAATATTTACCAGATTATTTTCATACCACCAGTTAGCCTTACACTGCCCTGCGATATGATTCATCAACCTTGATGTGTTTTGATAAACAACGCGACCCCGGGGAAATACCGTTTCAGGCATGTCAGAAACTGCGCCGGATTCGATGCCATATGGTTCGAATGATTTCATACCCAGACTGAAAAGATCTCTGTACTTCCAGCCAGCTGCCACTGTGGTTTTCACACTTGCGTTCAGGTGGCCTTCCCAGCTGTCAATACACTGCAACATGATCCAACTGTCTGTGGCATTATCTTTACCAGTGACAGTAAAACGGATATCTCCATTGAATATCATACCAACGTTTTCATCAGGATAATTACCTGCTGCATCCGGTTGCCCCTTGTATCCGGCAATAACCTGTATACGCGAAAACTCCTTCTGCATAATCCGGTTCTGAGTGGTAGGAGACAGGTTATAAACCTTAAAATTTCCAACGAATCCATTAAATATGGTCGCAGGCATTTTCTGAATATTGAAAGTGACTTTAAGCTCAGAAATTTTTATCCCGTCGCCCTTATCATCAACAAGCAATAATTCAAAGTGACGCATCCAGTTTTTCGACATTGTTACTCCGTGAAAACATAGAGGTGTGAGAGCGTTCCAAGATCGAATTGCGTCGGATTCTCCTGCCCTGCCACGTCGCAGAGCACCACCAGAGAAAAACCCAGATCCATATATCGATACTGTGCCAGCAGGTCAGCCCCCGTAATCATCGGTATACCTGATATAATGGCGGAGCCATTGCTGTCAGCAAGATCCAGAACCCAGTACTCGCCTCGCCAGATGACAGACAGGTGATAAACCGAACCGTTAATTGTGGTGGCAAAAGTCTGATTGTCAGCAACCAGTGGGATTTCTACGGCTTTCATGAATCACCTTCCCAGAAATAAATTGCTCAAATACCCATCAACAGTGGAGATACCTTCTTGCGCCATCTGTGGCAGCGATTTCAGAATGGAATTATTCGGCGGCACCGTTGTTTTGGTGCCTGTATTCTGCACAGCAGACGTTCCGACTCCCTCGGTCATATTGTTTTTCGGGGCTGCCCTGACTGACTGCGTGGAGGTAATAATTACTTCCCTGAGGGTAAGTGTCGCCAGAAGCACATTTTCACTACTCTTATCGGTCGTGACCTCCAGCGTTTTTATCAACATATTGTTGTAAATACGCTTGCCGGTTGTCACATCGAAAGGAATACGATTCCGCTGCAGGTTAAGCAGTTCCTGATACAGTTCTTTCGGGCTCAGCCCCAGTAAACTGGTAGCCGTCAGGTTACTGGCAAAATCAAGCAGCGATCCGCCTCCGGAAAAACCGGTTTCCATCACAACCTCAGAAGGGCGCCTGAATGCGTGTTCTGATATGTAACCAGCACCCTCACCACTGGCACCAGCATTCGTGGGCTGTTCAACCGGATGTTCCGTAATTTCCAGGGCGTCAGTGTGCTTTTCGGTAATAACCACATCAGGAATAATGATTCCTATTGAGCGGGTTCGCTGCTGCAGTAAAACAGATAAAAAGTCCATTACGCAGGTCCTTTCAATTGCTGTACCGCCCTGGCATTTACAGCCCCCTGCTTGTCAGCGATCAGATTAGCCGCCTCCTGAGGGTTGTTAACTCCATGAACATTTATAACAGTCTGCTGGTTAAGGCTGCCAGCGGCGGCCTGATACGCCAGCGGGCTGTTCCAGTTTGAATAACCTTCTTTGCGCGCCATCGACTGCATCAATGCTCCCATAGTCTGGGGATCTGTAAGATTCAATATTGCATTCGGTGATACTCCCATCCATTTCGCAACATCCTGTGCATACTTTTTCGGATCGTTGTTATCACCTGCCGGGGCCCAGGTACTGACAATATCCTGAATAGTCTGTAATGCCCGTCCGGTTGTTTTCCCGGTAAAGTAACGCATGAGCTGGTTTTTCATCGCCTCCCAGCCCTCAAGCGCTGATTCGAAAAACCGGAACCCTTTACCGCTCACCGGGCGAATGTTCCCGGGGTTATTGTTACGATCAGCAAGAGTGCCGCCGCCGGGGATGTCGGGCTGGACGTTGGAGCCATGCACTACACCGTTACTCTGTCCCTGCCGGATAACTTTACCGGGTCCCCCGTGCAACCAGTCCATCCACGCAGGCCATTCACGGACCTCACTGACATCCCTGCGTCCGATATCTGTTTTTATACCAATAGCAGCCAGCGTGTCGCCGATAATTCGCTTCGTATACCTCAGTGAAGATTTTGCGCTATCGGCAATATTTTCTCTGTCACTAACAATATAACCCGCGTAAAGCGCCCACAATTTAAGCCAGGGTGGGATCGGCAAACCTGATATTTTTCCGAAAGCCCCCAGAACCTTGGATATCCAGACACCCGCGATGAATGTACCGAGGATTTCCAATGATTTTTGCCATCCCCCCACGCTGTCTTTCAGCTCGAGTAATTTGTCGCGGAACCAGGTGATCGCATCCTTCGCTTTATCTATTGCCGGTTGCCATTTTTCCCAGTCGATAAGGCTGTTACCGCCTTCTTTCCATGTTTTGTAGTCTTCCCACAAGAGACCGAGAGCCACGATCAGACCGGTAATCAGCCCTATAGGTGACATCCAGAAAGTAGAGTTAAGTATCCGCATGGCGACAACCAGACCGCCGATAACCTCTATCAGGGTTTTCGTTTCGGCATCCAGTTTCCCCCACCACTCGATGATATCTCCGACACCATCGACTATCCGAAATGCTACCCGCCCGACTATCTCACCCAGCCAGAGGATCCCCTTTATGACCTTTGTGATGGTGACTTCAATTTTGGGAAAATTTTCAATTATCTTTTTGCGCAGGTTATCAATCTGCCCCGCCAGTCCGTCCGCAAGATTCGATCCGATTTTGTCCCGCGCCATCCCGGCCATTTCACCGAGCGATTTCAGCGAGGTCATAAACCGGTTTGACGATAAGGCAGCCTGATCGGCATTAAATCCGATCGCTTTCACCATTTCTGAATACTGAGCGCTGAACTGCCCCACACCACGACGCATGGCCATCAGGGTATTTTCGTCAATGCCCAGCATCTGCGCATACTGGTTAGCCCGGTAATACGGCATACCGCTGAGCTTCTGGCCTACACCTGTAAAAATAGCGGCCATGTCACGCATGTTGCCGCTGGCATCACGGGTCTGTACGCCCAGGCGATTCAGAAAGCCTTCTGCTCCGGGATTGTTACGAATAAACCGGGAGAGGCTTTCCAGAGAAGATCGCGCAGCGTCCACACTGCCGCCAACCTGCGAAACCGCATAGCCAATAGACTGAATTCCCTGGACTGTCGCGCCAGTGCGCTGTGACGCCCAGTAAAGATTATCCAGACCGGAGGCGATCTTAGCCGTGAAGGCCACCACGGACAGCGCGGCTCCTTCAACGGCCAGCCCCATTTTGATGACATTTGCAGTTGTACCGGCGAGGACAGAACCGAACTTTTTCGCTCCTGCATCATCCACACTGAAGCCAAGCGAGACGAGGAAATCTTTAATAGTCTCGGCGTTCATTATCCTCTCTCCATTTTTCTACCCGGACATCGTTGTCCTCGCACATATCAAGGTAGTCATTAAGAAGCGCGATGCGACAGAGATCTACCGCACCACTGTTAAGATCTTTCTGGTCAATATGGAAGGCAAGCGCCGGACGAAGAATAAAATCTTCACCACCCGGCAGGCTATTGAAGGTTATTCCGCTGGCGGGATGGGCGTCTCTTTGGTAGGGAGTCCTTGCAAAAAATTTCCCAGCGAATCGGCGACCACCCGCGCCACCAACTGCAGCATGGTTAGCAGGTCGATATCATCGAACATCAGCTGACCGCTGTTGAATACCGGCACCCATCCATCCATATGACGCCGCGACACCACCGCAAGACAGGGATGAATAATCGCATCGGTGTCATCTTCGGTCAGGGAAGACAGTTCCTCAGCGATACGCGGGAGCATGGTTTCAAACACCGGTTTTAACTGCTCGAATTTCACGGTGTCGATTTTGCCGTCAGCAGGCAAACGGGAGCGAATGCTCCCGAAATCTGACATCATTCCTGCCAGTACCGGCAGAAGTTTGCGGGTCACTTTCAGCTGGTCAAAAACGCTGAGTTTTGCCACGCGATATTTCACGCCTTTGATTTCGAATTCCATGTATTAAAACTCCCCGAGAACCTGGTCAATCTTGCCGCAGTCAAACACCCACGGCATCGTATTACCGGTTTTAGCGTTGGCGTTATCCGGTTGTTTCTGGAACGCAACACTGCGTGCCGTGATGATGTCGCCGCTGACCTTGTTGCGGATCACGATAACGTTATTCCCCCATGTGGCAGAAGACTGGCTCTGTGCGTTATACGCCAGCGACAATTTTTTATTTGTCGGTGATGTCTTCAGAAGGTTAACGGTAATCGTCCCGCTTTTATCTGCATGGAGACTGTGCATCACTTCGCCATCAGCACCGATGGTCATGGTGTTTTTAGGACCGCCCATCGCAACCACAATCCCCTCTTCAGAACTTGCAGAACCGTACCCGAGGTCAATCGAACCGGTCGGCCCGGTCAGCGTCGCAGTGACATCCATAAAAGAATAGGTAGACATTCACTTCCCCTTAGCGAACAACGTTAATCTGTACGTCAGCGTAATGAACCGCGCCTGCAAGTTTTATTGCAGCCTGAATCACCGGAGCCTTACGGGCTTCACGTTCTGATTGTGCCTGTTCATCCAGCGGCTGGGCGTATACGTAATAACCTTTGGGTAGTGTGTCACCTGATGACAACTGACCAAGGTCGCCCCCGTTCCATACGCCCGGAGCAATCAGTCCATTCTGAACGGCCTGATCCAGTGATTTTTCAACATTTGATAACAGTCGGGTAATACCGGCTTCAGTCTGGGGAACTTTCGTGGTGCTGGTATAAAGCAGGTTATAGAGGTTGGTCTGCACATAATTCTGTAACCAGTCCAGGCCGTGGCGTTCATCAAAGAAATCGCCGTTAGCCATCACTCCCTGCTGGAGGATAGCTGTATCATTCTGGTAGTACACGAACACATTGCAGTTTTTTGCATCAAGTGCCGATGCCTGGCTGACTGTCAGTGTTTCATACCCAACACCCGGCTCCTGCTTAAACTTGAGCGTAATCGCGGTATTACTGCCATTGAAATTAACCGTGAATGCCCGGCCAAATGCAGATAACGCAGCGTATTTATTACCCGATGAATATTGAATAAAACTGCGTGAATATCCGGCGGTTTTCAGTTTTGATGCCAAATCATCGCTGGATGCAGTCTGCAGGCATTTCTCATCGCTTGTCGTAATCGCCAGAATACGGCTTACAGAAGAGGATTCGATCGCCGCAGCCACTTTCAGCCAGTCTGCATCCGGAATATCTTCATCGTCTGCAATCCCCAGCCCATACCATGAAGTATAATCAAGCATGGCATTCACAGCCTGCTCCAGCGTCTCAGTCGTGGCCTGTTCGCTGTCTCCCTTCGTTTTCACCCAACGACCAACAAAAACCTCCTGAGGTTTCGGTGATTGTGAGAAAAACACCTGCGCAGCCTTATATTCTGGTGATTCCACGCCAAAATCTTTTCCAATATCTTCCGCGGCAGAATAACGGCGAATGCGCTCACTTACCGGAATGATTGTGGACGGGCCGAGAATGAGTAATGCACCAAAATTTCGCCCTGATGCTGCACGCGGCGACATGATCACATCAACATTAACAACGTTTGATACAGGCAAGCCCTGTGCCATAGCTTAATCTCCGAAAAAGATGACTGGTGCTTCCACCAGCGATTTAATACCGTACTCGCGCACAACCTTCCGGCGCAGACGCACCGTCATATCGTAGCGGCGGACCCATTGCTGATTAATAAGTTCAGGGAAGGGAGTCAGACCTGTGTAATCGCCAAGAGACAGCCCCAGCGCATTCAGTGCTGCGTTGTTCTGCGGTACAGATATACCGTCACGAAACCGGGACGCATACACCATCCCCGCCGGACCATAAAACGAAGCCATACACTCAATCGTTTCATGCCGCCAGAGCTGAGAGCCATCATCGGTCTGTCTGGTGAATGCCGGACTGTCATCACCTGACCATCCGATAACCCCAAACGCACACCAGTTCGTTTCAACCGGTAGCAGTGGCGGCTGCTCTTTCTGCCAGCGCGGACGAACCATCCCGGCAGACAGACCGGAAACGTTACGCATCCACTGGCTTAACAGCCTGTCGAGCGCTTCGTCATAATCCGGATCGCCACTGGTTGGTATCAGCCATCCGCGCTCTGTGCTGGTGTTATTGCTCAACCGGAATTCCCCCATCAAACGGCAGCAACTCACAATGCGCCTGAACGAATCCGGCACCATACGCTGTATATGGGTCGACGAAAGTCACACGATAATCACGGCCCTGATACGTCACGATATCGGCATCACGGCCAGTCTGTCCCTGCGTCAGTCGCTCAGTCGTCACAATCAGAATTGCACCGCTGATTACCTGCCCTGCCTGCATACGGCGGTTTTCCAGAGAGCGATCAACAGTTACGACTCCGGCAAACTGCTTTTTAACTTCGCTGTCGCTGCCGATCCCGTCCTCATCCACCGTTTGCACTCGGCGTGTTACCCACAAATTGAAGTCGCAAAAATCGGGGTCAAAAAGCACATCTGTTACATCAAGAGTCGGCATCTTTATCCCTCACTACATGGGTAATAGCTCTGCGATATTGCCCGGTGTCAATTAATGGTTTCGCCAGATCGGTTCCGGGAGATTCGCCAGCAGCACGCCGGGCAAGTTCCAGTGTTGCCCCCTTGCGCCCCCGACGAGCCCGGGCTTCAACAGTACTGTCAGCAAGCGGCGTAAAGCCGGTAATGGTCATGTAACGCCTGACACCATTAACGGCCAGCGTTCCGGCACGGTTGAGCGCTCTTTCCGCACCCGACGCATTACCATCAAGCGCAGCCTGCGCCGCGGCTTTGAGCTGCGGCACCGTCTGCTCTTCTGCCGATTTAACGCCGGGGGCCAGGTGAGGTCGTGGCGGGATGTTCTGCTCTGGTGAGCCGTATTCGTTGAGGTAACCGATGCCCGCATTACCAAACGGAACATCATCCCGCTCGCTGTCTTCCGAAGGGATGCCGACCAGCACATCTTTTTTGGTTAACGACCTGAGCGCATCCAGAATGGCCTTAGCGTTATCCACCCTCGTTGTTACACCGCTTTTGAAACTCATAGCTGGCGACCACCTGCACCGAACATCGTGATCAACTGATAAAATTCAGCGCCATATCGGGTGTTATTCCAGAAACCTGCATCAGGATTCAGCGTCGCGCTGGTGTCATAACTGACGCTTACCTTATCCACGGACTTTGAGGACTGAACACCATTGGTTGAACCGCCCGGACCACCAGCCAGCATCGCTCTGCTGTCAGCCGCCCAGAGCGTCATGTAGTGAGCAACGAACAACCCGGCAAAGTACGGAAACAACTTTTTGCCGGTGACATTTTCGCTCAGCAGTTCATCGGCCAGATTCAGACGGAACCCGATTTGGGCGTCGGGATATTTTGCCGGGTCAGCAAATTGCGGGAAGTCGCGGCGAAAATCACTTACCGCTGGCAGACTTTGATTCTTTGGCA
>ERZ1090879.1455-NODE-1456-length-12924-cov-206.652343_pt1 | contig 12924 bp, 13 predicted proteins | sample MGYA00478472_ERZ1090879 | MGnify/ENA primary metagenome ERZ1090879 (study PRJEB33644, sample SAMEA5815723) | chicken gut metagenome | biome: Chicken; feature: Gastrointestinal Tract; material: Caecum | place: Ireland | collected 2019-01-01 | study: A study of...
CGGCAGACAAGGCGGCAGACAAGGCGGCAGACAAGGCGGCAGACAAGGCGGCAGATAAGGCGGCAGACAAGGCGGCAGACAAGGCGGCAGACAAGGCGGCAGACAAGGCGGCTGACAACGTCCCCATGTTCACAATGCCGTTACTTTTGGCTGACGAAATCGCGGAATATCTTTTATGCTGCGGCGATGAGCGCGGTGTGGAGATGGGTAAAACCCTTTACGAATTACTAACGGAGCACCTTGGGTAACATATGTACATTGTGAAAGCGTCGGGGTTTGTGTACCATGTACACAACCCCCGACTACTTCGCGCCGTCCTTCGTGTGGCGTGCCGTGGGGCGCGGAAAGTATCGCTAATGTACACGGCTGAACAATAAAGCAATTAGCAACCGAAAAGGTTGCTTTACTTTATCGTTAAGTTTTTGTCAATGTCTTTATTGTGCATAGCTATGCAAAGTGTTAAGTCATAAACTGTTAAAAATTTGACAATAGCTTAACTACCCCTTCCGCGTATATTAACGCGTACTCCAATCGATTAGAGTGCGAAAACAATTTAATAAATAATAGGCGCTCGACGTACTGAGCCGCCAAAATTATGAAGCAGGGTTACTTCTAAAACAACCCAAAATAAAAAATAAGAGGTATCAATATGGACATCAGAGCAATCGCAGTAAAAGCAACGCAGCTTTCGGAACTCATGGAAGATAGGGAGAAAATAGAAACCGAGGACATCATCAAATACTATCCCGATGGTATCACCATTATCGGCGCAGACCCTATCACGCTCACCAACGAGAAGGGAGAAGAAAGCTCTTTCTGGGTGTACATCTTCAGAGAAGACGATAACAAGTTCGCCTTCTCCGGCTTCGTTCTCAACAAAATCTTCGACAATGTTCTTGAACAGTGCGACGGAGACCTCGATGAGATGAACAAAGAGCTCGAAAAGGGAGACCTTCGTGTAAAGCTTTCTACGGGCAAGACGAAGTCCAAGCAGCAAATCACGAACGTAAAGGTGTTGTAATATGAGACTGAATACTTCTAAGAAATATACGGTTAGGGTTCATTACCTTGACGTTAAAAGTAACAATACTGACAGTATTGAAGAAAACGATGTGGAACTCGAAGATATTCCAAAAATGATTAAAGCAATGATATCGTCTATCACTATTTGTAGCGGTATCTTTGACCTTACGTTCATAATCACCAACATCGAAGTAAAATTGAATAAATGTCTAATCAATTAGACTGCGAGGAATATACCCCGCACCTATCGTAGGTGTGGGGTATTATTTTATAAAGGAGAAATAAAAATGAAAGATAAAAAGATTATCGGTGAAAGCAGGTCACCAATGACGTTCAACAGAGAAGAACTTCTCATGCTTATAAAACTGACCGAGTGGGCAACGTGTAAGTATTGGGAAGATAAGCAACCCAAAGAATGTATTAAGGCATCGGGACTTAATGAACGTTTTGCGAACGCTTTCCATAAATTAAATGAGAAATAAGGACTTTGAAAGGCTCGACCATGAAAAAATAAACAAAATGACCTCTGAGGAATTACGTGAAAATATTTCATACGGGGTTAAGCAAATTCAGAGAAGATTTCTCGGATTTGATACGTCGAGCGGAAAGCATTATCGCGGTATAATCGAACAGACAGCAGATAGGTTAAGGAAAAACCCGATGTATCCTATACCTCATGCTGTTCGAACAGGTTACGATTACGACAAAATAAATCCTGTAAAACCACTTAGGAATGTAATAGGATTAAGCGGAGACAAAAGGCGAGAAGCTCTATATGAAAACAGCAATATAAGAGCTGAAAATGAAAGAGCAAGAATAGCCAACGAACAAATAATACAGGATTGGATAGACTATCAGAAAGATAGGCTCGAAAATCGTATTGTAAGATTAGACGATAATATCAGCTCACTACGCCATCAATTAGTAGCTGTGCGCGACACTCTAACATTGAAAACAAATACAATGGCAGGGTGGAATGACGTTCTCGAAAATTTCATCAAAAAAGTAGAAGAAGGGTTACAAAAATATACTGGAACCGAGATACACATATCTGCAAAGGATTATGCTTCTTTTCTTGAAATTTGGAGAAGATTAAACGAAACCTATGCAGATACAAATCAAGGTGAACGTTATGAATTATGGCGTAGGATAGATGAAGCGATAGTCAATCCCGATTATAGCGGAAAAACTCCCGAAGAGATTGCAATCATGATACAAAATGATATTGAAAATCAAAATAGGGGGGTTATTGACACAACAGACCAACTCACGGACGAAGAACGAGAAAATCCGTTCATAGTGGGGTTCAGAAGTGGCAACAAAACTTTATCATAGTAAAGATATTCTACTTGCTATTCGAGAAGCAGGTGTGCTTCCAAAAGTACGGGATAACAAAAAAGTAGAATATTTTAATTATCCATTTGCGTTTGATATTGAAACAACGTCTTTTACAGTCCAATCGAATGGACAGGAAAAGAAACAAGCGTGCATGTATATATGGACATTAGCCATAGGAGAAATCATAGTGCAAGGTAGAACTTGGAGCGAGTTCGTAACTTGCTGTGAGGAAATGGCTAAGTTCTATGATACAAGCAACACGAGACGGTTAGTAATATATGTTCACAACTTGTCTTTTGAGTTTCAATTCATACACAAATGGTTCAAGTGGCTCGAAGTATTTGCGTTAAAGAAAAGACAGCCTGTACGGGCACTTACCACTCTTGGAATAGAGTTTAGGTGCTCATACAAACTGTCTGGATATTCTTTGGCGAAGTTGGGAGACCAACTTACAGAACATGACGTAAAAAAATTAAGTGGAGATTTGGATTATAGCAAAAAGCGTAACTCAAAAACTCCATTAACAGAACAAGAAAATGCGTACTGTATCAATGATGTTTTAGTTGTGACCGCATATATAGATGAGTATATAAAGCGTGTTGGTGGTATCAATTTGATACCTATGACTAAAACTGGTGAAGTACGTAACTTTACACGCAACTATTGTTTTACGGCGGGGGTAAGAAGCACGAGAAATCAAATACATTTACAAAATATCGTAAGTTGATGAGGTCATTGACATTAACTCCCGACGATTACATACAGTTGCGTAAAGCTTTCGCAGGCGGTAAAACCCACGCTAACGCATTATATGTAGGAGAGGTAGTGAAAAATGTACACTCAAAAGATTTTACTTCTTCTTACCCCTATGTGATGCTATCAGAAAAGTTTCCTATGTCTAAACCCGTATTGAGAACCTTGCATAGTGATGATGAGTTAAGAAATTATCTTAACAATTACTGCTGTGTATTTGATATTGAAATATGGGGGTTAGAGCCTGTTTATTTTTTCGAAAACTACATAAGTAAATCGCATTGCAAAGAATTACAAGAACCAATCATAAATAATGGTAGGGTAGTATTTGCAAAACATTTACGTATGACAGTCACAGAGCAGGATTTCTTTATCATAGAACAGTATTACAAATGGGAACAATTAGCCGTGTATAATTTTAGAACTATGAACAAGGCTTATCTACCTACAAGTTTTGTAACAGCCATACTCGACCTTTACGAGAAAAAGACTACTCTTAAAGATGTCGAAGGCATGGAATTGGAATACCTTTTATCAAAGGAAAAACTCAATTCAATGTATGGTATGTGTGTAACAGACATTGCAAGAGAGAAAATTGAATACACTCCAATCGATTGGAGAGCCAAAAAGCCTGTACTTGAAGAAGCCATAGCGAAGAATAATAAATCCATTAAGCGTTTCTTATATTATGCGTGGGGTGTATGGGTTACAGCTTATGCGAGATTTAATCTTTTCACAGCTATAACTGAACTTAAAGATGACTATGTTTATTGTGATACAGACAGTGTTAAATATATAAATGCAGACAAGCATGAGCGCTATTTCAAGCTATATAATGACGCAGTCGTGTATAAATTAAACGTAGCCATGAAATTTCATGGTATAAACCCAGAAAGAACTCGCCCCAAAAACAAATATGGGGTAGTTAAGCAGATAGGCGTATGGGACGATGAGGGGACCTATACACGTTTCAAAACGCTTGGAGCTAAAAGGTACTTAACAGAAAAAGACGGTAAATTGAAGTTGACTGTTTCGGGATTGAATAAGAAAGATGCAATAGAATATATGCAGAAAACATATGGTGATAAAGTATTCGAGGCATTCGAAGATAACTTATACATTCCAAAAGGGTCAACGGGAAAAATGACACATACTTATATCGACGAGGAACAAGAAGGTGAATTAGTAGATTATCTCGGAAATGTTGCACATTATCACGAGAAATCATCTATTCATCTTGGCGATGCTGACTATTCATTATCGCTCAACGAATTCTTTGTTAGATATATATTGAGTATTAAGGATATCGAGGTGCCTAATGAGTGAAGGATTTAAATGCTTATATTTTGACAACATAGAGTGCTTTCGTGTCTCATGTGCTGGTTGTAGCTGGCATACTGAATATTTAAGGATATCGAGGTGCCTAATGAATGAAGGATTTGAATGCTTATATTTTGACAACATAGAGTGCTTTCGTGCCTCATGTGCTGGTTGTAGCTGGTATACTGAATATTTAAGCAAAATGAAACCAACAGTCCAATCGATTAGAGTTGAACAAATGTGTATGTTCGAGGACATGAAAGATGGTAACAGAAAGAAAAGACGCAAAAAGTCTTAATTATTATTCATTAGACCGTATACTTAAAGAGAGAGCGCACTATAATCTTATTTATGGTATGCGGTCTAATGGTAAGACTTTCTCCGTTCAAGAATTAGGTTTGAAAAACTACATTGAACATGGAGAACAAATGGCGATTATCCGAAGATATGATGTAGACTTTACAGGTAAACGTGGTGCTGGTTGTTTCACGCACTTTGTTATAAATACTGCAAGGGGTAACATCGTAGAGCAAATGAGCGACGGCAAGTGGACTGATATTTATTATTGGTCAGGACGTTGGTATCTTTGCTACTATAATGAAAAGGGTGAACGTATAAGAGACCCACAACCTTTTTGTTATGGATTTTCGCTTGCAGGACAAGAACATGATAAGTCTACATCTTATCCTAACATTACTACTATATTGTTTGATGAGTTCATGACACGTGGATTGTATCTACCTGATGAGTTCACTACATTTACGAACGTACTGTCAACGATTATTCGTGAAAGGGATAACATAAAGATATTCATGTGCGGAAATACAGTTAATAAATATTGTCCGTATTTCAAGGAAATGGGTCTTACAAACATCTTGCAAATGCAACAGGGAGATATACAGACGTATAAATTTGCATCATTAAATGGAAAAACTCTACGTATTGCAGTAGAATACGCAGAGAACCCGAACGAAGACGGTAAACCCTCAGATGTTTATTTTGCGTTTAATAATCCAAAGTTGCAGATGATTACAAGTGGCGTATGGGAGCTGGCTTTATATCCACATCTTCCTGTTAAATATACTCGTGACGATGTAAACGGTGAGTATTATATCAAATGGGAAGATGAAATGTTACACTGTGAGGTTATAACTGTGGAAGTAAATAAAAAATTTACTTCATTTACTTATATCCATAGAAAAACCACTCCAGTAGACGATGATAATGATTTAGTATTTTCTACTGAATTCAATCCTCGTCTTAATTATAGGCGCAAAATAACACACCCGCAAGATAATCTCGGTCAAAGAATTTTGTGGTACTTTAAGCACGATAAGATTTTCTATCAAGATAACGATGTGGGTGAAATCGTACGAAATTATCTTAATTGGTGTAGGAGTGATAAAGGATTTGTATGATTTATTTAAATTATCAATTTAACGTAAAAGAAATGGGATACATAATTACGTTCTACTGTAACGGTGAATATGTAAAAGCAATAATATATCGCGATATTAGATATATGTCATTTGACGCTTTCATTACACAAATTACAAATCAAGTAGAATATCCCGACAGTATGAACGGATTAGCGTTAAAAGCGTTTTATGAAGCATTTACTGATATTTTAAGAGACAATTTATTAGTTAATCCAATCGATTAGAATGAAAAACGGAGTTCAGAAATGAACTCCGTTTTTTAATAGTCTTTCAATCTGTTCAAGCTCTTCCGACAATGCCGTCGGAATATTTTCAAGATGGATTGCAGATATTTCTGCATACCCATTGACCGTACTGAGATTGTATATCTTACTTTCAGGAAATCCTAATAGATTTGCGTAATCATCATCTCTTTCCTGCGTAGGTCGAGGTTTCTGAACGAGCAAATATGGCTTCATCAAATTAGGATTTTTCATTGCAGATGGTGTTGAAGGAGTAGAAGAAACTCTTTGAGGATTTTTATAATTTAACTGCAGTAGACCATTAACACCAGCACCAACGACACCCGCTAATGCTGTTGCACCCCCTGCGATAGCATTACCAGTCATAGCAGTTGTGGCTAAACCCGCTAACGGGGCTAAAAGGACATTCGTTATTGCGCTACCCGCAATGTAACTCTCATTGCGTTTCATTTCATATAGATTTGTACGAGAAACAGGAATATCAAATGCAAGTCTACCACCGACAGTTTTAATAATTGTTGTATTTTCTTCCACTTCACCGACAATAGAACATGCGCAAATTTCAGCAAAATAATTACCGTTTTCGTCTATATTATATCTAATATATACATGAGAAAATAAACTTTCACGTGTATCATCTTTACCAAACAAGATATTGCTGTCTAAATCAACAAATCCATAAAATGGCACGAACAAAGAAAATGAACTCATTACATCAAGTATATTTTCGTTACTAAACGGTAATTCAACCATCTCGCTTTCTATTGTAAATCCATAATCGGTGAAGTTAGGTGCTTCACCAATAACTTTACCATAAGCGAAAACTCCGCTTAAATCATATCCTCGATAGACATCTTCCGTTCCAGCAATAGTTATAGTTTCTCCAGCTATTCTAATGTTGATAAGTGCGCTCAAGTTTTTTGCCTTTTGAAAATCATACGGGAAAACGGTAATAGCTTGAATGCACTCAGAAGGTTCAAGATTGATATTACCCCATTTACTATCATCGGGACTGGTTGTTAGAAATTTTGCAATACCTTGTATTGTAGAAAATGTAACCGCATATTTTTTAGACATACAGTTTATAGGTGTTTTTCCAGTAAATGTGCCATTTTCAATATCATATACTGAAAGCACGCACATATATTGAAATCCTTCGCCTTCTGGCATATCAAATCCTCTATCAGGATTTTCTGTGCAAGATATATAACTAACATCAAATACATCTTCCATTATCCATTTGTTATCATATAACATATTGGTATCGGAATAACGATAGCGAGAAAGTTGAGCCGTTTGAGTTCTGATTTGAGCATTGTATGTATACAACACATCAACTTCGAGAGAGAGACGCCAAAGACCATTATTGGTAGCTACTATTTCTCGAATGAAATAGTATCGATTAAATTCAAGTATATAGGCATAATTCCCTTGTGGAAGTCCAATCGATTGGACTTCCACAGAAGGAGTTATGACAGAGCAATCTTCACGAAGCGTTCCAGAATAGGTAGCTTGAACCGTGAGATAGTCAGCCTTGTTCAGGCGATTTTTTTCCGCCGTAGATTGATACAATGTAATAGTCATTTTCTTTCCTCACAGGAATTTTGAAAAAAACGATGCGATACATGTTTAGAGCTCCGTCACGTTATCCGTAAATTCGACCGATTGCGTAAAACGGGAGCCCCCAAATTCATACACGGACAATTCTTGTGACGTAGTAAACGGGAAAATTGAACCCGATATATTATAGTTTGTCTTGCTATAAAAAGTAATCCGACCGCCCGCAGCGGCTTTATTATACGCAATCATACAATGGACATTCTTGCCTATGCCCTTTTCTGTAAAGTATTCCGACAAATCCGATAGCGTTCCGAAAGGGGAGGAGCCCGACGTGTATAGCTCAATGTGTACAGTGAGATTCATCTCCGCCTCCCCGTTTGTAAGTGTTACGGAATACCCCTGCTCCACCACCTGAATAAAGCGCGCGGGGACATTCTGTGCAGTGAATTGAATTTTATGCCGATATATTGGTGCACCTTGCACTCCCTGCGGACCTTGTTCACCCCGCGGACCCTGCGGACCCCGCGGACCTTGTTCACCCTGCGGACCCTGAGGACCTTGTGCTCCTGTGTCACCTTTCGGACCTTGTGGACCTTGAGGTCCTTGTACACCCTGCGGACCTACAGGACCCTGAGGTCCTGTTGCGCCTCTCTCACCTTTTTCGCCTGCTGGACCCTGAGGTCCTGTTGCGCCAATTTCACCTTTCGGACCTTGTTCACCCTGCGGACCCTGAGTACCCTGTTCTCCCTGCGGACCCTGAGGACCCTGCGCGCCTGTATCACCTTTCGGACCTTGAAGTGTACCTTGATTTTCCCAGACGAGTGTCTGATTTTTCTCTACACAGGCGTAAACGTCTCTCGGTATTTCCGTACCAACGAACACTGCCTGACCGAGATATGCCGCAGAAGGCGTAGGTAAATCTTCGGGGGTATCAACCTGACCCGAAATGGTATATGAACGACCATCGGTTCCCGGAATACCCTGCGGACCTTGAATACCCTGCACGCCCTGAGGACCTACTGGACCTTGCGGACCACGAGGACCCTGTTCGCCAGTGTCACCTTTCTCACCTTGTACACCCTGCGGACCTCTGGGACCCTGAGGACCGATTTCACCCTGAAGTCCTTGAAGTCCACGAGGACCTTGTACACCCTGAGGACCAGCGGGACCTTGCGGACCTTGAGGTCCAACAGGACCTTGAGGACCTGCTGGACCATTTCCGTTCACTTCGATATACTCTTTAAGGTCTTTAACCTGTTCCGCGGTGGTCTCGGGATAAAGTGTGGTATTGGGAGAACCGTCGGGGTGCAACTGTGTCTTAATATAGTTTGCCATACGCTACTCCTCTCTAATCGATTAGATTAGGTTCCTTCTTCGTCACTGATTGCCGACGCATCGGTAATATACAGAAGGACGAAGTTCTCGTTGTAATCGTTGAAATACTGAGCGTCCATTTTGTACCAGTTGTTGATGAACTCGCCCGGCGCGTTATAGTGGTTCGTAACACGCCGATTGAGATTGTTTACGCCGAGAGCTTCGCGGTCGAATACAACCGCAAGAATGCCGCTGAACGCAACGGTTCTCGTAGTACCTTCGCTGTCTTTAACCGCAATGTTGACGGACGACGTATCTTCGAAATCGAAATTGTTGACACCGGGACCCTGCCAAAACGATACCTTATCCGCATTGGGAAGTTTCGTGAACTCGTTGTGGAAGGTATCGGACTGCAAGTAGATATTCGCTGCTTCTGCGAAATCCGAATGCATGACAATTTTCTGCATGCTCTGAGGAGTATGACGAACCCTGCCGCCCTGATTGAAGCAGGTCAAAGCATTGGTCATACGCTCGGAAAGCAGTTTGAGCTGCAACGCCGCAAATCTGATGAATTCAGGGTCGAGAATTGCCTGCGCTTTCGTAAGCGTGGTATCGGGGTGAAGCTTCTTATACATACCCATAAGGTTAACGGTCATAGCCGCTTTACCCGAAAGATATGTATATGCCGTGAAGTTGTTGATGGTAGCCATGATGAGCGCATCGAGCTTGATGGTGAAAGACGTATCGATTTTGGTGTAAATCATGGAGAAGAATGCGTTGAGTTGCGTTGCGTTGCTGAACGAACCCTTGACCTGCTCTTCTGCAAATGAGAACGGAACTTGGAACGTAACCTTGTCTTTCCAGAATTTCACGACAACATCTTTTGGAGCCGTGAATTTATCCTGTTCATACACCTGACCGTCTTGCAGGTTCCACGCGGGGTTAACTTCCGCCTCGGGAATACCGACGTCGATTTTTTCCATAACCGCGCCGTACTCCCAACCGTCCATAAGAACAGACGGAGCACGACCTGTGTAAGGTCTGTTCACGAAAACGACTTTGCCGATATGGTCGATGAGCTTTCTGACATAGTTATCCACGGACGTGTTGTCGAGAATTGCCTTACCAACATCAACGACGTTCGTCAAGTCCGTAGCAACGGACATAGCTTCTGCACCGAGAATTTCCTGCGTCAAATCGTTGACGATTTGATATACCTGTTCAACCTTCATTTTCTTTTACTCCTATATATTTGAAATTTTTTGAAGTATCCACTTCGGTATGTGAAGTCTCATCTAATCGATTAGACTTCTTAATGTTCATGAGAGAAACTGCGTTATCTATAAAGTTCTCCCAATATGCACGGTCAAACACAATTCCTTTTTCCGTACATAGGTCTCTGATTTTATTGAGTACATTGTCGAGCTTAAAAGCTCCCGCTTTTGCGTTTGTTCCGTTAGTAAGTTGCGCAAAAGACACTTCCGCACCACCAATAAAACCCAATGCTTCGTTCACCGCTTCTTTGAAGATATCGATGAGGTCGAAGTCTTCGCCTTTCGCCTTTTTGGCTTTCACTTTTTTGACAACCAAAACGACGACGATTGCCACGACGATAAGCAAAAGCAAACCGCGCACAATCCAATCAATAATAGTGTTTACGCTCATAAACACACCTCCTTTAATGATAGAATGAACGAGTGAGTATATCGTCCAAATCTGCATAGATAGTATCAAAAATTTGATACATAAGCATATCACGCTGTTTCTGAATGAGTTCTTGCGCCGACTGATTTCCGATGTTCCCTTTGCGCTTGATTGTTCTAACGGTTTCGTTAGTTCTCTCATAGTCGCTTTTTGAATTTCGGGTACCATCATTTGACGTCGTACCCGACCCGTCTGTGTCGGTCGTAACGGTATCAGTATTTGTAGGAACAGCGTCAGTAGAATTAAACCCATATCTGTTCTCGTTTCCACTCCTTGAACTATTCTGTTCCTGTGACGTTTTCCCTTCGTCGTGCGTGGTTGTCTCGTCTAATTGATTAGACTTCAATTCGTCGCTTGCTGTATCATCGATTTCCATATCGTAGGGTTTTATCATATCATAATCTTGATTTAGAGTGTCGGCAAGCTTCGTCCACTTATCAAGATACTTTGTTTTAATAACAAATGTTATGATATTTTGGTCTACATCTGTAACCATGTAGTCCCATGTAACCCTACGATTGTGCATGGTATCATGAACAATATCGGAGTTGTCGTCCATGATGTATCCTGCCGCCATTTGTTCAAGCATTGGCGACACTGTTTTTAACCCTGAACGGTTATACATGTACTCAAAATCAAGCGCATGAAAACCATCATCGTTTGTTACTCCAAGAGTATTGAAAAGATTGGAGAATGCGGTATCTTTTCCCATGGAAAAAAATATACCATTTTGGCGAGGATTTTTATAGAAATCAAGAAGTTTCTCTATCTTCTTCATCGCTCACCTCATCTTGTCCTTCGACCTGATTAACGATTTCTCCAATTTCTTCAATAGCCTCTTCTGCTGTTTTGTCAGAGGTATCACTTGGTCCTCTTTCTTCATCGGGGGCAGCCACATCTGTATCATCAGATGGCTGCTCGCTTCCGTTCTCGCCCGTAGAGTTGCCACTGGTTCCCATCTCATTTCCATTTGTTTCTTGGTTGTCCAATCGATTAGACTGTTCTCCTTCATTTTGTTCTGCTTCGATGCCCGCTTGGATACTCTTACGAAGGTCAGCCCATGCACTATCAAACTCGACACTCCAATCAAGTCCAAAAACATCTTTCACCTGCCTACAAGCTTCTTTGCGCATATCCATCATATCGTCAGGTAACGGTAAAAGTGCGCCTTCTCCGAGTTGCGCTTCCGACGATGTAATGGTTTCGCGCTTCATGTTATAATTCATCTGCAACCCAACGTCGTTAAACAGAGCAGCTTTTTGATACTGCTCTGCTTCGAGAGTTTGAGTGATAATGTTACGAGCTGCTCCGTTATCTACGGGAATAACTTGCAAATCACGCAACATATTCTTCGACAAAATCGCGGTAGGCTCACCATCTTCGAGACTTCCGAGATAATCGTCGAGGTCTTTTTTCGCTCTATTGTCAGGAGCGACCATGAGTGCAGGAAAGCGGTTGTTTATGAGAAGAGCTCGCTTTGTGAGCTGTATCTCCGTGAGAAGTTCAGAATGATATGAAAGTGTAGGAAGTAATCCTTGATACAAGCTATCATTCGGAATTATAACCGTATTTTTATCCTGTTTGACACCGTTATAAATTCCATCATATATGTAATATGTTTGAGCTTGTAATTGAAGATATGGATTAGATACAATGAAAAGCGATGGCATATACTCCCAATTCGGTACACCACCCAACCCACCATATACAGCATAATAGTCATCATCATTTTTGATAATGCCTATATATCCACGAGTTTGAATTGTAAGCTCGAGATTTCGAGTTGTTATCGTATCAGGAAGCCCACTCCACTTGAACATACGCATTGTACGTCTTAGCATATTGTTCATCTGTAAGCGAGTTACTTTGGTCTTTCTGGTTTTCTTGTCCTTAAAGAAATCATAAACTTTGATATAGTTCATGATTGTGAGTTCATAGTCTTGCGCCATAAACCACTCCAATCGATTAGATTTTAGGTTAAGTGCTGAACAGCACGCGCAAAGAACGCGCACACGTTAATATAAAGTATATGCAAAGTACTTTACTTAACAATGCCGCACACCTATCCTATTGTCGATAACATTATACCATATCAAAAAATACTTGTCAAGCGATTTTTAGCAATTTTCACAAAATTTTCACAATTAAATTTTTTTGAGTGATTGTTGTTGATTAAAATGGCGTTTTCACTCAATATATTTAATGCCTGTCTCTTATACACATCTCCGAGC
>ERZ1090879.1456-NODE-1457-length-12921-cov-13.484999_pt1 | contig 12921 bp, 12 predicted proteins | sample MGYA00478472_ERZ1090879 | MGnify/ENA primary metagenome ERZ1090879 (study PRJEB33644, sample SAMEA5815723) | chicken gut metagenome | biome: Chicken; feature: Gastrointestinal Tract; material: Caecum | place: Ireland | collected 2019-01-01 | study: A study of...
TCCGTTTCGTATATTGGATGCAATCAGGTTCGAGGAACCTAGAACTACTATGTTCTCTCAGTAATTTCAGGTCTATCGATAACCTCAATGTAATCTACATCAATGTAGTCATCGATACAACCATCAAAATTCCCGGTAATGGATCTTCCAGATACCCACACGGTTCGTCCGGACAAAATATCTTTAGCCATAATCCCACAACTTTTCCGGTTAGTTAACTTATCCCAAATCATCCGGATCAGGATTCCAATCGCAATGATGATTCCGGGAGATGCTACCATGATTAATCCTGCGAAGAACGACCAAAGAAAGCTCTCCTTATCTTCCCTCCATCTTTGATTGCTTCACAGTATTGCCGAGTAATGATTGTTTTCCGAAACTCCAAGCAGGTTCGTTTCAACTCAGCGATGTTTAAAAATCGATTATCGTATGGACTAAGCTCAATAGTCTCTTTCTTTATAAGGTCTGCGATAACAATTGATTTTGCACACCACTCCTCAATCACCGCCACATCCGACAATCCTTCCAAAAGTTTTAATATGATTAATACATTGGGATGAAATGCAATCTTCGGAGCCATCCCTTCTCCAATATCAAACATCGGCGTATAGGTGCTCCCTACTTTTCGCAAACGTTTCTTAAACTCATCATCCTGTTCCCCCGTCCACCACTTCTCTTTCCAATCCACAAGATCGTCAAACGAAAATGCATCGAAATATACTGATTCATCATCTCCTGTGATTCCTACCAGGTACGCATAATACCGATGTGACTCATAGAGTTGATCGTCCGGTACTTCCATTAAATGTATCATTTTTTAACTCCTCCTTAATATGAATATTTGTATATTTGTGATTAAAATACCCAAAAGTCACCAGTGGACCGCCCTTAAACAATTCATTAAAAGCTACCCTCCGGGTAGCTAATCTTAAGAAAGGAGAGTCAATTGATGACATATGGCGGATAAGTTTGTGACCACATCAATGGATGTCGGTGCAATCCTAAGGTCTACGACCAATCCGGATAAAGTCATTCGCGTAAAACCAGGAAGTTCCATCCAGAACTTATTGTTTGTCGACGTCGGATATCGATTAAAGAAAATCACCGGCATCGTAAAGACAGTAAAGCTTGGTCCCACGAAGGACGATCCCAATAAGCTGACGCCAATCGGAATTGTGATCAATGGAAACACCGGAAGTACATTCCGGGAAAAGATGATTCCATTTGATGCAATTCGGGACTTTGACGTACCAGATACTGGGTCGGACGAGGAGATTGAATTAAATCTTGGAAACCTGAACTGGCAGATTACTGGCCAGCTCATGTTTACATCCAGCTTTACACCAACTGCAGTTTTTTGGAATGGGACCCGCATTGAACCAACACTGCTTCCGAATCCAACAGTCGTCCGGTCTAAGGAAGACTTAAAGAGTAAGAAGTTTATTGTCGATGCCAATGTCGTAATGGAAAATATGCGAGATACCAACGTACTCGAATTGTATTCGGCCAATGGTGGTTATATCAAACGACTGATTGGACGAATCGATTTTGAGCCCACGGGTGGATCTGGTGGTTCCAACGGTTCATGGAATACTGGTGATACAGATCCTTCTCCCGATCTTTCTGCCCCAATTGGAGCAATCTATCTCAACACATCCTCGTTGGAATTATTCCAGATGACCGATGTTGGTTGGGTTAGCGTTGGTTCCATCAAAGGAGAAAAGGGCGATAAAGGTGACAAGGGAGAAAAGGGTGATCCTGGTGAAGATGGTGCGGATGGAAAGAATGCGGCGAACTTTCGTCCTAGAGGCGAGTGGGCTGCTTCCACGGAATACGTCAACAATGACCTTTACATCGACATTGTGAGCAATAATGGATCTTCGTATCTGTGTGTGAACTCTCATATATCCGGTGATACTTTCGAGATGACCAACTGGATGACACTTGCCGAAAAAGGTGCCACGGGCGGAGATACCCCGACCATCGAAATCGGTGAGAATGGAAACTGGTGGATCAATGGTGTGGATACCGGTTGCCCGTCTGTATCGAGTGATGTTACAGACCGGTTAGACAAGTTGGAAGAAGCAGTTGATGATATCCAATATGAGGTGATTGAAATTCGTTCCTTTACGAGTGACCATAGCATCGTAGAGATGGGTGCAACTGTAACCAACGTTACACTGACTTGGGATTTAAGTAAAGATCCCGCTTCCCAGAATCTTGACGGATCTCCCGTTAGTTTGGAACTTCGTTCCAAAACCATGTCTGGGGTAAACTTGAAAGGAAATAAGACGTACACATTGAAAGTTACGGATGAGAGAGATGCTTCGGTATCGAAAACCACAACCGTATCCTTCTTAAATGGCGTCTATTATGGAGTTAGCACCGTTGGAGATGCTTCCTCCATTGACCATGCATTCATTCAGTCCTTAACCAAGGTATTGACGAACTCTAAGTCCAGAGATATCACGGTTGATGCAGGGGCTGATGGATATATCTACTACTGTCTGCCGAGTCGGCTTGGAACACCTGTATTCTTCGTCGGTGGTTTTGAGGGAGGATTTATCTTAGCTAAGACTTTCTCCTATCAGAATATCAACGGTTATTCCGAAGAGTACAACGTCTATCGTTCCAATCACGCTGGACTTGGTAGCGTTACAGTAAATGTAAAATAAATAGAAAGGAGAAAAACCAAAAATGGCGATTTTCTTAATTGACAAAATTCAGCAGAAGAATAATGGTAATTTCTTCCTGGTGGATGCTGTTGATGTTGAGTATAATCGGAAATCCCTGATTCAGGCACTTGCTGATGGTGATATTCCGGTCGCAGGTGCAACGGGTGCTGAAAGTGGAAACAAATGGTACGTCGGTACCACGGATCCGGAAACCAACAATCCTGCTGGTGTTCAGGGTGATTTCTATCTGAATACCACTACCTGGGATTTGTTCCGGGTTGCGGATGAAGAGGGTACCTGGACCAAGGTTGGTAATATCCAGGGTGGACAGGGTGAAACCGGTGGTGTTGGTCCGCAGGGTCCCAAGGGTGATGGCTTCTCCATCTCCAAGGTCTATGAGTCCGTTGAGGCAATGAATGCTGGCTTTGCCACCGATGGTCTTCCTGAAGGTGCATTCGTTATCATCACCAACAACGTTGAGGATGAGGACAATGCAAAGCTCTACGTAAAGGGTGAGGCTGCATACGAGTTCGTAACGGATATGTCCGGTGCGACTGGTATCCAGGGTGAGCAGGGTGTGCAGGGTATCCAGGGTATCTCCATTCGTATGAAGGGAGCCTGGGCTGCTACTACGGAATACGTAAACAATAATACTTACATCGACCTGGTAACCTATGGTGGACAGACCTACGCCTGCGCTGAGACCCATACCTCCAGTGCAGAGTTCACTACTGATACCGCTAAGTGGGTTCTGGTAGCTGCTAAGGGTGCAGATGGTGCTCAGGGTGAGCAGGGTCCTGCTGGTCAGGATGGTAAGTCTGCTTACGAGATCGCTGTTGAAAACGGCGATATGAGTGGCTCTGAGGAAGCTTGGCTTGAGTCCCTTAAGGGAGAGAAGGGTGACACCGGTGACACTGGTGCTACTGGTACTTCCATGAGAATGAAGGGCTCTTGGGCTGCGTCCACTGCATATGTAAATGACGCTCAGTATGTAGATATCGTTACAGTAAATGGTGCAACCTATGCTTGTACGACTTCTCATACTTCCGGCGAAGCATTTAATACCGACGTTGCAAACTGGGTAATGATCGCCTCTAAGGGTGATACCGGTGCTCAGGGTATCAAAGGTGACAAGGGAGATAAGGGAGATGCATTCTCCATCGCTAAGATCTATGCTTCCGTTGCAGAGATGAATGAAGGATTTGCTACGGATGACGTTCCGCAAGGTGGATTCGTTCTGATCAACACCGGAAACGTAGAGGATGCGGATAACGCAAAGCTGTATGTAAAGGATGAATCAGCTTATGTGTATCTGACTGACCTGTCTGGTTCTGCTGGTATCCAGGGACCTCCTGGTGAAGACGGAGCCGATGGTGCAACTGGTGCGACCGGAACCTCCATGAGAATGAAAGGTGCCTGGACAACTGGTACTTCCTATGTAAACGATGCTTCCTATATCGATCTGGTTACCCACAACGGCAATACCTATGCGGCAGTTGATTCCCATGTGGCTGGTGCTTCCTTTGATGATGATACCGCTCACTGGAATTTGATTGCAGCGGCTGGTGCTGCTGGTGCTCAGGGTGAGCAGGGTCCTGCTGGTGAAACCCCGACTGTTACCATCAGTGAAGAGACTGGCAACTGGGTAATCAACGGCGAAGAGACTCAGTTCCCGTCCAGAGGCGAGGGTGTTGAAGAGGGTGTTGAGGATCGAGTAACCACTCTGGAACAGCAGGTTGCTGAGCTACTCTACAGCGCTCCGGAGATCAAGAGCTTCACCTCCGATAAGTCCAACGCTCAGGAGAAAGGTTCTACGGTTGATACGGTTAACCTGTCCTGGACCTTCAATAAGGCAATGGTTAAGGTGGAACTGGATTCTGCCAATATCACTGCTGAGGCAGCAGGAACATCCGGTTCTAAGCAGTTGACCGAGCAGAACATCACCCAGAACAAGACCTATACGCTTAAGGTTACCGATGAAAGAGACGCGACGGCTCAGAAGAGCACGACCATTTCGTTCGTTGCCGGTAACTACTATGGTAAGAGCTCCATCACGGATACCGAGTCTATCAACAATGCGTTCATTCTTGGTCTGACCAAGAGATTGAGCACCAACATCAAGACGAAGTTTACGGTAACTGCAAACGCAGGAGAGTACATTTACTATGCATTCCCGGCAACCAATGCAGACCCGACCTTCTCCGTTGGTAATTTCGAAGGTGGCTTTAACTTAGTAAAGACTTTTGAGTTCCAGAATGCGAGCGGTCATACCGAGAGCTACAAGGTATTCCGGAGTACCAACCCTGGACTCGGTGAGACGACAGTCGAGTTTAAATAAGATAGGAGGTGAACTCCTATGCCAATTTTCGTAATCGATAAGCTTAAGCAGAAAAATGAGGGGGATTTCTCCCTCATGGATACTGCCGACATTGAGCATAGTGATGGTCGTAGTTTGGATACGGTTATTGATGATTTGGAATCCAAGGTTCAGGAATATGAAAATGCATCCAAATTCCCAGTGACCGGAAAGCCTAATACGATCTACATTGATAAATCAGAAGACAAAATGTATCGGTGGGATGATAGTAGCGTAAAATATTACGAGTTGGCCAACCCATTGGCGGATATTCAGACCATCGATTGTAACTTTTAAAATTCAAATCTTAAGGAGGCAATAGAATACTATGGCTACGAATACCTTAAAAGCAAGATTAACTTTATGCACAAAGACTGCAGAAGAGTGGGCGTCCTATGAGCCGATCCCGTTGAAAGGTGAACTGTGTGTAGAGTCCGACACCAAGAAGGCTAAGATTGGTGATGGTGTTAAGAAGTTCTCTGAGCTGACCTACTTCAACATCACTCCGGAGAATCTCGAGACTGCAATTACAGAAGCAAGTCATACGCACTCCAACAAGACCATCCTGGATGCTATCACGGCAGCATTTACCACTGAGCTTAAGACCAAGCTGGACGGCATCGAGGCTGGTGCCCAGAAGAATGTAAAGCCCAACTGGAATGCATCTGCCGGAAGCGCGGCTGAGATTCTGAACAAACCCACGGCTCTGCCTGCAGACGGTGGTGATGCGGATACTGTTAATGGTCATACGGTAGAAGCCAACGTTCCTGCGGATGCAAAGTTCACAGATACCACCTATGGTGCTGCTGGTGCAGCTCTTGGTTTAGTAAAAACCGGTGGTGATGTGACCATTACGAATGGTGTGATCACCGTTACTGATGATAGCCACAACCACACGATTGCTAATGTGGATGGCCTGCAGTCTGCTCTGGACGGAAAGGTTCCGACTAGCAGAACCGTCAATGGTCATGCTCTGACTGGAAACATTACCCTGGATGCAGATGATGTTGGTGCGATCGCCGCTACCCTGAAGGGCGCAAACAACGGTGTTGCTGAACTGGATTCCACCGGTAAGGTTCCGTCCAGCCAGCTTCCGGCATTCGTAGATGACGTTGTTGAAGGTTATCTGAGCGGTGGCAAGTTCTATAAGGAAGCAGGTCATACCACTGCGATTACTGGCGAGGCCGGCAAGATCTATGTGGATCTGACTTCCTTAAAGACATATCGTTGGAGTGGCACCGCATTCGTGGTAATCTCCGAAACCATTGCTCTGGGCGAGACTTCCAGCACCGCTTATCGTGGTGACCGTGGTAAGACGGCTTATGAGCATAGCCAGAGTACACATGCGCCCAGCAACGCTGAGCGCAATGTGATCATTCAGGTTAAAGTGAATGGTGAAGTGGTTGCTGCCGATGGTTCCAGAGCGGTTGATATCTCCATGCCGACCAAGGTAAGTGAACTGCAGAATGACTCTGGGTTCTTAACCAGCGGCGGAACAATCGAGAACGCAGAGAGTGCGACTCAGCTGGCAACCAACCGCACGTTCCAGATTTCTGGTGGTGCAACTGCGGCAGCTGTTAACTTCAACGGTACCCAGAATGTAAACCTGCAGGTAACATCTCTGAACGCAGCGAAGCTGGCTATTGGTGCAAGCGATACGCTGGTTCTGGACGGTAATTTCTAATCGTGGCCCACACGAGTGTAATACAAGTGGGCAACAAGCAAGGATGGGAATCTGGAGATTCCCATCCAATGCCCCAATCATTTCGAATAGAAAGGGGGTAAACAAACATTGGCTACAACAATCGTCAAAGCTAGACACCAGTTGGCCGTAAAGACAGAAGCAGAATGGCAGAGTGCCAATCCTACTCTTCGAAAGGGCGAAGTGGCGTTTAGTAGCGACAAGGAATATCAGTTCAAGGTTGGGAATGGTACCAGCACTTGGACGCAGTTGTCCTACGCTGCAAGAGGCCCTCAGGGTGAAAAGGGAGACACTGGTGCAACTGGAACCAGAGGGTCTGTTTGGAATGTGGGAACTGCGTGTACTGGAACGTCTTCAACAGGAACTGTGTTTGCAACTGGGATTTCTAGCTCACTGGTTGGAGATCTCTATTTGAATACGTCAACTGGCTATGTATACCGCTGCACAACCGCTGGGGATGCGTCTACCGCAAAATGGTCATACGTTGGTTCGATCAGAGGTGCAAAAGGTGACACCGGATCAACTGGAACCAGAGGATCCAGATGGAATTCTGGTACGGCCTGTACTGGAACATCGACCACCGAAACCATATTTGCGACAGGAATTACAGATGCTCTGGTCAATGACTATTATTTGAATACATCTACTGGCTATGTCTACCGGTGCACAACCGCTGGGGATGCGTCTACTGCAAAGTGGACGTATGCCGGTTCAATCAAAGGTATACAGGGAGACAAGGGTGACACTGGTGATACTGGCGCGAAGGGTGATACGGGTGATCCTGGTGTAACATTACACACATGGGATTTGACGATTACGGCAACCAGCTTCTCTGGTAGTGGACCGTATACCCAGACCGTGACGGTATCTGGTCTATTAACGTCGGATCAGATCATCATTGGATACATGCCTCAGAGTACAGCCAGTGCGGATGCAAATGCGGCAAAATCTTATGCCATGTTATCGAGTGGGACATGTTCCACCAATGACCAGTTAATTTTGAGCTGCTTATCTAAGAAACCAACAACCGATTTTAAAATTCGGGTTTTGGCTCTTAGGGCAGCATAATGAATTCGAACATTACTAGATAGAAAATGATGATGTGTGAAGTCATCATTTTCTATCTTAGATCTCGCATAGATAGAGGTTTGAAACAATTGGGTAAAGTACCAAGAAAGGAGGACATTTCTCATGTTAATGAGTGGACTTGTAAATGTATACGATGTTGAAGACAACAGTCGTGTCGTTACTGCGAATTTAGTCGTATCTCTGATCATCACATCGGTTGACGGGGATCCGAAAAAAGTTGTCATCCGCGAAGGCAAGACTGTTTCGAATCTTAAGTATATGGCCGGATGCAATGAGGTCACGATTGAGTCTGGTACTGTAAAGGCAATCAACTTCGACTATAAGAAAGTTGAGCCTAAGATGGATCCAGACTGTGGATTTGAGTTAGAATCTACATTCAATGAGTCCATCATGCCGATTAGTATGATCGTGGATTGCTCCACGGAAGGAGATTCCATCGTTCGTACCGTAAAATTTGACGCAATTGTCGACTGTGATGCTGTGGCAGATGATGCGGGATCGGGAGAGGAAACTCCGTAAGTCTTACATGTTAGTCGGTGAGGGACCGGTAGATTTTTTTCACGGAATATCCAATCAAAAACACAATTACCCAATTATTGAAATTGGGGGAAAGGAAGGTAATTTATATGCCAGCTACAAATGTAACTGTGATTTCTAGCATGGAAGTCCAGCTGACAGTAAATGACGAGTCTGGATCTACAAAGACCATGACTATCAAAGAAGGACAAAAGGTAGAAAATCTGGTATATACTACCGGTGGGGAAGATGTGACCATCACGGGTGTTGTAAAAGTCATTCGATTCAATTACGTCAATCCCAACGTCACAAATACCTGTATCCATGACGCAGAACCCATTTTCCCGAAGGCAGTTACTCCGACCAATATCGTGGTCGATTGCTCAACGGAGCATGAATCCGATATCCGTGTCATTGTAATTCGTTCCATTAAGGATATGGACGGTTCTACCACAACAGAGCCGGAGGAACCGGATCCCAAGCCAGAAGCACCGGTGATTTCCAACATCAGCATTGTAAATGGTAATATGGTTTACTTTGAGTCTGATGTAGAAGTGACCAGTGCAACATGGAACGGTGAAACGGTGACTGTCGCTCTGGTAAGTGCTCCGCAGGCCACAGAGTCTGAGGTTGCAACTATGGCTCTTAGTACCACCAATTATACCTATCGGTTTGCTGCGCCGAGCGTTCTGGAGACCAATACTTTGGTGGTCAATGGTGCGGAATCTACACCAACTGAAATCAAGCCGGCAGAAACTTCTGCAATTAAGTTCCCGTCTCTGGTAAACGCAGCTGACAAGGGACTTAGCGGAAATACATTGGTTTGCCACGGAATTCCCGTGACCTTCAAGAAAGCTGCTGTGAACGGTATGAACATCGCAACCTGGGAAAAGGTTAGTGATTATGATACTGGTTCTCAGGCATTCGCAACTGCCGCAATTATTGTCGGCGGTGAGATCGAAGGGGATGTGGAGTCCACTAACATGACGTTCGAAAGTGGAACTTATAATGGTTCCATCTTTGGTGGTTCGTACAAGGGAAATGCAACAACTGTCAATATGACAATCAATGATGGGACATTCGCGATGATTTGCGGCGGCGGCGTTCTGGAGTCCGACTGTACAACAGTAAATATCACAGTCAACGGTGGTACCATTGCGTCCATCGAGGGCGGCGGTCATGCATTTGTGAAGGATGGCTTTGAAGTTGGAAACGCTGAAATCGGAGCCGAATCGCCCTGCCACGTTGGTACCGTTAATATGGATATCAACGGCGGAACCTTTAAAGGTTCTAGTTATGCTCCGGTATATGGTGGTGGGCAGGGATATTCTGCAACGGATAAGGTCGTAATGACCATTGATGATGCAGACATGTCCAACAACTGCTATGTGACCGCCGGTGGTTCCAATGGTTACACGGGAGATTCGGAAGTAACCCTTGGTGCCGGTACTACAATCAACATCTATCAGAGTGGTAACCGTGGGACCATGAAGACCGCTAAGACCACTGTGAATGGAGCAACAATCAACAATATGTATCTGGGCGGAGACTCCACCGATGATGGTGTAACCGTTGCATTTAACGGAGAGAATCCTGCTCTTCAGGCAACCATTAACAACGGAACGATTACCAATCTGCAGATTGGTACAGATGCCGGAGAGGCAATTCCTGCAGATAGTGCAAAGGTTGCCGTTACTTACAATGCGGCTGCAACCATTACGAATCTGGAGGCAGCACAGACTGCATTCGGTACCTGCCTGACAGTTGCCGAGTAAACAATAAAAAGAATGGAAAGGAAACCATATCGGAATCCTTTCCAGTCTTTATTTTATTCACTCTGAACGATCAGAGAAGTGATACTGGTAAACGGAATCTCCCGCACATCGGAATCAAACTCCGTAGAACAGTCCACAATCATTGTCGTCGGGGTAACCGCCGTTGCAAAGGTGGATGTAGTATCGTGGATACATGTTGCAGTTGTGGTCGGACGAACGTAATTAAAGTTAATCACGGTAATCTTTCCAGTGGTTGTCACCTCGGATCCGTCAACCATATACTTCAACTCAGTCAGAGTATCCCCCTCCTTAATTGTGGTAGCAGGGGAATCGGAACCAGTAATGTTCACCTCAACGATTAATTTCGGTGTAACTACCATATGGGTAGCCTCCTTTCCTTTTAGTATTTATGAGGGTGTTCCAGATGACATCCGCCACCCATCAAACGTATTAAGATATCAGGCGGTACCGTATCTGTAACATCGTCGTCTGCTAACACATCAGCAACTTCCAACGCAAGTCACATTTTATCTGGGTACACAGCTTGGGTCAATGGATCCAGACTTAGTGGGTCTATGGCCAATCGGGGGAATGCGAACCAGACACTCGCAGCTAACGGTAGTTACACGATTCCAGCTGGTTGGCACGCTGGTTCTGGTCGAGTGAGTCAAAGTTTAGCGACGCAGGCTGCTCAAAATGTAACACCGACCACCAGTAATCAAACTGCGTGCGCTGCAAACCGTTGGACAACTGGGACCATAGTTATACTAGGATCCTCTTCATTATCGGCCAGTAACATCAAAAATGGGGTCACGATCTTCGGGGTAACTGGTACAGACAAAGGTTCCAATGTCATATTCGGAAATGGCGGTCAGGGAAGTTTTCTAGGTGGTTGTAAGTTCTTACGCCAATTCGATGTGAAACGTTACGATGGTCAAACCAAGCGATCTATATATCATGACACACAAACTATCACGGGTGGCCGACTCCGATACGACCATGCCTATTGGATTACACGCAGTACATCTACGAACGAAAGGAGATACTTTACAAATCCGGGGGTATTAATCAATAATCCCGTACAATTGTCGGCATATTCGAATTTGCGAATCAAATTCCAAATCGATACACCGTACGTTGGGCAAAGCATTAAAGTGTGGTGGTATTCGTCAAAACCATCCGTCCAGTGGGGGTATACGAGGTGGGGGAGTATTGACCCAAATGGAACAAATTGTGGTAATTTGGTATCGACAAGATACACAACCGCTGGAACCTATGATGTAACGTGCAACGATCTGAGTAAATTCTCAAAAACTGGTGGATGGTGGGTGATCACCTTACCATATGATTGTAATTCCGAAGGCATTTATGTATCAAGTATCTACACATATTTGGATTTCTTATACTTATGGTAAATTTTAGAAGGCTAATGATTTCGAAATCATTAGCCTTCTTTTCATTATTAGGATCACAATTTTTGGGATCCGTGGGACATTTACTGGGTGGGTGGATAGTTCAACAGCTCACAAGTCTGCAACTTCATTACATGGGCATTGGGCATATTCTCATAGTGAAGGTTCATCGTGGTGGACGTGGTACAGATACACCACTGAAACAATTCAGTTAACTGGGTGGTCGTGGATATACTGCTATGTGACAAATACATACACCTCAGATCCAAGCACTGGCTATCGAAGAAGTACATCATCGGTTGGGTGGAATCGTAGGAAAGATGGTGCCGATTTTGGATATGATGGTAAAGAAACTGTATCAACAACAGGATCATGGGGTTCTTATACAGTTGAATTGCGATTCAAAATATCTTCTGTTGTTTCAGATATGAATGGCGTGTGGCAAATATATGGGCTATCTACATATGGTGATAGCGGGTCTACTGAGTCAGATGGCCCACAACCAAATCTCACATGGTGGTTATCAAAATAAACTCAGTAGCACCATTTATCCACAATATTATTCACCATAACCATAAATAATCCAACCACGTCGAAACTGACCCAACAAACATCCCTTCACTATTACATTGATATGGTAAAACCAATATCCACCAAGTTTAGTTGATCGACTCTATCATTACACATAGGTATTCACACCATCCAACTGATTGGTATAGACTGGAGATAAATCCAGTCTATACCTCATTTTGTGCACCGATTCAAACTTTTAAGGGGCACAATTTTTGGGATCCGTGGGACATTCCAAGGGTGGGTTGACTCTAGTCGAGTTGTATATACTATATCTAATTCCAGTAGAGGGTATTTTGAAGCATGGACTCCTTCGGGGGATGCATCACAAATTCATTATCAGCATAAATACGTTGTGTCGCAACAGACCCTCAGAGGATGGTCTAAAATAAAAGCGGAATTATCATCTTGGTCATTCACTGGGGTGTCGGACCACATATCTGGGACAGTTGCTATTAAGATTAAAAACGTTGGGACAGCATGGATTCCGCGAATACCATATCGATATGGTTGGGACAATTACAATTCTTGGATTGAGGGGTGGGTTGTGCTTGGTAACATATATGTTTCTGATAGATCTAATAGCGTGCCGAATGTTATAACTGTAGACGTACCAGATGGTGCAACTACATGTTATGCATGTGATGTATATTTGAACAGTTGGTTGTGGGTGTATAACCATACCGCCACATTTAAAATATCATTCACAAAATAAATTAAATAATCTTCAATATAATATTATTGACCATAGTTAATTTTGAAGCCAAACTTTACAAATGGTCCTACCCACACCAGAACATTTACCGGGTTTCCCCGTACTAACACC
>ERZ1090879.1462-NODE-1463-length-12901-cov-4.889148_pt1 | contig 12901 bp, 14 predicted proteins | sample MGYA00478472_ERZ1090879 | MGnify/ENA primary metagenome ERZ1090879 (study PRJEB33644, sample SAMEA5815723) | chicken gut metagenome | biome: Chicken; feature: Gastrointestinal Tract; material: Caecum | place: Ireland | collected 2019-01-01 | study: A study of...
GCGTTTTTTGGGGATTTTACTTTACCCGCGGAAGGGGTCCGCGCGCTGCCTTATGAGACGCAAAAAAGGAGCCGCACAGGCGGCTCCTTTTTTGCATTGCGGGCGCTTTTCGCGCCGCCGTTAATACTGTTTCAACCGCTTTTTCACGGAAGCGATGCCCGCTTTTGCGGCGCGGACGGAGGAGCCGCCCACGGAATCGCGTCCCTCTGCGGAGGCGCGCGTCGTGACGGCGTGCAGCACGTCTTCCTCGAACACGGGGCTTGCCGCGCGGAATTCCTCCAGCGTCAGGGCGGGGAGCGTCTTGCCCGTCTCGATGCAGTACCGCACGAGTTTCCCCGTCACGGCGTGCGCGTCGCGGAAGGGGACGCCGCGCTTGGCAAGGTAGTCGGCAACGTCCGTCGCCGTCGAATAGCCCTCGCCCGCGGCGTCGTACATGCGGTTCACGTTGAACGTGAGTTTGGAAAGGAGCGCGGTGTAGATGGAAAGGCAGCTCTCCAGCGTCGTCTGCGCGTCAAAGAAGGGCTCTTTGTCCTCCTGCAGATCCTTGTTATAGGCAAGCGGAATGCCCTTGATCGTCGTGAGGATCCCCATCAGATGCCCGTATACGCGCCCCGTCTTTCCGCGTACGAGTTCGGGAATATCGGGGTTCTTCTTCTGCGGCATGATGGAGGAGCCCGTCGAGTAGGCGTCGGGGATCTCCCAATAGCCGAATTCGTCGGAGGTGTACAGGATGGTGTCCTCGCACAGGCGGGAGAGGTGCGCCATCGCAAGCGAGGCGCAGAACAGATACTCCGCCACAAAATCGCGGTCGGACACCGCGTCCAGCGAGTTTTGCGACACGCTGTCAAAGCCCAGAAGTTCGCGCGTCACTTCGCGGTCGATGGGGTAGGAAGTCCCTGCCAGCGCCGCGCTTCCGAGGGGCATGACGTTCATGCGCGTGCGCAGCGCATGGAAGCGGTCCAGATCGCGCAGGAACATTTCGGAATAGGCGTTGAAGTACTGCGCGCAGTTGACGGGCTGCGCCTTTCTCAGGTGCGTGAATCCGGGCATGATGTATCTGACGGTCTCCTTCGCCCGCGCAAGCAGCGCGCCGATGAGCGCCTTCAGAAGTTCCATGGCACGGTCAACGGCGTCGCGCGCATACAGGCGCATATCCGTCGCGACCTGGTCGTTGCGGGAGCGCGCCGTGTGCAGCTTTTTGCCCGCGCTGCCGATGCGGCTGACGAGTTCGCCCTCCACAAAGGAGTGGATGTCTTCCTGCCCTTCGATGGCGAGCGCGCCGCTCTCAATGTCCGCATAGATGCCCTTCAGCCCTTCGCAGACGGCGTTTGCCTCCGCTTCGGAGAGGATGCCGCACCTGCCCAGCATGGTCGCGTGCGCGACAGAGGCGGTGATGTCCGCGCGCCAGAGTTTTTTGTCAAAGGAAAGCGATTCGTTGAACGCGTCCGCGTCCGCAGCTTCCGGGGCGTCAAATCTGCCCTGCCAGAGTTTCATTGAAAAAACCGTCCTTGCGTTCCGTATTTGTTCCATTGTACAATATTTTTTGCGTGAACGCAACCGTTTTCCCCGCAAACGGAGGTGCGGCGCGCAATTTTCTTGACAGGACGGCGGCGTTTGCGGTACAATAAACGCATGATCATTTTAGGGCTTGATCCCGGGATCGGCACGATGGGGTACGGCGTCATTGAAAAGGATGCGCGCGGCAACTGCTCCGCCGTCGATTACGGCGTCGTCAGGACGCCGCCCAATGAAAACCTTGCCGTCAGGCTGTGCATTCTCGAAGAGGGCGTCAACGCGCTCTTCGACAAATTCCATCCGGACGAGGCGGCGATGGAGGAGCTGTTCTTCTCCAAAAACGTGACGACGGGCATCGCGGTCGCGCATGCGCGGGGCGTCATGCTGCTCACCTGCAACAAGCGGTGCGGACGCATCTTCGAATACACGCCCAATCAGATCAAGCAGGCGCTGACGGGCTACGGCGGCGCCGACAAGGGACAGATGCAGCGCGTCGTGGCGGCGCATCTGCGGCTGCCCAAACCGCCCCGCCCCGACGACGCGGCGGATGCTCTGGGCGTCGCGCTCTGCCATGCGTTCACCAGCCGTTTCGGCGCGCTGTTCGGCGTAAAATAATAAAATCGGATTTTTCGAAAATCGGAGCGGAGATATGATCGGTTATTTAAGAGGGCGGGTGCTTTCGCTGCAGCCCGAATATATTCTTCTCGACGTCAACGGCGTCGGATACGAGGTGATCTGTTCGGGAGCGGCGTTCGCCAATCTCTCGGGCGTGAAAAAAGGGGAGGAGGGCGAAGTCTATACCTATCTGCAGGTGTCCGAACAGGGCGTTGCGCTGTACGGGTTCTCCGACCTGAAGGAAAAGGAACTGTTCCTGCGGCTCACTTCGGTGCAGGGCGTGGGCGCGAAGCTCGCCATTGCGGCGCTCTCCTCGCTGCGTCCCGCCGACCTTGCCGAGGCGATCTATATGGCGGACGTCAAGCGCCTGACCGCCGTCAAGGGGCTGGGCAAAAAGACGGCGGAGCGCATCGTGCTGGAACTGCACGGCAAGATCTCCGCGGACGAGATCCTCGGCGAAGCGGGCGAGGCACGCCCTGCCGCGCTCCCCAGATCGCAGGCGGACGACGATGCGGTCGCGGCGCTCATGAATCTCGGCTTTACGCGGCAGGAGAGCGCGCGCGCCGTCGAGCGGGCGCGGGATGCAGGCGCAAAATCGATCGAAGAGATCATCGGCACGGCGCTGAAGGGTATGTGATATGGACGGCTACGAATACGGCGAAGACAGGCTCTTATCGAGCAGCAAGGGAGAGTACGACGCGGAAGAAAACATTCTGCGTCCCAAGACGCTCTCGGAATACGTCGGGCAGGACAAGGTCAAGGAAAATCTGTCCGTCTATATGGAGGCGGCAAAGAGCCGCGGCGAAGCGCTCGACCACGTCCTGCTGTACGGCCCGCCCGGGCTGGGCAAGACGACGCTCGCGCACATCATCGCCAACACGATGGGAACGCAGATCAAGCTGACGAGCGGACCTGCCATCGAGCGCTCGGGCGACCTTGCCGCGATCCTGACCAATCTCAACGAAGGGGACGTGCTCTTCATCGACGAGATCCACCGCCTCAATCACGCGGTGGAGGAGATCCTGTATTCCGCCATGGAGGACTACGCGCTCGACATTATCGTCGGCAAGGGACCTTCCGCGCGCAACATCCGGTTTTCCCTGAAGCGGTTCACGCTCATCGGCGCGACGACGCGCGCGGGACTGCTGTCCTCCCCCCTTCGCGACCGCTTCGGCATCATGTGCCGTCTGGACATGTATACCCCCGAAGAGCTCAGGCGCATCGTCACGCGTTCCGCCAGAACGCTCGGCATCGCCATCGAAGAAGAGGGCGCGTTCGAGATCGCCCGCCGTTCCCGCGGCACGCCGCGCATCGCCAACCGGTTGCTGAAGCGCGTGCGCGATTTTGCCGCCGTGGCGGGCAGTGCGACCGTCACGCGGGAGGATGCGCGCCGCGCGCTTGCCAGAATGGAGATCGACGAGCTGGGGCTGGACGAGACGGACCGGAATCTGCTGCGCGCGCTCATCCGGAAGTTCAACGGCGGACCTACGGGGCTGGATACGCTCGCCGCCACCATCAACGAGGACGTCGCCACCATCGAAGACGTATACGAACCCTATCTTCTGCAGCTCGGCTTCATCGCGCGCACGCCGCGCGGCCGCGTCTGTCTGAAAGGGGGCTATGAACATATGGGCATGAAGATGCCCGAAGGCGCAAAAAAACAGCTCTCGGTGTTCGATGATGACTGACGGAAGCGGGCTGCGGGAAGAGATCATGCGGATCGCGCTTTTGCAATCCGCAACGGACAGCGCCTGCGCGCCTTCCGACTTTCTTGCGCGGGAACATGTGGTCGTCGCGTCCCATGACGATCCCGGCGCGCGCGCCTATCTTTCTCTTCCGTTTGCGTTCGATCTGACTTCTTACGGAAACAATGTCGTTGCTTCCGTTCGGGAAGATCTTATTCCCGTGGCGCGCGCCTATCTTGCGGAGAAACGTACGGAAACGTGCTTTGAGACGCCCGCCCTGCATGAATTGGATGCCATGCTTGCGCCTTACGGATTGCGGACGTTGTATCAGGCGGAATATTTCCTGCCGGATCCGGACCGGATGCACGGGATCGGGTGCGCGTACCCGCTGCGCGTTCTGGAAAAGGGGATGTTTGCTGCGCTTTATCTGCCGCAATGGAGCAACGCCTTGTGCGCGCAGCGTCCGGAAAGGGATGTCCTGTGCGTTGCCGCGTATGACGGCGACCGGATGGTCGGCTTGGCGGGGTGTTCCGCCGACTGCAGTCAGATGTGGCAGATCGGGATCGATGTCTTGCCCGATTACCGGCGGAAGGGGATCGCTTCCGCGCTTGTTTCCCGCCTTGCGCGCGAAACGCTTGCATTGGGGAAAATCCCTTTTTATTGCGCGGCATGGTCGAACCTTCCCTCCAAGAAGACGGCGCTGCGCTGTGGAATTATGCCCGCATGGGTACAACTGACCGCCAAAGCGGTTGAAAAACAGAAAAAAGTTTGATATGGAAACGCTCAGAAAAAGTGATTTTTATTACGATCTGCCCGAGGAACTCATCGCGCAGACGCCCGCAGAGCCGCGCGATTCGTCGCGGCTTTTGGTCTATCACAGGGATACGCATGCGATCGAGCACAAGATCTTCCGCGACGTGATCGACTATCTCAGGGCAGGGGACGTGCTCGTCGTCAACCGCACGCGGGTGCTTCCCGCCCGCATCTATGCGCATACCGAGCACGGCGGTGCGGTCGAGGTGCTGCTTTTGAAGCGGCGCGCGCTCGACGAATGGGAGGTCCTCGTCCGCCCGGGCAGGAAGTGCCGCCCCGGGACGCACCTTGTCGTCAACGAAGAACTTGCGCTGGATGTTCTGTCGGTCACCGATTCGGGCGAGCGTATCGTGCGTTTTGCGTACGAGGGCGCGTTCGAAGACATTCTTTCCCGCGCAGGCACCATGCCGCTGCCGCCCTATATCCACGAAAAGCTCTCCGATCCCGAACGCTATCAGACGGTGTACTCCCGCGAGAACGGCTCGGCGGCGGCGCCCACGGCGGGGCTGCATTTTACGCCGGAGCTTCTGGAACGCATCCGCGCCAAGGGCGTGGAGATCGCAGAAGTGCTGCTGCACGTCGGGCTGGGGACCTTCCGTCCCGTCAAGGAAGAGAACGTGCTCGATCACAAGATGCACTCCGAGTACTATGAAGTGAGCGAGGAGGCGGCGGACATCGTCAACCGCGCAAAGAGGGAAGGGCGGCGCATCGTCTGCGTTGGCACGACGAGCGTGCGCACGGTGGAGACGGTCGCGGATGAAAACGGATTGCTGCATCCGTGCAGGGGCAACACGGAAATTTTCATCTATCCGCCCTACCGGTTCAGGTGCGTGGACGCGCTCATCACCAATTTCCATCTGCCCGAGAGCACGCTTCTGATGCTCGTCTCCGCGCTCTGCTCGCGGGAAGAGATGCTCCGCGTCTACGGCGAGGCGGTCAAAGAGCGGTATCGCTTCTTTTCGTTCGGCGACGCGATGATGATCGTATAAGCGGCGCAATACTGTGTCGCGTTGTAGAAATATCAATCAAAAATAACAAGATAAATTCAGAATGAACAACGAATATTTTTCCTTTGAATTACAGAGAACCGATCCCGATACGGGCGCGCGGGCGGGGATCTTCCACACGCCGCACGGCGACATCGAGACGCCCGTCTATATGCCCGTCGGCACGCAGGCGACCGTCAAGGGGATGCTGCCCAAAGATCTCAAGGAGATCGGCTCGCAGATCATCCTGTCCAATACCTACCATCTGTACATGCGCCCCGGCGACGGGCTCATTGCGCGTGCGGGCGGACTGCACAAGTTCATGAATTGGGATCGTCCCATCCTCACGGACAGCGGCGGATTTCAGGTCTTTTCGCTCTCGTCGCTCAACAAGATCACCGACGACGGCGTGACTTTTTCTTCCCATGTGGACGGGAGTCGCCACACTTTTACGCCCGAACTCGCCATGCAGATCCAGCACAACCTCGGTTCGGACATCATCATGGCGTTCGATCAGTGTTCGGAATACGGCTACACCTACGAACAGGCGAAGCTTGCCATGGAGCGCACGGGAAGGTGGCTGGAGCGCTGCGCGCGGGCGCATGACGATCCCCGTCAGGCGCTTTTTCCCATCGTACAGGGGAATTTTTTCAAGGATCTGCGCCGCGAAAGCCTTGCCCGCTGCCTGCCCTACGTCCGGCACGGGATCGCCATCGGCGGGCTTTCGGTGGGGGAGCCGAAGCCGCTGATGTACGAACTTCTGGACGATCTGCGGCAGGTGCTCCCGACGGACGTGCCCCGCTATCTCATGGGAGTCGGCTCGCCCGACTGCCTTGTGGAAGGGGTGCTGCGCGGCGTTGACATGTTCGACTGTGTGCTTGCCACCCGCGTCGCCCGCAACGGTACGGCGCTCACTTCCCGCGGGAAAGTGGTCGTACGCAACGGGAAGTATAAGGAAGATTTCACGCCGCTCGATCCCGACTGCGACTGCTATTGCTGCCGCAATTATACAAAGGCATATCTGCGCCACCTGGTGAACGTGGGCGAAATGACGGGCGCCATGCTGCTCTCCCTGCACAATATCGCCTATCTGCACAGGCTCATGCGCGGGCTGCGCGAGAGCATTCTCGGCGGCTATGTGCGCGACTATGTAAAGGCATTTTACGAAAAACAGGGCGAGTGACGCATTTACCGCCGCTTCCTCCGTGCGCACGGCGGAAATTTTTCTCTGTACAAAGGTTCCGGACGGGGTTTGCGGGAATGAAAACTTCGTGAAATGGAAAAAATAACCGTAAATCGCTTGCCAAAAATGTGCAAACGGGGTATCATAGATAGCGCCCCTTTGGGGGAATTCTGATCAAGGAGAGAACAAACATATGTGGTTTGCATTGCTGGAAGCGGGGGGAGACACTCCGAACAACAGTTGGGTGCTTCCCGTTTTCATCGGCGTCATCATCGTCGCCTTTATCGCCTATCTTTTCTTTTCGGGAAGAAAGAACAAGGCGCGCCAGCAGGAGTACGTCGAGCAGCTCGAAGCCATCCGTCCCGGGCATAAGGTCAAGACGGCGGGCGGGATCTGCGGGATCGTCGTGGAAGTGTGCGACGACAACACCGTGATCATCGAGACGGGCAGCGAGAATTCCGGCAAGTCCTATATCAAGATGGACAAGGAACTCATCGCGCAGACGGATGCCAAGGGCCCCACGCAGATCGCCCGCGAGGAAGCGGAAGCGCGCCGCAAGGCGGAAAAAGAGGCGAAGGAAGCCGCAAAGCGCGGCGAAGCGCCCGCACAGACCGAGGAAGCGCAGAGCGCGGAAACGGCAAATCAGCCGGAGGAAGCGGCCGAACCTGCGCAGGAACCCGCGGCGGAAGACAAGAAAGAAAACGAATGACCGATCGGTCAAAAGGGCTGTCCCTTGCGGACGGTCCTTTTGTTTTGCGGTCCTTGCGTCCGCACACCCGATTGACAAACGGGGACGGCTCTGCTATAATGTCTGCGTTATGGCTGACAAAGGAAAATTTATCGTCTTTGAAGGGACGGACGGCAGCGGGAAGTCCACACAGATGAAGCTGCTCGGAAAATTTCTGAAGGGGAAGGGGATCGACTGCATTCTCACGCACGAGCCCACCGATTCCCCGTTCGGCGCGCTTCTGCGCGCCTGCCTCACGGGGCGCATCGAGACGGACGAGCGCGCCATTGCCGCGCTGTTCGCGGCGGACAGGCTGGATCATATCTCCAATTCCGTCAACGGCATTGCAAAGCAGCTGGACGCGGGCGTTACGGTGCTCTGCGACAGATTTTATTTTTCGTCGCTCGCCTACAACGGCGGGCTCGTTTCCGCGGATTGGGTGGCGCAGCTCAACGCACCCGCCATGCGGATGCTCCGTCCCGATCTCACCGTTTTCATCGATCTGACGCCCGAGGAGAGCATGAAGCGCGTCTCCCGCCGCGGGGAGACGGAGCGGTATGAGTCGCTGGAGACGCTCACCAAGGTGCGCGAAGCCTATTTCGACGCCTTCCGCCGCTTCGGCGCGGAGGAGCAGATCGTTGTGATCAGAAGCGAGGAGGACCGCGACCGCACGCAGGCGAATATCCGGCGGGAGGTCGGCAAACTGTACGGGGGGAAGCTATGACGGATAAACTAACGGTCGGTGAAGTCCTGAAGCCCCAGGGCATCCGCGGGGAACTCAAGATCAAGCCGTTTACGGACGACGCGGAGGTGTTCTGCGCCTTTCCCCGCGTCTTTGTGGGCGACACACCCTATAAAGTGCTCTCCGTGCGCACGGGCGGCGGCGCGGTCTTTCTGGGGCTGAAAGGGGTGGCGGACCGCAATGCCGCGGAGCTTCTGCGCGGGAAGCAGGTCTATGTCCTGCGCGAGGAGGCGCCCGTTCCCGAGGAGGGCAGATATTATATCGCCGATCTTCTCGGCTGCCGGATCGTCACGCAGCAGGGCGAGACGCTCGGCACGCTCACGGACGTGCGGCAGGCGGCTACGGATATTTATACCGTGGATATGGACGGAAAGGAAGTGCTTTTCCCCGCGGCGGACGGCGTGATCACGGCGGTTGACGTGGAAGCGGGCACCATCACCGTCGATAAAAAACGCTTTTATGAGGTGGCGGTCCTGTGAAGATCAGCATTCTGACGCTCTTTCCCGAGATGTTCGCGCCGCTCTATGCGAGCATTGTCGGGCGCGCCGTGAAGGAGGGCAAACTGCAGCTCGAGATCGTCAATATCCGCGACTATACCGAAGACAAACACCTGAAGTGCGACGACTATCCCTTCGGCGGCGGCGCGGGGATGGTGATGATGGCGCAGCCCATCGGCAGCGCGATCGAGGCGGTCGATCCCGAACACCGCGCAAGGCGTATCTACCTTTCGCCCAAGGGAAAGGTGTTCCGCCAGGAGCGCGTCTTTTCGCTTGCGGAAGAGGAGCACCTCGTGCTGCTGTGCGGGCACTATGAGGGCGTCGATCAGCGTGCGGTCGATCTGTTCATCGACGAAGAAATTTCCATCGGCGACTATGTGCTGACGGGCGGCGAGCTGCCCGCCATGGTGCTCACGGACTGCGTGACGCGCTATCTGGACGGAGTGCTTGCGCCGCAGTCGCTCGTGCAGGAGAGCTTTTCGGAAAATCTGCTCGAATATCCGCAGTATACGCGCCCCGTGGAGTACCGCGGGCTGACGGTGCCCGAAGTGCTCCGCAGCGGCAATCACGCCGAGATCGACAAATGGCGCAGGGAGCAGTCGCTTGCGGTGACAAAGAAAATGCGCCCCGACCTGCTGTGATTTCTTGTTTTGCGGGCGGCCTTATTTTTGGAACGGTATGAAAGTCATTCAGTGGTTTCCCGGGCACATGGCAAAGGCCATGCGCATGATGGAAGACAACTTAAAACTGTGCGACGCCGTCGTGTTCGTGCTCGACGCGCGCGTCCCTGCAGCAAGTTACAATGCGCGCCTTGCGGACATGGTGGGGGGCAAACCCGTCCTCTATTGTTTCAACAAGGCGGACATGGCGGACGGCGGCGCGGACAGGGCGGTCGCGCTCGTCCGGCAGAGCGGGAAGGCCGCGCTCGCGCTGAGCGCTTCTTCGCCCGCCTCCCTGCGTCCGCTGCAGGCGGCGATGGACGCGCTCGTTGCGGAAAAGCGGGAGCGGTTCGCGCAAAAGGGCGCGGTGCGGTCGATGCGCTTTTTGGTGGCGGGCATCCCCAACACGGGGAAGAGCACCGTCATCAACCTGCTCTCCGGCGGCAGAAAGGCGCAGGTAGGGGACAAAGCGGGCGTCACGCGCGCCAAACAGTGGGTGAAGTGCGGCGCATCCGAACTGCTGGATACGCCCGGCACCATGCCGCCCGCGCTCGCCGATCAGCGGCTTGCGCGCAGGCTCGCCTATGTCGGGAGCGTCAACGACGATATTCTCGACAAAGAGGAGGTCGCGCTCGCGCTGCTCGAAGAACTGTGGGAGCGCTATCCCGACCGTCTGACGCAGCGTTACGGGATCGAGGGCGGCGCGCCGCTCGCCATGTACGAATCGCTCTGCGCGCGGCGGGGCTTTGTGCTGCGCGGCGGAGAATTTGACTACACGCGCGGCGCGATCGCGCTGCTGGACGACTTCCGCAAGGGCAGGCTGGGACGCGTCTGTCTGGACGGCGCGGACGATCTGAAGGCGGTCGGGCTGATCTGATATGGACGAACTCATTTGCGAAAGAGAATACGCGGCGAAGGGATTTTTTGCAGTCGCGGGCGTGGACGAAGTGGGCAGGGGGCCGCTTGCCGGTCCCGTCGTCTGCGCGGCGGTCATTCTCCCGCTCGAGGAGGAACGCCGCATCCGCGGCATCGACGACAGCAAAAAGCTGTCCGCAAAGCGGCGCGAAGAACTTGCCGCCCGCATCCGCGACGCGGCGCGCGCTTTTGCCGTGGAGGAGGTCTCCGCCGCGGTCATCGACGAGATCAATATTCTGCAGGCGACGCGCCTGTGCATGAAGCGCGCCGTTGAAAAACTGACGCCGTCCGCGGACATGGTGCTCACGGACGGCAACATGACGCTGGACGTCGCGCTCCCGCAGCGCAGCATCGTCAAAGGAGATGCGCTCGTGGCGAGCATCGGCGCGGCGAGCATCCTTGCCAAAGTGTACCGGGACGCGCTCATGCGCGCATACGGCGAGCAGTATCCGGAATACGGCTTTGACAGGAATGCGGGGTACGGGACGGCGGCGCACATTGCCGCCATCCGGGAGGTGGGGATATGCCCGATCCATCGCAGGACCTTCGTAACAAAGTTCTGGGACGGAAAGCTGAGAAGCTGACCTGTCACTATCTCAGGCGCAGCGGCTGCAGGATCATCCGAAAGAATTACGTCACCCCCTTCGGCGAGGCGGACATCGTCGCGCGGACGAAGGACGGCACCTACTGTTTTGTGGAGGTCAAGGCGCGCACGGGCGATCCGCTCGTCTCTCCGCTCGAGGCGGTCACGCCCGAGAAGCGGGAGCGCTACCGCATGATCGCAAAGTGTTTCTGCGCGCAGCAGCGGCGGGAGGTGCCCGTGCGCTTCGACGTCGCCGCCGTCCTCAACGGAAAACTGGAATATTTTGAAGACGCGTTTCTCTGAGCGCGTACGGACGGTGCGGTTTTCTCCGTAACGTCCTATTTTTTTTGTTGAATAAAATAGTTGCGCGGCAAGGGTTGCCATTTGCGGCGGGAAATGGTATAATAGGGAAGAGAAACAACAATAACTCTCCCGTGCGCGACGGACGGGAGAGGGGGGCGATATGGCAACAAAACGGACAAAGGTCACGGAAAAAAACAATTTTACTCTGGAACCGCTCTTTCCGCGGTACGTCGGCTATGCCGATTATTTTCTCTCCACGCCCGTCTCCGTACAGGTCAGGAACGACTTTTCGGAAGCGGTCACGCTGCAGGTCTCCATTGAGAGCGATTCCGGACTGCTCGTCCCGTATGAGACACAGGCGGAGGTGCCCTTCGAGAGCGCGGTCGAGCTGACGGCGGAGGGCATTTTTTCTCCGCTCCTGCTTGCCGAAAACGACGAGCTGCGCGTCTGCCCCGTCACGGTCACGGCGCGGCTCGACGGCAAGCCCGTCGCCTCCGCTTCGGCGGAGATCACGGCGCTTCCCTTCGATTGGTGGGAAGGGCTTGACGGCAATGCCGAACGCCTTGCGGCGTTCGTGCGTCCCCGCCTTGCCGACTGCGCCGCGGTGCTTGCGGACGCGGGCAAGCGGCTGAAGAAGTGGAACAAGAGCGCGGAATTTTACGGCTACACGGGCGCGGACAAGAATGACGTGCGCCAGATCGCCGCGGCGATCTATGCCGCCATCAAGGCGCTTGCGGTGGACAAGGCGGGGGAAAGCGATTTTTCCGCGCCGCTGTGCGTGGCGAAGCCCGGTTCCATCGTCAAGGAACGTTCGGCGACCGCCGCGCAGCTCGCCGTCTTTACGGCGGCGTGTTTCGAGGCGGCGCGGCTCAATCCCGTGCTCGCGGTCGGGAAAAACGGCGTTGCCGTCGGCGTCTGGCTGTATGAAAGCTGCTTCCTCGATCCCGTCACGGACGATGCGGAGATCGTGGGGAAGTACGTCTCCGAGGGGATCAACAACCTGAGTTTTATCGACGCGGAGGACCTGTTCTCCTCCTCGAACGCGGCGTTCACGCCCTCCGAGGGGCATTTCCGTCAAAAACTCAGGAGCGGGCTGTACGAGTGCTTCGTGGATGTGCGCCGCTGCCGTATGGGCGGCGTACGCGCCTGCCCGCTGCGCGGCAAGGGGCTCAAGGGCTACGAACTCCTGAACGAGGAGGAAATGTCGGACGAAGCGGCGCCCGCGCCCATTCCCGCGCTGCGCAAGCTCAAGCTGGACGGCAAGCAGCCCAAAAACAAGCAGTGGGAGCGCCGCCTGCTCGATCTGACCACCAAGAACAGCCTGCTCAATTTCAGCGGCAAGAACGCCGTTCACCTCTATGAAGCGGGCGCGGACGAGCTGTACGCGCTGCTGCTCGAAAAGGGCGGCATGCGGCTGAAAGGGGAGACGGCGTTTGAAAATACGCCCACATTCGGCGGCGAGCTTGCGCGCCAGCGCAGAGAGCTCGTCCTGCTCGAACAGAAAAAGGGGATCCTTCGCGCCTGCGGCGACAGCAAGACGACCGCCGAAACGGCGAGCCGCCTCATGCGCCGCAACCGGGAGGCGGAGGAGGAGACGGGCGCCAAGGTGCTCTACCTTGCCTTCGGTTTTTTGCGCTATGTGGGGGAGGACGGCGTGGCGCGCTACGCGCCCCTCGTG
>ERZ1090879.1463-NODE-1464-length-12900-cov-4.332425_pt1 | contig 12900 bp, 10 predicted proteins | sample MGYA00478472_ERZ1090879 | MGnify/ENA primary metagenome ERZ1090879 (study PRJEB33644, sample SAMEA5815723) | chicken gut metagenome | biome: Chicken; feature: Gastrointestinal Tract; material: Caecum | place: Ireland | collected 2019-01-01 | study: A study of...
ACGTCAAACGTCGGCCGCCTGAAAGTCAGGGGCGCGTCTTCGGTTTTGCTGGTCGCGTCGCTGTTCTGCGACTCTCAGCGCTACAGGTAATGGAAAAAAGCCAAAACGGCGCTGGATGAAATAAAAGACGGTTACGACAAACTCAAAAAAGCGCACTCGCCGCTTATTTCTGCGAAAATTTCTTCATCGGAGTTTTTTATCGGTCAGGACGACGACACAACGGCGGAGGAACTCATGCGGGCGGCGTATCACGGCGAAACGCCTCCGCCGCTGATTGCCAAACTGCGGCTTTACGCCAGATATCTGTTTTTAAGCGGCGGCGGAAAAGCCCTGTTTTCCGCGGTCGGTCTGTGGAGCGGCGAATACGGCGAAAAGGGCGCTTACGACAATTCCGCCCTCATCAAGGTTTATGACTGGGCGCTCGACGCCTGTCCGCCCGAAACGGTATTGCCTGTTTTCGACTATTTCGACGAAAGGACGGGCGCTTTCAGGGACAACGCCATGCGCCTGTTCGGCAAACACGGCCTGTTTGTTCCTAAATACTGCGCCCCGTCGACGGGACGCCCCGGCTCCGCGTCGCCCGAATGCGTGTACGACATATCTCTGGCGGCAAAAGCGGCGAGGCTTTATTACCGTTTCTATAAGGCGACGGGCGACGAAAAATTCCTGAAAAACAGGGCGCTGCCTTTCATGAAAGGCGCGGCGGTTTTCTATGAGGAGTTTATGACCGCCGACGGCGACGGAAAACTCCACACGCTTTTTTCCTTTGCCGAAAACAACGGGGTTAAAAAAATCAGAACCGACAGACCCGTTGTCGGCGCCGACGCCGTCGGCGATTTGCGGGCGATAAAACTGCTGTTTGAAAATCTCGCCGCCTGCGACGCCGAAAAGGACAAATGGCAAGGCGCGGCGGACAGAGTCGCCGCCGTCTCTCCGTGCGAAGGAGTTATGCGCCCGTATGCCGCAGGCAGATTCAACAACGACAACGCTTACGGGCTGTCGATGTTTTTCGCTCTCGGCGAGTGCGGCGAGTCGGCGGCGGACATCAAAGCTTATTCCGCCACGCTCAAAGAACTGCTGTACGGCGAAAGGGAAACGCAGGATTGTTTTTCCATGGGTGAAATGGCACGGTACGCCGTTATTTTGGGAGAAAAGGACGCCGCCGCCGAATGCGTCAGAAGCGTTGTAAGGGGCGCGCTTAACGAAAATCTCTCGGCGGTGGGCAAAGACTGGCGCGGCATGGGATACATTGCGGACGGCGCCGCCGCTGTCGACCTGTACGGCAACGCCGCCCTGGCCGGCGCGCTGGAAGAAACCGTCATGAGCGTCAGGGGAAACAGGGTCAGCCTTCTGCCGTGCGACCTTTGTCCCGACGCCGACAAGGAAATCAAAAACCTGCGCAGGGGCGAATTCAGCCTTTGGCTTTCCTATTCGGCGAAAAACCAGACGCTCAAAGCCACGGTAAGGCGTGTTACGGAAGGCGCGGCGGAGATTGTTCTGCCCGCCGGCGTAAAAAAGAACGTCAGGACAAACCGCGGCGTTTACGACCAGAACGGCAGGGTTAACGTCACTCTGCGTAAGGGCGAGTATTGCGAGATAAACTGCAAATACGCGCCGCCGTCCAGATGACGGCGGCGCAACATTTTGTTTCCGCCCGCCGCGGCGACACCAAGCGGTTGTTTGCGGCGGCGAAAAATAAATAAGCAATGTAACACAAACGTTTGACATAAAACCGCGTTGAGCATAAAATTAAGATGTATTTACAGCGGAAAACCGCTTTGAAAAACGAGAGGTTGTTATGTATAAAGTCGCTGTCGTAATGGGTAGCAAATCTGATTTCGAGGCTGTCAAACCGGCGCTCAAAGCGCTGAAAAAGTTCGGCGTGCCTTTTTTTGTTCGGGTGCTTTCGGCTCACCGCACTCCCGATGAGGTTCACGCGCTTGTGGACGGCGCCGAAAAGGACAACATCGGCGTGTTTATCGCCGCGGCGGGCAAAGCGGCGCACCTTGCCGGCGTGATAGCGGGGCTTACCACGCTGCCGGTAATCGGCATTCCGATGAAATCGTCCACAATGGACGGGCTTGACAGTCTGCTTTCCGTCGTGCAGATGCCTTCGGGCGTGCCTGTGGCGACGGTGGCGATAGGCGGCAGCGAAAACGCGGGGATACTCGCGGCGCAGATACTGGCTCTCGGCGACGCTTCTCTCGCGGCTAAACTCAAAGAATATAAAAAGGAAATGCGGGCAAAAGTTCTGGGTGACGATTGCGACGTGCAGAAGGAGATTGAAAGCATATGAAAAAGACCGAAATGATGTATGAAGGCAAAGCCAAAAAAGTTTGGGCGACCGACGACCCCGATTGCGTTATCGTGGAGTATAAGGACGACGCCACGGCGTTCAACGGCCTTAAAAAGGGCACCATCGCCGGCAAGGGCGTGGTAAACAACAAGGTTTCCAACAGACTTTTCAAATATCTGGAAGAAAACGGCGTCGCGACGCACTATGTCGAAGAACTTTCCGACAGGGAAACCGTTGTGAGAAAGGTGGAAATAGTGCCTATCGAGGTTATTGTGAGAAATATCGCCGCGGGCAGCCTTTCCAAAAGACTGGGCATTCCGGAGGGCACAAAACTCAAATCTACCGTGCTGGAATACTGTTATAAAGACGACGCTCTCGGCGACCCGATGATTAACGAATATCACGCTTACGCCATGGGCATCTGCACCGCCAAAGAACTTGAAAACATCGCTTACGAAGCTTTCAAAATAAACAAACTGCTGACAGACCTGCTCGCCGATATCGGCATAGAACTCATCGACTTCAAACTCGAATTCGGCAGATATCACGGCAGAATTATTCTCGCGGACGAAATTTCGCCTGACACCTGCCGTTTCTGGGACAGCAAAACGGGTGAGAAACTCGACAAAGACAGGTTCAGGAGAGACCTCGGTCACGTCGAGGAAGCGTATCAGGAAGTTCTCAAAAGACTGTTGGGAGAATAAGAATGGCTTTTCAGAGAGACGTAAAACCATTTCAGGATTCCATGCACGAAGAGTGCGGGGTATTCGGTATTTATTCGGCGGAAAAGAGAGACCTTTCCCGCAGCGTATATTACGGACTTTACGCCCTGCAGCACAGGGGGCAGGAAGCCTGCGGCATTGCGCTCAGCAGCGACAACAAAATTCTGTTCCACAAAGGGCTGGGTCTTGTGTCGGAAGTGTTTACCGAAGAAGCGATGGACAAACTGCCCGAGGCGGATATCGCCATGGGGCACGTCAGATATTCCACGACGGGCTCAGACACGGCAAACAACGTCCAGCCGCTGGTGTTTAACGGCAAGCGGGGCAAATTCGCGATAGCGCACAACGGCAACATCACCAACGCGAAAAAACTGCGCGACGCGATGCTCGCCGAAAATATTTTGTTCCAGACTTCGCTGGACACCGAAATAGTCGGCACGCTTATCAACAAATATTCCGACGGCGGTTATGTGGAAGGCATACGCAAAGCGGCGGAACTGCTGGACGGCAGTTTCTCCATGCTTATAATGACCAGAACCAAACTCATCGCCCTGCGCGACAAAAACGGCATAAGACCGATGGTGCTTGGCAAAATCGGCCTTGACGACTATGTCGTCGCGAGCGAAACAACCGCTCTCGACGCCGTGGGCGCGACTTATGTGCGCGACATAGAGGCCGGCGAAATGCTGGTCATCAGTTCCAAAGGACTGCAATCCACAAAATGGGCGAACGAGAAAAAGCGTTTCTGCATTTTCGAATATGTTTATTTCGCGCGGCCTGACAGCGTGCTGGAAGGCAAGAGCGTGTATCAGGCGAGAAAAGAAAGCGGCAGGCAGCTCGCCATCAATTTTCCGGTGGAAGCCGACATCGTGTCCGGCGTGCCTGATTCCGCAAACGTGGCGGCAAGGGGCTTCGCCGAGGCAAGCGGCATTCCTTTTATCGAGGCGCTTGCCAAAAACGGGTATGTCGGAAGGACGTTTATCAAGCCTAAACAGGGCATGAGGGAGTCTGCCGTCAAAATCAAACTCAACGCCATCAAAGCCAACGTCGACGGAAAGAGAGTCGTGCTTGTAGACGACTCAATCGTGCGCGGCACCACCAGCAAACAGATAGTGCAGATGCTGAGGGACGCCGGAGCCAAAGAAGTACACCTGCGCATAGCGTCGCCGGCGGTTAAGCATCCGTGCTTTCTGGGCGTCGACATGCAGACTTATTCGCAGCTCATAGGCGCGTACCGCACAACGGACGAAATCTGCGAGAAAATCGGGGCGGACAGCCTGGCCTATCTGACAATCGATATGCTGGAAAACGCCTGCAGAAGCGATTTGCCGTCGCCGTGCGATTTCTGTACGGGCTGCTTTACGGGCGAGTATCCCGTGAAGATGAATATCAAAGAACTCGACAAGCAAATTTTCGACGACTGACATCGCGGGCGGCGATTGCCGCCCGTGTTTTTTGACAAAGGCGGTTTTCCGCGGGAGAAACGATTATGAAGAACATAGCCGTTCTGGTGTCGGGCGGCGGCACGAATCTGCAAGCCGTAATAGACAACACCTTAAACGGATATATAAACGGCAGGGTTTGCGTCGTCATTTCCAACAAAGAGGGCGTGTACGCGCTGGAAAGGGCGAAAAAATACGGCATACCGGCCGTTGTGGTGAAGAGAGAGGATTTCGGCAGCGAAGAGGCTTTCAACGACAAAATTCTGGAAGTGCTGCTGCGCTATGACACCGACGTCATCGCGCTGTGCGGCTATCTGCGCATTTTGTCGGAAAAAATAGTAAAGCGCTTCGACAAAAAAATCGTCAACGTGCATCCGTCGCTGATACCTAAATACTGCGGTATGGGCTATTACGGGCTGAAGGTGCACCAGGCGGTTATCGCCGCGGGCGAAAAGGAGACGGGCGCCACCGTGCATTACGTCGACGAACACGCCGACACGGGCGAAATCATCTTTCAGGAAAAGTGCCCTGTCGACAAGGGTATGACGGCGGAAGAACTGCAAAAGCGGGTGCTGGAAATCGAGCACAGACTTATGCCCGCCGCCGTGAAAATGTTGTGTGAAAAGGAGTAAACGCTTATGAAAAAGAGAGCACTTATCAGTGTGTCAGACAAGAGCGGCGTGGTGGATTTCGCCAAAGAACTGGTCGGCCTCGGGTTTGAAATAATATCAACGGGCGGCACGAAAGCCGCGCTGGAAAAAGCCGGCGTCAAAACCATTTCGATTTCCGACATAACGGGTTTTCCGGAGTGTCTCGACGGCAGGGTAAAGACATTGCATCCGGCCGTGCACGCGGGATTGCTCGCCATGAGGAGCAACGCCGAGCACATGGCGCAACTTGAAAAACTCGGCATAAACACCATCGACATCGTCGCCGTCAATTTGTATCCTTTAAGGAGACTATTTCGAAAGACGGGGTGGATTTCGCCGAAGCCATCGAAAACATCGACATCGGCGGGCCTACCATGATAAGAGCCGCGGCAAAGAACTATCAGGACGTGGCGGTTATCGTCAACCCGGAAGACTACGAAACGGTTGTGAACGAACTCAAAGCCAACGGCGAAGTTTCGCTCGCGACGAAAAAACTGCTTTCGTACAAAGTGTTTGAGCATACCAGCGTTTACGACACGCTTATCGCCACATATCTGCGCGGACAACTTGGCATAGAGTATCCGCAGAAGATTTCTTTCGCCTTTGAAAAAGTGCAGGATATGCGCTACGGCGAAAACCCGCACCAGTCCGCGGCGTTTTACCGCAACGCGCTGCCTAACACGGCGTGCATAGCCGAAGCCAAACAGCTGAACGGCAAAGAACTCAGCTTCAACAACATAAACGACACGAACGGCGCCATAGAACTTTTGAGAGAGTTCAAAAAACCGTGCGCCGTGGCCGTAAAACACACCAATCCGTGCGGCGTCGCCGAGGGCGAAACCCTGCTTGACGCGTATAAAAAGGCGTACGCCTGCGACCCTGTGTCCATTTTCGGCGGGATTGTGGCTTTCAACGGTGTGGTGGACGAAGAACTCGCCGCCGAACTCGTAAAAATATTCCTCGAAGTGGTGGTGGCGAAAGGCTATACAGACAAGGCGCTTGAAGTGCTTAAAAGCAAAGCCAACCTGCGCGTGCTTGTGATAGACGACATCGACTGCCCTAGAAAATACGCCGAGCCCGACCTCAAACGCGTGGCGGGCGGGCTGTTGGTTCAGCAGAAAGACACCGTTCTGTTTGACGAAACGAAACGCGTTACCAAAAGCGACGTTACGGAGGGTCAGAAAGCCGACCTCGAATTCGCCTACAAAGTGGTCAAGCACTGCAAATCAAACGCCATCGTCGTGGCGAAAGACGGCGCCACGCTGGGCATAGGCGTGGGGCAGACCAGCAGAGTCTGGGCGATGCAGCAGGCTATCGAGCACGCCGGCGACAGGGTCAAAGGCGCGGTGGTCGCCTCTGACGCTTTCTTCCCGTTCAGGGACTGCGTCGACCTGTGCGCTTCGGCGGGTATAAGCGGCATTATACAGCCGGGCGGCAGCATAAGAGACAATGACAGCATCGACGCCTGCGACGAAAACGGCATAGCCATGCTTTTCTGCGGAAACAGGCATTTCAAACACTGATTCAGGCGGCGGGGCGGTTGTTTTGCGCCTCGCCGTTTTTTTCGCTTCCGCTATTGAAAACAAAGCGGTTTGCTGTTATTATATTATTGTAAATTTCGACACATGGGGGATTTTATGGAAGTTCTGGTTGTCGGCGGCGGCGGTCGCGAACACGCGATTTGCTACGCTCTGAAAAAAAACAAAGACATCACGAAAATCTATTGCGCGCCCGGCAACGGCGGCATAAGCGACATTGCCGAATGTCTGCCCGACATCAAGGCGACCGACCTGGACGGGATACTTGAATTTGTCAAGGCTCATCCTGGCATTTCAATGACGGTTGTCGCGCCGGACGACCCGCTGGCGCTGGGGCTTGTCGACCTGCTCAACGAAAACGGCTTCAGGGCGTTCGGCCCGACAAAAGACGCCGCGCAGATTGAGGCCAGCAAGGTGTTTTCCAAAAACCTGATGAAAAAATACGGCATACCTACCGCCGATTATCAGGTGTTTGACGACGCCAGGTCCGCCAAAGAATATCTCAAAACAGCGGAGTATCCTATCGTCGTCAAAGCCGACGGTCTGGCGCTGGGCAAGGGCGTTATTATCTGCAAAGACAAAAAAGAAGCGACGAAAGCCGTAAACGAAATCATGCTGGACCATAAATTCGGCAAGAGCGGCAACCAGATTGTCATTGAGGAATTCCTGACGGGGTACGAAGTGTCTGTTCTGGCTTTTTGCGACGGAAAGACGATTCTGCCTATGGTGACCAGCCAGGACCACAAGCGCGCGCTGGACAACGACCAAGGACTCAACACCGGCGGCATGGGCGCTTTTTCGCCTTCGCAGCGTTTCGGCGAAACCGAAATGAAAAAGGCGTATAACGACATTTTCCTGCCTACGCTTGGCGCTCTTTGCAGCGAGGGCATAACCTTCAAAGGCGTGCTGTACTTCGGGCTTATGGTGTCCGACAAGGGCGTCAAAGTGCTGGAATACAACGCGCGTTTCGGCGACCCCGAAACGCAGGCGGTGCTTGTGCGTCTGGAAAACGACCTGTATGACATTTTCAACAAAGTCATCGACCAGAAACTGTCGCAGGTCAAACTCAAATGGAAAGACCGTACCAGTATATGCGTCATCATCGCCAGCGGCGGATATCCCGAAGCCTATGAAAAGGGATACGAAATCGAGTTCGGCGACATTGACGACGACTGCGTCGTGTTCCATTCCGGCACGGTCAAAAAGGACGGAAAATATTATACCAACGGCGGCAGGGTGCTGGGCGTGACGTGCATGGGCAAAAACCTTGCCGAGGCGCGCGAAAAGGCTTACGCCAACGTCAAAAAGATTTCTTTCAAAGACATGCATTACCGCACTGACATAGGCGTCAAATAACGGAGAACGGTATGATACATCGCATTTACGTAGAGAAAAAAGAAGGTTTCGACGTCGCCAGGAGAAAAACTCTTTCCGACGTGCGCAACGTGCTGGGCATCGATGCCGGCAATATGAGATATCTCTTGAGATACGACGTCGAAGGGCTGTCCGACGAGGATTTTCAAAAGTCGGTGAGCGTGGTGTTTTCCGAGCCGCCTGTCGACAGGGTGTTCGACAGCGTGGATTTCAGCGGAAAAACCGTAATCATTACCGAATATCTCCCCGGTCAGTTTGACCAGAGAGCCGACAGCGCGGCGCAGTGCGCGCAGCTTCTGACACTTAAAGACAAACCGCTTGTCAAAACGGCGAACGTCTATATTTTTGACAGTCTTTCCGCCGCCGACAAGGAAAGGATAGAGAAGTTTCTCATAAACCCGGTAGAGATGAGAGAGGCCTCGCCGGATTTGCCCGCCACGCTGAAAGACGAAATTCAGCCCGTCAGGCAGGAAGAAAAGGTACGCGGGTTTATAGACTTCGGCAAAGAACAAATCGAAAAGTATCACGCCGCGAACGGTTTCGCGATGACGGTCGCCGATTTGGAGTTTGTAAGGGATTATTTCAAAAAATCGGGCAGAGACCCGTATTTTACCGAACTTAAAGTTATTGACACATATTGGTCGGACCATTGCCGTCACACCACTTTCGCGACGGAACTGACCGACGTCAAAATCATATCCGACAACCCGCGCGTGGGCGAGGCGTTTGAGGATTATAAAAAGATATACGAGGAAGTTTCCGCCCCGCGCGGCAAGCATATGTGCATGATGGACCTTGCCACTTGCCTGGTCAGGTTTATGAAAAAGCGCGGCATGCTGAAAAATCTCGACGAGTCGGAAGAGATTAACGCCTGCTCGGTGAAAGTCAGCGTTAAAGAAAACGGCGTTCCGCAGAATTATCTTTTGATGTTCAAAAACGAAACGCACAACCACCCTACGGAAATCGAGCCGTTCGGCGGCGCGGCGACGTGTCTCGGCGGGGCGATAAGAGACCCGCTCAGCGGCAGGACGTATGTTTATCACGCCATGCGCATTACCGGCGCGGCGGATATCACACAGCCGGTGGACAAGACCCTTAAAGGCAAACTGCCGCAAAGGGTGATTTCCAAAACCGCCACGGCGGGCTTTTCGTCTTACGGCAACCAGATAGGACTTGCCACGGGTTTCGTGCAGGAAGTTTATCACCCGAATTATGTGGCTAAACGTCTGGAAACCGGTTTTGTAGTGGCGCAGAACAGAGAAGAAAACGTCGTCAGGAGCAGACCTCAAAAAGGCGACGTCGTAATTTTGCTGGGCGGCGCCACGGGCAGGGACGGCTGCGGCGGCGCCACGGGCTCGTCAAAGTCGCACAACCTTAAATCGGTGGAAACCTGCGGCGCGGAAGTGCAGAAGGGCAACGCCACGACGGAAAGAAAAATACAAAGGCTGTTCAAGAATCCCGAAGTCTCGAAACTCATCAAAAAGTGCAATGACTTCGGCGCGGGCGGCGTGAGCGTCGCCATAGGCGAACTTGCCGACAGTATCGATATATATCTTGAAAAAGTACCTAAAAAATATGAGGGACTCAGCGGCACGGAACTTGCCATAAGCGAAAGCCAGGAGCGTATGGCGGTTGTTATAGACAGGGCGAATCTCGACAGATTCGTGAGTCTGTGCGGTGAGGAAAACCTCGCCGCCACAAACGTGGCGGAAATCACCGACACGGGCAGACTCCGTATGTTTTTTAAGGGGGAAGCCATTGTCGACATAGAGAGAAGTTTTCTCGACACAAACGGCGTCAAACAGAAAAACGACGTCGTCATAAAGGAAAACAGGTGTTCTTTCTTCGATACGCTTGACGACGCCGTCGTCAAAGCGCTGGAAAAGGACGACTATAAAGCGGCTCTCGCGGCGGAACTCGGCCGTCTCAACGTTTGTTCGCAAAAGGGTATGGTGGAAACTTTCGACTCCACGATAGGCGCCAGAAGCGTGTTGTTGCCTTACGGCGGAACAACGCAGGAAACGCCTTCAATCGTCATGGCGGCGAAACTCGGCGAAGACACCAGCGACACCGCCAGCGTCGCGGCGTTCGGATTTAACCCGCACCTTACCGAAAACAGTCCGTTTGTGGGCAGTATGTACGCCGTGCTGACAAGCGTCAGCAAACTGGCGGCAGCGGGCGTGAACAGAAAAGACATATACCTCAGCCTGCAGGAGTTTTTCAAACGGCTGGGCGGCGACCCCGAGCGTTTCGGTCAGCCGGTGTCGGCTCTTCTGGGCGCTTTCGAGGCGCAGAAGGGGCTGGGCATAGCGGCAATCGGCGGCAAGGACTCCATGAGCGGGACTTTCGAAAACATCGACGTGCCGCCTACGCTGATTTCATTTGCCATAGGCACAGCCAAGTGCGCCGATATAACCGACAACGTGCTGCGCGGCAGCGGACGCAGACTTTATCTTCTGCCTGTGCGCCACGACGAATATTATACGCCTGACTGGAAGTACGCTCTCGCGCTGTATGATAAAGTCAACGAAAATATCCTGAGCGGCAACGTGAAATACGCCACCGTCACGGAAGACGGCGGGGCGTACGCCGCCGTTACCAAGAGCGTGTTCGGCAACGGCGTGGGCGTGGATTTCGTGAAAAACGCCGATTTCTTCCGCCCGATGTACGGCGACATCATTGTGGACGCCGCCGACGAAAGTCTGCTTGACGGCATAGACAAAATTCTTCTGGGCGTGACCAACTCCGACGGCAAAGTGCGCGTGGGCGGCGAGGAAATCGCCGCGGGCGATTTACTTGCGGCGTACAAGGGCAGGCTTGAAGAAGTATATCCGACGACGGCGCCTGCCGCCGGCAAAGCGGAAAACCTCTCTTACAGCGCCGGAAGCAGGGCAAGCGCCGCGCACGTCTCTAAACCGAGAGTGTTTATACCGGTGTTCCCGGGCAATAACTGCGAATACGACACGGCAAGGCAGTTTGAAATAGCGGGCGGCGTGACAAGCAGTTTCGTGCTTAAAAACCTTACGTCGAAGGACATTAACGACAGCGTCAAGGTCATTGCGCGGGCGATAGACGACTGCCAGATACTTGCCATTCCGGGCGGCTTTTCCGGCGCCGACGAACCTGACGGTTCGGGCAAGTTTATCGCCACGGTGTTTTCCAACCCGTATATTAAAGAGAGCATCGAAAACCTTCTGAACAAGCGCGACGGGCTTATCCTGGGCATATGCAACGGTTTCCAGGCGCTCATCAAACTCGGTCTGGTGCCTAACGGCTCCATTTCGCCGCTCAAAGAAGACTCGCCTACGCTGACTTTCAACAATATAGGCAGACATATCTCAAAAGTGGCGAAAATCAGGGTGGCGAGCAACCTGTCGCCGTGGTTTTCCAACGTCAAAGTGGGCGAAGTGTACGACGTGGCTATTTCGCACGGGGAAGGCAGGTTTGTGTGCGATGAAAAGTGGCTTGACAGACTCGTCAAAAACGGGCAGATTGCCACACAGTACGTCGACTTTGACGGCAACGCCACCATGGCGAGCCCTTACAACCCGAACGGTTCGGTATATTCGGTGGAGGGCATAACGTCGGCGGACGGCAGGGTGCTCGGCAAAATGGGGCACAGCGAACGTATCGGCGATAACCTTTACAAAAACGTGGACGGAAACTACGACATGCGGCTGTTTGCCGCCGGCGTGGATTACTTCCGCAAGTGAGGGGTGAGCAATGAAATGTATTTTTTGCGGCTGCGACGACCTGAAAGTCATAGATTCGCGCCCGGTGGATGAACTCAACGCCATCCGGCGCAGGAGAGAGTGCAACTCGTGCGGCAAGAGATTCACCACATACGAAACGGTGGAAACAACGCCGATACTCGTCGTCAAAGCGGACGGCAGCAGACAGCAGTTTGACGTAAACAAAATCAAAAACGGCATAATCAAATCGTGCGAAAAGCGTCCCGTCACCATGCATGACATAGACGAAATGGTGGCAAAGATAGAAAAGAAGATTTACAACTCGCTCGAGCAGGAAATTTCTTCAAAAAAAATCGGCGAAATGGTCATGAACGGGCTTAAAGAACTTGACGACGTGGCGTACATAAGGTTCGCTTCGGTTTACCGACGGTTCAAGGCCAGCAACAGTTTTCTGGAAGAACTCAAAAAAATGCTGGATAAAAAATAAAAAGAGCGCAAAGGGCGCTCTTTTTTTTTGCCGCGGCGAAAGGGGAATAAAAAAACCCGGCGTAACGCCGGGTTTTTGATTCAGGATTATTCCGCGTCTTTGGCTTTGGCTTTTTTGGAAGCCTTCTTTTTAGGAGCCGTTTCCCCTTCAGGAGCGGCGACTTCGGTTTTGGCTTTTGCCGGTTTCTTTTCTTTAGACGCTTTCTTCGCCGCTTTAGGGTCTTTCTTGGCGAGTTTTTCGGCGTCTCTCTTTGCTTTGTCTTCTTTCCAAGCCGCGATGGCAGCCGCTTTTTCCTCGGCTTTTCTCTGCGCGGCGGCTTTCTGCTCGGCCTGTTTCAAAGTCTTGGCGTCGGCTTTAACCACAATGACGCCCGATTTCAGCTGGTGCAGAGCCCTGGCAATCTGAGACTTTTTACGGTTTGCGTTGTTTTTGTGAATAACTTTTTTGGAAGCGGCGTTATCGATTTTGCTTGCCGCCTCGGACATGAGTTTTTCGGCAAGTTCAACGTTGTTTTCCGCTATCGCGGCGTTGAATTTTTTGATTGCCGTGTGCATCTGAGAGGCAACCATTTTATTCTGCAACTTTTTCGCCGAAGAAACACTTACTCTTTTTTCCGCTGATTTAATGTTAGGCATTTCAAAACTCCCTTAAAATTTTTGCTGAATGTTCATTTTACCAAGGCATTTTATCACAGATTTT
>ERZ1090879.1470-NODE-1471-length-12859-cov-9.452905_pt1 | contig 12859 bp, 8 predicted proteins | sample MGYA00478472_ERZ1090879 | MGnify/ENA primary metagenome ERZ1090879 (study PRJEB33644, sample SAMEA5815723) | chicken gut metagenome | biome: Chicken; feature: Gastrointestinal Tract; material: Caecum | place: Ireland | collected 2019-01-01 | study: A study of the...
TGAGATGTATTCTGCTTGAGGTAGAGTCAGGAAAAAGTTTGATACCTGAATTTGTGGATGGAGATATTGTTGTATATAATAATAAGAGATATAAATGGAGAGGGACGAAAATAGATCCATTTCAAAAGAATAAAAATGACTCCTACTATGTACTTCAGCAGGATGCGAAAGGAAAAAACGGTATCTCAAATATATATATTCGGATTGAAAATGGCAATTTAATCAAGCCGTATTATGGAACTTCTGTTCGGACTGACGGGATGGGACTCAGACGGAAAAAATCCAATCGCGAGGATTTTTTGGCGTACTTGTTTGAAGTCCCGGATAATGAGATACCGGCTGTTGTTAACCAATCGATGATTATTGTTTGCAGTAGAGAATATTTTACTGATTTGGTAAGAAACATTCATATTCAATACGAAAATAAATCTGTAGATTTGTTGGACATTATACCGGTATCATACTATACGTCATCAGGAGAAGAATATCAGATAGGAATGAATCAACTGAAAATAGATTCAGTTTTGAAGGTAACAGGCGATATTTCGACTGCAAGAGATATGCTTCTTGATAAAAGTAATAATCCCTTAGGACTGGAAATTATAGATGCCGGATCTCGCGTTACGGAAAATACCGAATTAGATGATTTGCTGAATCGGAAATCTATAAAATGCATAAATGTGAGTGGTGTAATCAATCCTGTTCTTTGCAAATATGCTCTGGAAAGGGTGAAAGATAAATCTGTCTTTGCGTGTACCAAGGATTATTTAAAACGGTTCACTATATTAAAGAATAAAGCTGGTAATGGGACTGATTTGTTGGAAGAACTTCATCATCAGGCGGAGAACATTGTTTATAATTATGTGGTTTGTGAACCTGTTGACGGCGGATGGACATGGCAGCAGTATAAGGAACTTCGAAATGCTTTAAGAATTATACAAAGCTCGACATTGGATGAAAACAAGAAGAATAAGTTTGTACTTATTGCATATTCACTGATAACTCTTTTGAATACCTCTTTGTTTTCGATGGAATATATGGAATCTGCTATTGGCAAAAACGTAGTTAATGCCAGTGTTATATCACCGGAAATCCGTATCAGAGAACTTCAGGAACTTGCCGAAGATGCTGGGGCATATCAGGAAATATGTTTTAAAGTGGTTGAAGGCATAGAAAAGCAATACAAAAAGGAGTATTTGAAATGCCCTAAGTTTGATGCGATAAAGCAGTATGTGAATAATTATTATAAGCGAGATTCCAAAATTGCTCTTATTGTTCCTAAAGCATATTACATTGATCTCTTGAAATCATATATGCGAATAGCACAGAATATAGAAATAATTACGCCGAGTCGTTTCGATTCAAAAAAATATTATGATGGGGTTCTGGTTGCTGGTAATTTAAAGAATAAATTATTTGATCCGCTAAATTGCAAAACTGCAGCTGAAGTTGTTTTTTTTGCGTATGAGAATGAACAAAAGATATTTCGGCTGAAGAAAGCAAAACTCGAAGAACTTGATTATGAACTAAATCAAGTAATAGGTATTAACAAAGATAAAGTAATTGATACAGGACAATTTTCTGATAACGAGGAGAATGTTAAAAATATTGAACGTGATGTCAATATGATAGAAGAATCGGATGACCTTATTGACAGGCTTCCTATTTTTGAACTTTCGAATTTTCATAGTACCGTTGGTGAGTCGAATTCCGCCCAGAACTCCGCAGAGATCATTGTAACGGGATCTTTTCTGAGTGGTGAATTAATATTTTTTACAAAGTATTATAGGGCTGTTGTTTATAGCCCCTCTTCAGGTACAATAATTGAAAAGGAACCGGAAAACATCATTTCCGGCGATACCTTAGTTTTTATGTCCAGAGATTCATATACAAGAAATATGGTGGATACGATTTATGATCGGCTTTTGACAGGAGGGCGTTTTAGTAGAAATATTGTAGAGGCCGGTCAAAAAGCGTCTTATTGGAAAGATGTTCTCCGTGAATATAAAAATAATAACAATATTACATATCGGGAACTGACACACCGATTGAAAAAATATGGGAGCACCGTTCAAGAAATGGCTGTTAGGCAATGGCTTTTTGAAGACAGTCATATTGTCGGGCCTCGAAATGAAAAGACTATACAGCATATAGCAGAGCTAACGAAGAATTCAAATCTTATGGAGAACCCACATGAATATTTCGAGGCGTGCAGGATGGTTCGGAGGGAGAGAAAAGAAATTTTAAAACTAATCGGAGTAGCGATTACGGAGAAGATGAAAGGAACGATTCCGAGGGGAAATAAAATTCTCGGGGAAATATATGAAAATGTCGATAAACTGTCAACAACATTAGAGATAGACAGGGTATCTGTTCTTGAAAAGCCATTTGTCGTTCCCTTGAGGTTGGCGAATAAACCTGTAGAAGAGGAGGAAATTCTGTTATGACTAATGCAGAAATAAAAAAAGAGTTGATCTTGGCAAGGGAGAAATATATCAATGAGATTAAGGCTGAACTCGCCGGTCCCGGATCGGAATTTTCCGTTCCGGATTTGGAACATGAATTAATCTCTGCCTCTCCAATTAGCAGATACTCTGTCGGAATACTGTTTCCTCAGGGGGATAGAGTTGGATTGGACAATGACGAAGTTGACCAAAATGACAATGATGGCTCAGGCCCTGCTGATACTAATATCGCTGCTGAAACGAATAAAAGTATTAAGACAGCAGAATCAAAATTTCATCATTATAAAGAAGATGATATAGCAGATGAAGGGTTAGATGAAGAAATCAGTTTAGCTACTCAATATAAGCCGTCTTCTGTGGGATTAACTTTTCTTGTAAAAGGGAAAACAGATATAATAAAGTGTATTATTAAATTTGCAATATATCGCAAAGCAGTTATTACAGATTGCATGGTTCCTTATAACCCGAAAGACCCAAATAGTTATACAGTACCACCTGAAATATCACATAAAATTATATTTGATAAGGAAAAAAATGTCCTTCGCCTTATTTCTCAGCTCACGGGAAAGGAAGTTAGAGACATTTTCGAAAAGGATACAATACCGGAAGATGAAGCAGGTGATCTTAAAAAACGAGCTTTCCGGCTCGTTGATTGTTTAAGCAGAGGATATGTAAGGCAACCACATGAGATCGATGATTATGCAATTAATTTTGGTAATAAGGACTTTGTTGATGGAATGCCGATTGAATTCGATGGTGTTTCGGTGAAAATTTCCGCATTGCGTACAAGACTCAGGGATGACACATGGAGCATTACCATTATGCTTGTAAATAATATGGAAGAGACCCCGTCAAAACCGCATCATTGTATTTTGCAGCCAGAGGTGAAAGTTCTTTCGCAAAATAATGATTTTATTTTTATTGAAAATAAAACAGATATATCACCGGAATACATGGATGATGAAGAACAAGGGCTTGCGATGCTGTATCGTAATAAAAAGATATATGGAACCGGTCTTGGCATATCTGCAGATTGGAAAGTTGATGATGATGGTTGCGGTTTCGTAAAGACAGACTACTTCCCAATTTGCGAAGTCCCGACAATGGATTTTTCATTACCGCAAAATGATGATATATCTGCCTCTGAACTTTCCATGAAATATTATTCGGATCTTGTTTTATCCGATAAAAATGAAAGGATTAACTCGTTAAGGAAGTTTGTAAATTTGTATAAAAACTGGATTGACGGGCTTTATCTTGAGGCAAAAGCCCTTGACCCAAAGTTCTCTGCTCCGGCTTCAAAGAATATTGATGCATGTAAAAAATCTTATGGGAGAATGCGTGAGGGAATAGAAACTCTGGAAAAAGATGAAACAGCTTGGAATGCGTTCATGCTTGCTAACAGAGCTATGTTTATGCAGAGAATACACATAGGAATGCAGAATAAAATGGCGGAAGAAAAGGCTGACAGATATCCTGGAGACAGTGAGATAACAGATTGGTTGAACAATTTGGATTATTCGGTTGCAGACGATACGACTTCACGTTGGCGCCCGTTTCAGTTGGCATTTCTTTTGATGGATATTAACTCTATAGTATTTGATAACAGTAAAGACAGGCTGTTGGTTGATCTGATATGGTTTCCGACAGGCGGTGGAAAAACAGAAGCTTATTTGGGACTTACTGCGTTTACCGTCTTTTACAGGAGACTTAAGTATACAGAAGAATCGGATGGAACTGCAGTGATCATGCGATATACACTTCGTTTACTTGCATCACAGCAGTTTACAAGGGCTTCGACTCTAATCTGTGCATGCGAATATATAAGGCAGGATTTTCTTAAGAAAAAACATAAATATCCAGCATATTTTTTGGGAAACAACCCTATTACTATCGGGTTGTGGATTGGAGATACCCATATTCCGAATAAGAATGATAAGGCAGAAGAGTATCTGAAAAAATTAAGAAATGTTACAAAACCATATGAGGTGAGAAATGCAAAGGAAAGAAATAATAAATTTCAGGTTCTAAAGTGCCCGTGGTGTGGTACAAAACTTGTAAAAGATGAGAAGGATAGAAAACTAGTCGGTGAGTGGGGCTATAATATGAAGGGTAAGCACTTTTATATGTTTTGCCCCAATGAAGATTGTGATTTTACTAAAAGACTTCCTATCCAGATTATTGATGAAGAATTGTATGATAATCCGCCGACCTTGCTGTTTGGTACGGTTGATAAATTCGCCATGATGCCGTGGGATGGAAGAATCGGTGCTTTCTTTAGCGTAGATACTGAAAGAAGAACTCCCGAATTAATTATACAAGACGAGTTACATCTGATTTCCGGCGCACTCGGAACAATGGTAGGACTTTATGAAACCGCAATAGACGGTCTGTGTCGATTAAAGGGAGTTCCCGCTAAGATTATTGCTTCGACTGCAACTATACGTAGGGCAAATGAACAATGCTCTGTGCTTTATGATCGCAATGTGGCACAATTTCCGGCTCCCGGATTGAACGCAGAGGATTCTTTTTTTGCAAAAGAAGCACGAATAGATCATGATAGAGGATTATTTGGTAGAATATATATAGGAATAATGCCGTCAGGAAAGACTAAGGCAATGACTGAAATCAGATCAATGGCCGCACTTTTACAAAGGGAATATATGGCTGATCTTCCTGATCCGGTGAAAGATAAACTTTGGACGTTAACGGCGTATTTTAATAGCCTAAAAGACTTGGGTAAAGCATCTACTCTCGTAGACGATGATGTGAAAGATTTCATTATTCGTACTGCGAACAGACTCTTTACGTCAAGGAGACAAATTGTATCGGCTGATGAATTGACGAGTCGAGTAACTACAACTGAATTGAATGAAACATTGGATAGACTCGAAAAAGTAGAATATTCAAAGGAAAATATCGAGTCCAAACATTATGCTTCAAATATCTTGCTGGCTACCAACATGATATCTGTCGGAATTGATGTGGCACGTTTGAATGTTATGCTGATGGTAGGACAGCCGAAACTGACAAGTGAATATATACAGGCTTCCAGCCGTGTCGGAAGATCCTACCCGGGTGTGGTTTTTGTCCAATATGATGCTACAAAGAGCAGGGATCGGTCATATTATGAGCAATTCAGACCTTACCATGAATCCTTCTACAGATTTGTTGAGCCAACAGGAGCAACCCCGTTTTCAAAACCTGCCAGAGAGAGGGCCTTACATGCTGTCATTGTCACATTAATCAGGCAAATGGACAGTCTGATCTCTGACAAGGATGCAGGTAATTTTGATGAGAAACATTTTAAGGCGGATATTGAGAAGGTAGAAAATTTTGTCGTAAATCGAATGAAAGACATTAATGCAAGAAGCTTTCCGCTATTACGTGACGAATCTGGTCTTGCACGATATGAGATTAAAGAATTCGTTGATAAATGGCAGGAAATAGTTGATAAGTGTCATTCTGACGAACCTGAAATACAGTTGTATTTCGGAAGACGCTTTATAGTAACGCCGCCTTCAAATCTTAATTTGGAAAGGCGATTGTTAAAACAATTTAATTCAGATGATTATGATGATGCAATTGAAACTATGACTTCAATGAGAAATGTGGATATGCAGGTAAATGGGCAGGTTGTTATCTGGGAGGATTAATATGCGGATACATATAAAATCAAAACAGGATTTAAATAAAGTTACACATTCAGTAAGAGCTTCACAGGCTGTTTTACAATACGGCGTTGGTGCAATGGTTGATTTTCAGGATCAGACGCTTGTTACTGCCGCCCCCGAATATTGGACGAAAACACAGAGAATATTTGATGATCGTTTTGCTAAAGCTCTAAATGTTGATTATTTTGCAACCCCGATAAATATAGCATATGACAGATTCCCGCAATGGTATTTCTGCCCGAAATGCAGGAGGTTTCAGACTTTGTCAAAATGGAAGCAGGAGTACAGAGAGAAGGCTAAAGACAAAGATCTTGCAATAGATCCGTATATGATAAAACATATGCAATGTCCTAAATGCCATCAGGATTTGGTTGTCTCTCGTATTGTTACTGTATGTGAAAAGGGACATTTGAATGATTTCCCATGGGTGGAATGGGTCCATGAAAAAGCAAAAAAACCTATCTGCTCTTCACCTGCACTGGAATTTAAAACCGGTGCATCTGGAACTGAAGGGCTTGAGGGATTGTCAGTACGATGTACCACCTGCGATGCCAGAACTACATTAAAAGGAGCTTTTGATAAGGACTGCTTTCAAAGAATGGATGAGAAAAACGGAAGAAGTGACTTTATATGTCCCGGTAATCATCCTTTTAAGCATGTAAAAGAAAAATGCGACTGTTATCCTCATACGGTACAAAGGGGCGCATCTTCTGTATATTTTCCTTTGGTTTACAGCTCGCTTGTAATACCTCCATATGCCGATAAAATTAATAAAAAAATTGAAGGAAGTAAGGCTTTTGCGGATTGCATTGCGAGAATAAGCGATTATGATGAGGAGGAAAGAGAAGAAAGAGTAAGGAACCGAATTAGGAAATGGTCTGAAGAAATAGGACTGGAAGTCGGACTCCCGGTATCTGAGGTATCGAAGGTTCTTGAGAGAAAATGGTTGACTGTAAATGATAATAAAGTAAATGATGTGACAAGTGTAAAGTATAGATTGGAAGAATATTATGCGCTCAACGGGGTCGCACCGAATCCGTCAGAAGATATATTAGGTGACTTTTCAAGAGAAGAGATGAATATCGTTGAATATCATATTCCACACATCAAGTCAATTGTTTTAGTCGATAAAGTGAGAGTAGTAAATGCACTGACCGGTTTCTCGAGACTGACACCTGTGAGTAGTACTGAGGATTACGGGTATGTTGATATTAAGGAAAAGGAAACCCGATGGTATCCTGCATATGAAGTGAAAGGAGAAGGGATTTTTATAGAATTTATACAGGAAGATATTGATAAGTGGGTTGAAAGCTGTCCAGAAGTAAGTGAGCGTTGTGCGAAACTTCAACAGAATTATGATTATTCGTTTATCGGACGTAATCATCCTAAAGACATTACTCCTCAAATGGTTATGTTACATACTCTGTCACACATTTTGATTTCTCAATTGAGTTTCGAATGTGGGTACAGTATTGCGTCATTAAGTGAGCGTTTGTACTGCCATAATGGAAATAAGGAAGAATCAATGGCAGGAATCTTTATTTATACAGCCAGTGGGGATTCTGAAGGAACTCTGGGAGGGCTTGTAAGGCAGGGAAGATCTGATGCATTTCCGAATATTTTTCGTAAGGCGCTTGAAAAGGCGAAAGTCTGCTCTAATGATCCGGTTTGTATAATGAGTAAAGGGCAGGGGCGTGACTCTTTAAATCTTGCTGCGTGCCACACTTGTGCCTTACTTCCTGAAACCTGCTGTGAAGAGAAGAATGAGTTTCTGGATAGAGGTTTGCTTGTCGGAACATATGATAATAGAGATACCGGATTTTGGAGTGACTTTATCTGGAAATCCCCTAAAACAGAGGGGAGAAGCAGCGGTAAGATATCTGAATGAGACCCTGGAGAACGGTATGGTGATTGGTAGCGTATTTCCTTTAATAAATGATAGTTAAGTTAATATACAGTAATATTTTATTAAAGCTTTGAAATCGGGATATATAAAAGACTTTCGACAAATTATAAACTAAAATGGAAAGAAAAGGAGCGTAATAAGAGTATTAAGTTTGCATTAAGTTAGAACAGACGAGGGCGATGAATATGGCAGATCATTATATACTTTTGATGTATTATGCTAAATATCTTAAAGAAATAAGAGGAGCTTTAGATTCGACAGTAAAACATTACCAAGGTGCATTAAAACATATTTCCAGGTATTTAGTAAAAAAAGAAAAGTTAAAAGAAACTGTGTATGAAATACAAAATATTGAAAGATTAGAGCGTATTAGAGAATATCTTTATGCTGATCCGGAATTTCTTTCGCTAGATAAAAGAGGACATCAAATGTATAGAGCTAGTCTCAATAACTATTATAAATTTGCCAAAGGAGTTGGATTTTATAATATTCATAATCATATTCAGGTTATGGATATGGAAGTGCCTGTCAAGGGGAAATATACTTATTCATCAGATACCTGGAAAAGATCATCAATTATAAAAACGCAATCTATAGAAGCAGCAGGATATCATTGTGAAATAGATGAAACGCATGAAACTTTTACTGCTAAAAGTACAAGACATCCTTATATGGAAGGACATCATGTGTTGTCTATGAAATATCAAAATAAATTTTTGAAAAGTCTGGATATTTATGCGAATATAATTTGTTTATGCCCGATTTGCCACAGATTATTACATTATGGCATAGCAGCGGAAAAAGAAACAGTGCTGGATAAAATCTATTTTGATCGTTCCAAAAGGCTTGCTGCTTGTGGAATAAAAATAAGTAAGGAAGATTTTAAAAAAATTGCTATGTAGTTTTTATTCACAATTAAGAGACTCATAACGGATTGGACGAACTTGGTTGGTATCGGTGGATTATAAATGATGAGCGTTACTTTACTCAAACTTCGCATTTAAATGTCTCCCGGAAGCTGGCCGCCGGCAAACGGATCCACGAACTGGAAATGCTGAACCGTCTGCTGGTGTACCGCCATGGGATTTTGCGGATCCTCAGCAAGAGCCTCCGTGACAACTACGGGATTACCATGGATGAAAAGACCCGAAAAAATGTAGTCAATGTTATGACCAACGAATTTCCTTCCGGATCCGGAAAGAAAACCTATGAAACCTGCGTTTTCATCCGGAAGGAAGGGGAGGAGTACGGGATCTCCCGTAACTTTGCCCGCATGCTGGGCAACCCGGCATTCTATCAGATTCTGCAGGAGCTTATCGATTTCGGCATTTCCCGGTACCGGCAGAATTTCAGCCTCCGCTACCAGGATACGGAATTTGTCCTCTATCAGAAATATACTTACGAGGACGTCTGCCGCCTGCTGAACTGGGAGAACAACGAAGTGCCCCTGAATATCGGCGGGTACAAATTCGACAAGAACACCAGGACCTTTCCGGTTTTTATCAATTATCATAAGGAAGAGAACATCAGCGACACCACCAAGTACGAGGATCATTTCCTCAATACCGGAACCCTCATGGCCGTTTCCAAATCCGGCCGGTCCCTGGAATCCGAGGACGTTCAGAACTTCCTGCACGCCAGGGAGCGTGGGATTGACGTTCATCTGTTTGTGAGAAAGAATAAGGACGACAAAATCTCCAAGGAATTTTATTACCTGGGAAGAATGGCCGCCACCGGCAGAACCCGGGAATTTCAGATGCCCAACACCACCAAGACGGCAGTAGAGATCGAGTGGAATCTGGACACTCCGGTTCGGGAGGATATTTACCAGTACATCATCAGCTGAATACAGAAGAGAGGAATCAAACATGAAAACAGTCAGAGTTGCGGCGGCCATTATCCGCTCCGGCCATAAGATATTTGCCACCCAGAGAGGCTACGGAGAATTCAAGGACGGCTGGGAATTTCCCGGCGGCAAGATCGAGGCCGGGGAGACGCCCCAGGAGGCTCTGGTCCGGGAGATCCGGGAAGAGCTGGACGCGGAGATCCAGGTGGGAGAGAAGATCGACTGCGTGGAGTACGATTATCCCGCTTTTCATCTGTCCATGGAATGCTTCTGGGCCCGGATCCGCTCCGGGGAATTGACTTTAAAAGAACACGAGGCCGCCAGATGGCTCTCCCGGGAAGAACTGGACAGTGTGGACTGGCTGCCGGCGGATCTGTCGCTGATCCGGCAGATCCGGGAGCAGATGCAGGCGGAAGAAGGAATGCTTTGAGGCTCCACAGAAGCTTTCTTAATTATGGACTAAATATGGGAAGGTGATATTCAGTGAACAAAGATCCTTTTAAAAAATATATCAGAGAGTCTGAGCCGGATAAATAGTACAAAGTCTATGCATGGCATACAGCGATCGGACTGCAGGCAGTAGACGGACTGAAGACATCTGAATATCTGGTGCGTACGGCTGTCCGTAATATCGAGGGAGAGATATCCTTTGAAGAGGCGAACGCGCTTCTGCAGGCCTATTACGAGGAGCATCCTTCCCGCAATGCAGAAGACCGTACAGAGGAGGCGGACAAGGTTTCGGCCAGAATTGCGGCTCTTCTTTCCGAAAGAGCTTTTAGTTTTACACCAAATGAATATCTTTCTATTCATAGAAAAATCTTTACCGGAATCTATCCTCACGCGGGGCGCATCCGGGATTACAATATAACAAAGAAAGAATGGGTGCTTGATGGGGCTTCGGTTCTCTATGGAAGCGCCACAGAACTGAGAGCAACTCTGGAGTACGAATTTTCCAAAGAGAAAAAGTTTTCGTATCGCAATCTTTCAATGGATGAGATTATTCACCATCTGGCAGTGTTCGTTTCAAGGCTGTGGCAGATACACGTGTTTGGAGAGGGAAATACCAGAACAACGGCCGTTTTCTTTATCAAATATCTTCGGACACTTGGTTTTGAAGTGACGAATGACATTTTTGCTGAGAATGCATGGTATTTCCGCAATTCCCTTGTCCGGGCAAATTATAACGATCTGAAAAACGGAATCCATGAGACTACAGAATTTCTGGAACTATTTTTAAGAAACCTTCTGCTAAACGAAAATCATCCGCTTCAAAACTGAACATTGCACATCAGCGGCACATTTAAAGCAGAAGAAAAAGTGAACATTGCCTCCGAAAAAGCGAACATTGAAGATGAAAAAGCGAATATTGAAGAAATAAAAGCGAACATTGAAACCCTGTTTACACCTAAAACGGCTTGTCACATTTATAAATTACTGGAAGAATTTGGCTGTCAGACCGTCTTTGGCAGATCAGATGTTCAGAAAATTCTTGGCCTGAAACCGACCAGAAGTACGGAGCTGCTTCGTGAGATGGCTGCGCGCGAAATGATTGAGCCGGTATCCGGCTGCGGAAAAGGAAAATACAGATTCAAGCAGAAGAAAAACTGAGTTTCAGAAAGGGTAAACGATGAGATTATTTATTGCCATTCAGCTGTCAGAGAAAATGCGAAAGGCCCTGGTGTCCTGCCTGCACGACCTGAAAAAGCAGGGGGTGGAGGGAAATTACGTGCCGGCCCAGAACCTGCATCTGACCCTGGCATTTATCGGTGAGTACAGGGATCCGGAGCAGGTGAAGCGGATCCTGGCGTCGGTTCCCCTGCCGGCCTTTCGGCTGGCCCTGTCCGAAAAAGGAAATTTCGGAAACATTCTCTGGGCAGGAGTAAAGGGAAATCAGAAACTGAAAACCTATGTCAGAGACCTGCGGGCGGCTCTGAAAAACGCAGGTATTCCCTTTGAGGACGACCGATTTACTCCCCATATTACCCTGATCCGCAAGGTGTCTGCCAGAAGCCCCTACCAGGTCCATCTGCCGAAAGCCGAGATGGAGGTGAAAAGGGCTTCCCTGATGAAATCGGAGACGAAAAATGGGAAGGTCACATATCGGGAGGTCTGAGTAAAAGCAGAAAAGGGGGCAGCAGTTCACTGGAAATGGTCTATGCCAGTGTTTGGGGTTTTGAAGGAGCGGCTATCGGTAAAAGATAAAATAAGGGAAGAGTCGGCAAGAATGCAATCTGCTGGAATACGAATTGCAAAATGTTGCTGACACAGTAGTCGTACTTTGCACCCTTCTTCCTATCCGGCATGGGAGCCGTCTTTTGCAGAACCTATCCTTTCAGACATTGATTTGTAATACAACGAATCGGATTGCGGTCATTATAGAGCGATACAGCGGATAGGGTGGGATAAAGAAGTAGATATAGTGCGGGCATTAGCCGAGAATATAAAGATCGTAAATGAAGCGATGAAAGTAACTCAGTTGGAAAGATATTAAAATCGGACGAATAAAAAGATGGATTTCAGCGACTTGAGTGGAAAAATACAGACCTATTTTACTTGAGTCCGCCACTTGGGAGGGATAGAAAACACGTATTTTGGTAAATAATAACAATGCATTGGCGGAGAAGTGCGAATCATAAGCGATCATAAAATTCCCAGGAGATTCGCACTAGATTTTACAGGAAAAATAAGAGAATAGAACAGAAATTCGCATTAATAGGCTTGTATTAATACAATAATATTGTTATAATTGCATAGACAATCACGGAAAATGGTAAAAAAATTGTACGTGATTGCTGTCGCTCCCCATACGGGAGCGTGGATTGAAACAACTATCCGACAACGGCGCGGCCCTGGGAAGACCGTCGCTCCCCATACGGGAGCGTGGATTGAAACTTGAAATCATAAATTCCGTTTATGCGGCGTGGTCGTCGCTCCCCATACCTGTCTCTTATACACATCTGACGCTGCC
>ERZ1090879.1471-NODE-1472-length-12850-cov-7.035717_pt1 | contig 12850 bp, 9 predicted proteins | sample MGYA00478472_ERZ1090879 | MGnify/ENA primary metagenome ERZ1090879 (study PRJEB33644, sample SAMEA5815723) | chicken gut metagenome | biome: Chicken; feature: Gastrointestinal Tract; material: Caecum | place: Ireland | collected 2019-01-01 | study: A study of the...
CGTACACCGGGCCGTATTCGCCCTCCTGCTGTGCTGTCCGGACCAGAAAACGTCCGTCGTCAGTGAAGGCGACGACACCCGCGAGCCAGCCGGAAACATCCTCGCCCTCCATCCTCTGCGTTACCTGGATAAGTTTTCCGCTTTGGGTATCCAGCATCCAGCCCAGGTTTTCGCCGTTGCCATTGTCGGAGCCGCTGAGCCAGAGATACCGTCCCTGCTGTTCCGCGCTGCCGGGCAATGCCGCCACCGTCACATTGGCCAGCTGCATACTCTCGTTCGGAATGGGCCGCAGCAGGTCCTGCCACTGGCCGGTGGCGGTGTCGTAGGCACAGAAGGCGTCACGCCGGGAGTCACCATTCTCCGACGGCGTCCAATCTTCAAAATAGAGTTTGCCGTCCAGCAGGCCGAAGAAATCTGCATTGCCATAGGTGGAATTGTCGTGGGGACGTTCCAGCACCTTGCTGCGCGCCCCGGTGGCCGGGTCCAGCCAGTCATATTCCACCGTGGCGTTCTGCAGCACCGCCTGGTAGGCGTCCCACCCTTCGGTGTTGTAGTCGGGCAGCGGCACCTCGGTGACGATATGGGAGGTCAGCAGCCGGTCCCCTTGCGCACCGACAATATTTTCCTGAGGCATCATGGAGAAGGTGGTGACCGCCCCATCCGCCAGGGAGATTCGGTACCCTATTGAGTTTCCCACTGCAGAGTCCGAAGAGCCATAGCCGTAGAGCGCCGTGCCGTCGCACCAGCCCACCATCACGTTGCGCAGGTCCTGGGACGTCTGAATATCCTGCCGGGAGGCACCGTCCCCCTCGATGCAATAGAGGCCCGCCGGGGCGGAACATTCCTCATACCGGCCGCGGCAGAAGGTCACCAGTTCCTCATTGGTCAGGTCCTCCCACCCCTGGGGACGCTCTTTCAGTTTGGGTTCCACCACCTCGGCGTAGTAGTCATCCCAGCTGCCTTCGTAGTGCATGGTGGCCACCGGGTGGTAGACATAGACCGTGTCCCCCGCCGTGAAGAGTCTTACCTCATTCCCCCGCCCCGGCAGCCAGGCCGGGCAGGATTCCGAATCATGGGCACAGCCCGCCACGCTGCACAGCACCCGCCGGGTGGCGGCGGCGTAGTCGGTCTTGGTGACCAGGCAGTAGCCCAGATGATTTTCCAGAGAGTACCAGGCATCCCCCGTGTTGAAACCGGAGCCGGTGAGATAGTTGGAACTGAGGGTGTAGAAGTCCCCCGCCGGGGCTGCGGTGGGCTGCTGTTCGGCTTCCTCCTGCGGGGCCGGGGTGGCGGCTTCTTCGGGGGTCACGGTGACCACCTTGGGTCCGCCGCATCCCGCCAGGGAAAGGGCCAGCGTCAGCGCCAGGCCCAGGGGAACAAAACGTTTCATCACAATTCTCCTTTGTTGACAGATTCACAGGGTCAGGGTACCAGCACGGGCAGTTCTTCCTCGGTGCAGGGCTGCAGGCTCAGGCTCAGGAACCAGCGGGGACTGGTAATGGTCCCCATGGCGTCGGTCCAGCTGCTGTATTCATAGGCATTGACCGAAGCGGTGATCAGTGCTTCCCCGTTGCGGCTGTACAGGGCGTTGGGATAGGGGGAATTTTCCGGCCTTGCCCAGTCGCCCAGATTTTCCAGCCCGGCCTGGTCGGCAAAAGCCCGCAGTCCTGCCTCGTCAGGGGTCGCAGGGGCGGCATCGTTCCCCCGCGGGGCCGATATCCACACCTGAGTCACCACGCCGGTACGGCTGTCCATCGTCAGGCTGAAGGCCGTATACAGCGCTTCCTGTTCCATCGCAAACCGCTTGAGGGTGACAAATCCCAGGCTGTCGGTGGTGTAGTACGGCACGCCCAGGTCGTAGGTCTGCCCGTCATAGTTCTCATAATAGGTGCCGTTTTCCCAGTCCGCGGCCCAGGCGGCCCATTCCGGCGAAAGCGCCCCGCAGTCCACCAGACTTTGCAGGGCCGCATCCGCCGTATCGCGGTATTCGTACCCGTTGACCATGTTTTCCAGGCTGTTCTGCGCCCCGATGTACATTTTCAGGGCCGAGGGCGTTTCTTCCTCCTCGGTGGGCGGCGAATAGGCCGTCGCGCTCTGCTGCTGCCGTGCCGTCAGCTGGCGCAGAATATAGTAGTCCTCCCCCTTGGGGGTCGGCGCCGTATAGGCATCCTGCACCGTTTCGCTGCGGCCCAGCACCGCGGTGTCCACCGCGGTGAGGAATACCGCCGGGGCGGCCGCACAGACCAGCACCGCCGCCGCGCAAAGCCCCGTCATGATACGGGGATGCTGCCAAAGACTCATAGGGCGCCCCCTTTCCGCAAAATCACCTGCACCGTGGTGCCCTGACCCGGCTCACTCACGATGGTCAGGTCGCTGCCATGGGCCGCCGCAATGCGCTTGCACAGCGCCAGCCCCAATCCGCTGCCGCCCTGTTTGCGGGCGCGGGATTTATCCACCATGTAAAACGGCTCGGTCACCCGGTCCAGTTCCTCCCGGGGGATGCCGCAGCCGTGGTCTTCCACTTCCACCGTCACCGTGGCGCCGTTGTCCCGGCAGCGCACGGTGACCGGTTCATCGGGGGCGCTGGCCTTGGCGGCGTTCTGCACCAGGTTGCACAGCAAATCCAGCAGCAGGTCGGCATCCCCGTGCACCACACAGGATTCCGCGGGAGTCTGCAGCGGGACCGCCGGGCAGGCAGCCCGCAGCTGAGGCCACAAAGTGCCCAGGTCCACGTCGGTAAGTTCCAGTTCCTCACCGCCCAGGGCCAGCAGCGCCAGCAGTTTCTGGCTCAGGGATTCCAGCCGCCGCCCCTCATGATAGATGGCGGACGCCGCCTCCCGCTGTTCGTCGGGGTCGGTCTGCAGATTGCGCAGCACATCGGCATATCCGATGATGCTGGTCATGGGGGTCTTGAGTTCATGGGTGAACGCCCCCATAAAATCTTCCCGCTTCTGCACGTCGGCTTCCAGGTCGGCTATTTTTTCCTGCACGGCATCGGCCATTTTATCAAAGCTGCGGCTGACCTGCTCGATCTCATCGCCGGTGTGCAGCGCCGTGCGGCGGCTGTACTCCCCTTCCGCGATCTCGGCACTGGTGGCCGTGAGCACCCGCAGCGGGCGGGTGACCTGCCGGGCCAGCACCGCCATCACCGCTGCGCCCGCCGCCAGCACCACCGCTTCCAGCCCCAGGAACCGCCGCAGGCTGGCATCCCGGTCCCGGTACAGACCCGTCAGGTCAAAGGCACTGACCAGGTGCAGATTTCCCTGCAGGTCGCTGCCATACAGGGCGGTGACGGTATCGCCGCTGCGCACCGTGCGCATGGTGCCGTTTTCCAGCGGGGCTGCGCAGGGCACGCCCAGCGTATCACACAGCAGGGTATCCCCCCGCCACAGCGCCGTGGCGCCCTCCCGGGCCTGCAAAAGGGATACCACCGTATCGTCGCCGGTATCGTCCCCCCGGCGCTGCAGGTCGATGATCTCGGTCTGCAGCAGCGTGCAGGTCTGGGCATGGGCGGCAGCGTTGGCTTCGCCGGTGCGGGCCAACTGAACGCCGAAGTCGCTGTACAGCAGATAGCAGCCCCCCACGCCGAAAGACGCGCTGAGGACCAGCAGCAGCAAGCAGATCAGTTTTTGTGCGTAGCGCATGGGGTTACTCCTTCTTTAAGCGGTAGCCGATGCGGTAAACGGTTTCGATATGGTCATACCAGTGCAGCTTGCGCCGCAGCCGCATGATGTGCAGATCCAGCGTGCGGGTGTCGGTTTCGGCCCGGTCGCCGCCCCAGACCCGCTCATACAGGGTATCCCGGTAGAGCGCCGCGCCCCGGTTGCGCATGAGCTGCTCCAGCAGTTCAAATTCGTTGGGCGTCAGGTCCACCGGCTGGCCGTTCTGGGTCACCGTATGTTCCCCTACATCCAGCACCACATCAAAGGCCTGCATGACGTTGCCGCGCCCGGCCCGCCGCAGCACCGATTCCACCCGGGCCAGCAGTTCCTCCACCACAAAGGGCTTCACGATATAGTCGTCAGCCCCCCGGCGCAGGCCTTCCACCCGCTCCCTGACGGTGCCCTTGGCCGTAATAAAGATCACCGGTACCCCCTGGGGCCGCAGATAGTCCAGCAGTTCGTAGCCATCCAGCCCCGGCAGCATGATGTCCAGCAGCGCCAGGTCATAGTCGTTTTCCTCGATCAGGTCGGCGGCGGTGCGGCCGTCCCCCGCCACCGTGCAGTCATACCCCGCCCGCGTCAGACTCATCTCGATGAGCCGCGCGATGAGGTGTTCGTCCTCCACGATCAAAACGTGCGTCATACTCCGACTCCTTTTCTTTCTCCTGTGTATCCTACAACGGCTTTGTATCCGACTTGTAACAAAATCGCTGGTAAATTTACACAATTTTCTTTATTTTAGCACAAGCTCCGTGATATAATGTACCAAAAGCACTAAAAATGTCAAAAAGGAGCCAACAATCATGACCTCTACGGTAGAAGAACTGGTCCGTTCCCTGACGCTGGAGGAAAAGGCCGGTCTGTGTTCGGGCGAGGATTTCTGGCACACCAAAGCGGTGGAGCGGCTGGGCATCCCGGCGATGATGGTGTCCGACGGGCCCCACGGCCTGCGCACCCAGAAGCCCGGCAGCGACAGTCCCAACGACAGCATCGAAGCGGTGTGCTACCCCGCCGGATGTGCGGCAGCCGCCAGCTTTGACCCCACCCTGACCCGCCGCATGGGCGCGGCGCTGGGCCGGGAAGCCCGGGCCGTGGGCGTCGGGGTAGTCCTGGGACCGGCCATCAACATCAAGCGCAGCCCGCTGTGCGGCCGCAACTTCGAGTATTACAGCGAGGACCCCTTCCTGGCCGGGGAACTGGCCGCCGGGTTCATCCAGGGCGTGCAGAGCGAAGGCGTGGGGGCCTGCCCCAAGCATTTTGCCGCCAACAGCCAGGAGACCCGCCGCATGACGGCCGACAGCCGGATGGACGAGCGCACGCTGCATGAAATGTATCTGCCCGCCTTTGAAGCGGCGGTGCGGGACGGCCAGCCCTGGACGCTGATGTGCAGCTACAACCGGGTGAACGGCACCTATGCCAGCGAGAACCGGCTGCTGCTGAACGACATTCTGCGCGAGCAGTGGGGATTCACCGGCTTTACCATATCGGACTGGGGCGCCGTGAATGACCGGGTGCGGGGCGTGGCTGCCGGGCTGGACCTGGAGATGCCGGGTTCCGGCGGCGTGAACGATGCCAAACTTGTGGAAGCCGTGCGCAGCGGCGCGCTGGACGAAGCGGTGCTGGACAAGGCCGTGGCCCGGATCCTGAACATCGTGCTGCGGGCTGCCGACCTGGCCAAGACCCCGGCCGTGTTCGACAAAGCCGCCGACCACGCGCTGGCGGTGGAGCTGGCCAAAGAGAGCGGCGTGCTGGTCCAGAACCTGGGTGCCCTGCCGCTGCACGAAGGCCAGCGGGTGGCCTATATCGGCGCCTTTGCCGAAGTACCGCGCTACCAGGGCGGCGGTTCCAGCCACGTGAACACCCAGGCCGCCATGGGCGCTCTGATCGCCGCCCGGGCCAAGGGGCGGATGGTTTCCTATGTGGAGGGCTTCCCCGCCGACCGCGACCAGCGGGACGAGGATGAATTCCTGCGGGCAGTCAACGCCGCCGAGGAAGCCGATGTAGCCGTCATTTTTGCGGGCCTGCCGGAAATTTTTGAGAGCGAAGGTGCCGACCGCCGCCACATGCGGCTGCCGGACTGCCAGAACAATCTGATTGCCCGGGTGGCCGCCGTGCAGAAGAACACCGTGGTGGTGCTGCACACCGGCGCCCCGGTGGAGTGCCCCTGGGCGGGGGATGTATCCGCTGTGCTGTGTATGTACCTGGCCGGCGAAGGCATCGGGGAAGCCACCGACGCCCTGCTGTGGGGTGAAGCCAATCCCTCGGGCCGCCTGCCCGAAACCTGGCCCCTGCGGCTGGAAGATACCCCCTGCTATCTGGATTATCCCGGCGACGGCCTGACCGCCGACTACCGGGAGGGCGTCTATGTAGGCTACCGCTGGTACGATGCCCGCCGGATGCCGGTGCGCTGGCCCTTCGGCCACGGGCTGAGCTACACCGGTTTTGTCTACCGGGAAGCCGCCCTGGACCAGGACACGCTGACCGACGGCGGCAGCGTGACGCTGCGGGTGAAGGTGCGCAACAGCGGTGCCGTGGCCGGTGCCGAGGTGGTGCAGCTCTATGTGAGCGATGCCACCGGTACGCCGGTGGCGGGCGGCCGGGTGCCGCAGTCGCTGCGCGGATTCCAGAAAGTATTCCTGGAGCCGGGGCAGGAGTGCGAAGTCAGCTTTACGCTGACAGCCCGGGACCTGAGCCGGTACAGCGCCGAACTCCACGACTGGTATGCCGCGCCGGGCCGGTATGAGCTGCGGCTGGGTCATTCCAGCCGGGACATCCGCACCACCGTACCGCTGCAGTACCAGACCGACCGTGCGCTGCCCCTGACGGTGGATGAAAACACGCCCCTGGGGCTGCTGCTGGCCGACCCCCGCACCGCCGAACCGGTGCGGCAGATGATGGCCCGGAACAGTGAAGCCATGGCCAACGGCGGCGGGGACGGCCTGATGCCCCCCGATGCCATGGCCCAGATGCTGGACGCCATGCCGCTGCGCGGTATTGTGAACTTCGGCGGTCCCCAGGCAGCCGCTGCCCTGCCCGACCTGCTGGAAACCCTGCGCCAGGCCGTACAATCCTGATGATACCAGAACACCCCCGGTGGAAATTCCACCGGGGGTGTTTTTTGCGGCAGGTTTCAGCCTTCGCCGTGCTCGGCCTGCTTTTTCTGGGCGGCGCGGCGGTATTCGATGGGGCTCATGCCCTCCAGACGACGGAAACTCTGGGAGAAATAGCTGGGGGAACTGAAGCCTACCAGTTCGCTGATCTGGGTCAGGCTGTGGTCGGTGCTGGCCAGCAGGATCTTGCTTTCGGTGATGCGTCGGCGCAGCAGGTAGTTGATGGGGGAAATGTTGTACTCTTTCTGGAACGCGTGGGCCAGATAGTACTTGTTGATATGGGTGACGGCAGCCAGCTGGTCCAGGGAGATGCTTTCCCGGAAGTTTTCGTCCAGGTACCGTTTGGCGGCGGCGCACTCCTTATTCTTGGACGGTTCCTTGGTGATGCGCAGGGATACCGACGCCCGCCGCACCAGCTTGACCAGCAGCACTTCCAGGATGTCCTGGCAGATCATCTCGCAGCCATCCTCTTTATTATCCATCTCACGCAGCAGTTCCCGGATCATGTAGAGCATATCCTCCCGCATATCGTGGCATTTGAGCATGGTATAGCCGAAGTTTTTCTGGTCAAACAGAAACTCGACCCCTTCAATGCCCAGCACCACATATTCCAGCGGGTTGGCCTGGTAACTCAGCTCGGTATGCTGCACCCGGGGATTGACGATGATCAGATCATCCGGTTCCACGCCGTGGAGCGTTCCTTCAATATTGAACTGCCCCCGCCCGCTGATGCAGTAGAACATCTCGCTGCAGCCGTGGGTGTGGGGCACCGAATGCCAGTCGCCGCCAAAACGGCTTTTGCTGATATACAGCAGCCGCACAGCCTCCCGCGGGGGGACTTCCATATTCAGGTCATACCGGGTATTCATTGCACGTCCTCCTCGCGGCAAAATTTATAAATCCTGCAACAAGCCATATAAATTTTTAACGTTCCGCTATAAAATTTACACGGTTTTCTTTATTATAGCGGCCCGTTCCCGTTTTGACAAGCACCCGCCTCTACTTTTTTCGGCACTGAACTTTTTTCGAAAAACCGTCAAAATTTGTTTCTTTCTTTTTCTATCAGCAAAATAGATAAGAAAACGCCCCTAAATTTGTTCACTATTTTTAAATTCTTGCGTTTGTAGGAATTTTGTAACCGACGCAAAGCAAGATTTATAAACTTGTACTCAACAAATCCCTTGTCGCCGCCGGGGCGAAACGGTATGATAAGAGTGTCAACAGGAGGTCCCGCCGGGGAGCGGGATCGCTCCACCCGTTTCTTTGAGAAGGAGGAAACACACTATGAAGAAAGTCATCTCTGTGGCGCTGGCCGCCAGCATGGCTCTGTCCCTGGCCGCCTGCGGCGGCGCGGGTGCCAGCAGCTCCGCTGCCACCGACAGCACCGCGGCAACCGGCGAAGGCGCCGCCGCGGAATCCACCACCATCAAGGTCGCTGCCATCGAAACCGCCTACGGCTCCGAAATGTGGCAGGAAGTGGCCGATGCGTTCACGGCGCAGACCGGCATCAACGTGGAACTGACCACCGACAAGAACCTGGAAGACGTCATCGGCCCCTCCATGCAGGGCGGCGATTACCCCGACGTGGTTCACCTGGCTACCGGCCGTGAGGCTGCCCTCACCGAGCAGTTCATCAAGGGCAACCTGATCTCCGACATCACCGACGTGCTGAGCATGACCGTGCCCGGCGAGGACGTGAAGGTCAGCGACAAGATCGCCGGCGGCTTTACCGAAACTTCCCTGACCAACCCCTACAACGACGGCAAGACCTACCTGGCGCCCATGTTCTACAGCCCCTGCGGCCTGTTCTACAACGCCGGCCTGCTGAAGGAAAAGGGCTGGGAAGTGCCCACCACCTGGGATGAGATGTGGGAACTGGGCGACAAGGCCCTGGAAGAAGGCATCTACCTCTTCACCTACCCCACCACCGGTTACTTTGACGCCTTCTTCTACGCCCTGATGTACTCCGCCGGCGGCCCCGAGTTCTTCGAGAAGGCCACCCACTACGAGGAAGGCATCTGGGATACCCCCGAGGCGCAGGCTTGCTTTGACATCGTTGCCAAGCTGGCCAAGTACACCAACCCCATCACCCCGGCCCAGGCCAACGATCAGGACTTCACCCAGAACCAGCAGCTGGTGCTGGACAACAAGGCCATCTTCATGCCCAACGGCACCTGGATCGTGGGCGAAATGGCGGAAGCGCCCCGCGCCGAAGGCTTTGAGTGGGGCATGACCGCCCTGCCCGCCGTGACCGCTGACGGCGACCGTTACAGCTACACCTGGTTCGAGCAGTGCTGGATCCCCTCCGGTGCCGAGCATCAGGATGAAGCCAAGCAGTTCATCGCCTTCCTCTACAGCGATACTGCCTGCCAGATCTTCGCCAAGTCCGGCGCCATCCAGCCCGTCCTCGGCATTGCCGATACCCTGGAAGGCGACAACAAGCTCTTCTACTCCATCTACGACAACGGCGCCAAAGCCGCTATGGGCAACTTTGCTGCCTTCAACGCCATCCCCGGCGTAGAAGTCCGCACCGCTTTCTTTGACCCCGTCAACTCCCTGGTTTCCGGCTCCATGACCGAGGAACAGTGGATCGAGGGTGTGAAGTCCGCCAGCGATCAGATGCGCGCCAACATCATCGAGTAATTTCAGCAAAAAGCGGGGGCGCTCGGGTGCCCCCGCTTTTTCTATCGCGAAAGGAGCCGTTGTTCCTATGAACAAAAACAAGGGCCGCAGCCGGTTTCTGGTGCTTTGCCTGGCACCGGCCACCATCCTGTTCTTTATCTTCATGATCGTGCCCACGCTCAACGTTTTCCGTATGTCGCTGTTTGAGCGCGGCGCCTACACCCCCACCGAAACCTTCGTGGGACTGGCCAACTTCCAGCAGCTGTTCAAGGATACCCAGTTCATCCGCTCCATGCAGAACATGATCCTGCTGGTGGTCATCGTTACCATCATCACCTTCGGGTTTGCTTTGGTCTTTGCCGGCATCCTGACCCGGGAAAAAATCAAGGGCCAGAACTTCTTCCGGGTGGTGTTCTACATCCCCAACATCCTGTCCGTGGTCGTTATCGCCGGTATCTTCTCGGCCATTTACAAGCCCGAGAACGGTATGCTGAACAGCATCATCGGCCTGTTCACCACCATGACCGACCCCATCCTGTGGAAGGGCGAGACCCTGGTCATCCCCTCCCTGATCATTGCCATGGTCTGGCAGGCCATCGGCTACTACATGGTCATGTACATGGCGTCCATGTCCGCCGTGCCCGGAAGCCTCTATGAGAGCGCCAACCTGGACGGCGCCGGCCGCGTGACCCAGTTCTTCCAGATCACCATTCCCCTGATCTGGACCAACATCCGCACCACCCTGACCTTCTTCATCATCTCCACCATCAACATGGCGTTCCTGTTCGTCAAGGCAATGACCAGCGGCGGCCCCAACGGCGCTTCCGACGTTGCCCTGAACTACATGTACAGCCAGAAAGACGCCGGTCTGTACGGCTACAGCATGGCCATCGGCGTTGTGATCTTCCTGTTCTCCTTCGCGCTGTCGGCCGTCGTCAACAAGGTCACCGACCGCGAGCCGCTGGAATTTTAAGGAGGGGCTACCATGCAAGAAAAAACTTCCTCCCGTTCGGGAGAACGGCTGTATAAGGCGTTCATCTACCTGGTCCTGGCTCTGCTGGCCATCAGCATCCTGGTGCCGGTGGCCTGGGTATTCATGGCGTCCATCAAACAGAACTCGGAATTTTACGGCAATCCCTGGGCCCTGCCCATGGGCTTCTACTGGCAGAACTTCGTGGATGCCTGGAACGGCGCCAAGATGGGCTCCTATATGCTCAACTCGGTGATCGTTACGGCGCTGGCCCTGGTGCTGCTGCTCGTCATCGCCCTGCCTGCCGCCTACTGCCTGGCCCGCTTCAAGTTCGTGGGCCAGAAGCTGCTGCACACCCTGTTCATGGCCGGCCTGTTCATCAACGTGAACTACATCGTCGTGCCCATCTTCCTGATGCTGCGCGACGGCGACAACTGGCTTAAATCCGTCACCGGCACCAGCTTCCTTCTCAACAACCTCTTTGTGCTGGCAGTGGTGTACGCCGCCACGGCGCTGCCCTTCACCATCTATCTGCTGTCGGGCTACTTCGCCACCCTGGCCCATGACTATGAGGAAGCCGCCTACATCGACGGCGCGGGCTACGGCACCACCATGGTGCGCATCATCTTCCCCATGGCAAAGCCCAGCATCATCACCATCATCCTGTTCAACTTCCTTTCCTTCTGGAACGAGTACATCATCTCGATGACCCTGATGAGTTCCACCAGCGCGCCGCGCACCCTGCCCGTAGGTCTGCTCAATCTGATGCAGGCCCAGCAGAGCGCCGCCCAGTATGGCACCATGTATGCCGGTCTGGTGCTGGTCATGCTGCCCACCCTCATCCTCTACATCTGCGTGCAGAAACAGCTGACCCAGGGCATGACCGTGGGCGGCCTGAAAGGCTAAGGTGATCCTATGGCATTCTGGAAAGAACATCCCGCCCTGCGTATCGTACTGATCGCGGTGCTGTTCGTGCTGGCGCTGGTTATGATCATCGCCGGCTGGACCATGACCGGGCAGCTGGCCGGGCTGGGCATCATGATCGTGGGCGTTGCCCTGCTGCTGGCCGCACTGGCCATCTACAACAAGCCGTTCGAGGACGGCAAAAAGCCGAAGAAATAAGAAAGGGAGAATCACCATGCAGGATTCCGCATCCCGCGGCCGCGTCACTATTCCCACCGACATCGACGTTGTGCCCGAAACCCTCCAACTGCTCCAGCGCTGGGGCGCCGACGCCATCCGTGACTGTGACGGCACCGACTTTCCCCAGGAATTGAAAGATACCGGCGCGAAAGTCTACGCCACCTACTACACCACCCGCAAGGACAACGCCTGGGCCAAGGCCAACCCCGATGAAGTACAGCAGTGCTACATCATGACGGCCTTCTACACCGCCACCGAAGGGGCGCTGTCCATCCCCCTGATGAAGGGCATCAGCCCCGAACTGATGCAGCCCAACACCCGGGACGACATCACCCGCTGGTGGGAAGTGGTGGACCGCACCACCGGTCAGCCCATCCCCGCCGCTGCCTGGCACTACGACGAGGCCACCGGCTGCGTGGTCATTGAGGAGCCGGTCCCCTACCATGAGTATACCGTCAGCTTCCTGGCGTACCTCATCTGGGACCCCGTGCACATGTACAACGCCGTGGTCAACGACTGGAAGGACTTCGAGCACCAGATCACCTTTGACGTGCGCCAGCCCAAGACCCACAAGTATTCCATGGAGCGGCTGCGGAAATTCATCACCGACCACCCCTATGTGAACGTCATCCGCTACACCACCTTCTTCCATCAGTTCACCCTCATGTTCGACGAACTGAAACGGGAAAAATACGTGGACTGGTACGGCTATTCCGCCAGCGTATCCCCCTACATCCTCAAGCAGTTTGAGGAGGAAGTGGGCTACAAGTTCCGTCCTGAGTTCATCATTGACCAGGGCTACTACAACAACCAGTACCGCGTGCCCAGCAAGGAGTACAAGGACTTCCAGGCCTTCCAGCGCCGGGAAGTTGCCAAGCTGGTGCGGGAGATGACCGACATCACCCACGAGTACGGCAAGGAAGCCATGATGTTCCTGGGCGACCACTGGATCGGCACCGAGCCCTTCATGCCGGAGTTCCAGCAGGCCGGTGTGGACGCCGTGGTGGGCAGTGTGGGCAACGGTTCGACGCTGCGGCTCATCTCCGACATCAAAGGCGTCAAGTACACCGAGGGCCGTTTCCTGCCCTACTTCTTCCCCGACACCTTCCACGAGGGCGGCGACCCTGTGCGGGAGGCCAAGGAGAACTGGGTCACCGCCCGCCGGGCCATCCTCCGCAGTCCCATCGACCGCATCGGATATGGCGGCTACCTGAAACTGGCCTGCGAGTTCCCGGAATTCCTGGATTATGTGGAGAGCGTCTGCAACGAGTTCCGGGAATTGTACGGCAACATCAAGGGCACCACCCCCTACTGCGTCAAGACCGTGGCTGTGCTGAACAGCT
>ERZ1090879.1479-NODE-1480-length-12790-cov-5.414841_pt1 | contig 12790 bp, 10 predicted proteins | sample MGYA00478472_ERZ1090879 | MGnify/ENA primary metagenome ERZ1090879 (study PRJEB33644, sample SAMEA5815723) | chicken gut metagenome | biome: Chicken; feature: Gastrointestinal Tract; material: Caecum | place: Ireland | collected 2019-01-01 | study: A study of...
AAGCCTGCCGCTAGCGTTCATCCTGAGCCAGGATCAAACTCTCCATTGTATGAAAAATGTATTGTTAGAGTCCTGACTGCTTTCTATTTCCTAAAGGAAATGACAGATAAATACTACATTCTTTTTCTCTCAAAAATAACCAGTAATTCAAAGAACCTTGTTGAAAAAAAAATTCGCAATTTGTAGTGCGAAAGGACTGCAAAGATAAATCATCTTTTTTAATCCTGCAAATATTTTTTCCAGAACTTCGCATTTTTCGAAAATTCCATCTTCCGAACGGACTTTCCGGTTCGTTTATTGTGAACCTTCAGAATTTTTCAGAACCATGTTTTTCTCAAACGCGGATGCAAAGGTAGGGACTTTTTCCGAATCTGCAAATATTTCGGCATCTTTTTCCGAAAAAACCTTCATTTTCTTTGTTTTGACAATCTATACCTTATTTTATATATGGCAAAACTTTCTCTTCGTTGATTTTTTAACCGCCTTACTCTTGACGTCCGCTGAACGGATTGCGGCATACGAACGTAAAATGCACACCGGATTTTTCTTACGCTCGGCACTTGGACCGTTTCTCACACAATCGGAGGACAAAGACAGCGGTTCTTATCGTTTTTCGGTACGGGCATTTGCATTTTTCCTATCGCGCAGGCAGTCCAAGTGTCTGATGCGGACACGAGCATTGTATCCCGCTTTTATTCGCGCAAAAGGTCGTAATCTCTAAATCCAATCATCATAGTGCGGGGGAGGGTGGCGTTCCCTCCGTCGTCGGCCCGGCGGAGGGCGGTCATTTTTCTTCAGTGCGTCTTCCCGCTCCTCTTCCTCCGTGCCCCGTCGGAACTGCGCGGGATAAAGCCGGGCTTGTCTTGCATCCGAAAATTTCCGCAGCCATTCACGGTCGCATCCGATATAAATCCGTATCTTTGCGACGCAAATCGACGGTCGTCCGTCGCTTACAACGTGAAATTTATGAATCTGAGAAAACTCACACTCCTCGTCGTACTCCTCCTGATTGCGGATCAGGCTCTCAAAATCTGGGTCAAAACCCACATGACACTCGGCGAATCGATCACGGTCTTTCCGGACTGGTTCCAGTTGCTTTTCATCGAAAACAAAGGAGCGGCCTTCGGCATGCACATTCCCACTGCCGGCGGTTTCGATTGGGGCAAACTGCTGCTCGGACTTTTCCGCGTGGCGATGATCGGCGTCATCGGCTACCTCATCTGGTACGGCGTGCGACGACGGAGCGACGTGCCCAATGGCGCGCTCATCGGCGGAACGCTCATTTTCGCAGGCGCACTCGGCAATATTCTCGACAGCGCCTTCTACGGGCTGCTCTTTTCCGAATCGACACCCCTGACCGTCGCCCATTTCGGCGGGCACTATGCCGGCTTTATGATGGGCAAGGTGGTGGACATGTTCTATTTTCCGCTTTTTCAGTGGAACAACGCCCCTCAATGGCTCGGCTTTCTGCTCGACAGCCGCAATTATTTCTTCGGCCCGGTCTTCAACCTCGCAGATACATATATCTCTGTAGCAGTAGTCTACCTTCTCATTTTCCAACATAAATTCCTGTTTCGCTGATTTTCCGGATAAAAAAATGTCCGAAAACTTTGCAGAAAAAGGAAAAAGTGCTACTTTTGCACACCGTATTCCACGGAATGCCCAGGTGGCGGAATAGGTAGACGCGCACGTTTCAGGTGCGTGTGCCGCAAGGCGTGCAGGTTCGATTCCTGTCCTGGGCACAGAAAACCCCGTTAGAGGAAACTCCGACGGGGTTTTCATTTGAATTTCTCATCACATTCCCACTTGCTCAGCAATAACGGCCATTCGCCACTCATCCGCAGTTTTTTCGCCTCCGGCAGTTCCGGCTCACACGCCCTTTGGAACATCGCGCATCTGTACGGAAATGCAATCGGAGCGGCCACATGGGGGGGGGCATCGGCCCCCTTTACCGAAGGCCCCCCGCCTTCGCCGGACTATGAACCACACGTGTCGCCGGACGAGAAGACTTCCGGTACAAACACAAATAAGGCTGTCTAACAAGTCTTAGACAGCCTTTATTATTCGTACTGCTATTCGAGAGTTTTCCCGAACCGGCAATTCTCAACGGGTTGAAAAGAGAACTTGTCGGACAGCCCCATTACACGCTCAGCGCCGCCGAAGCAGCCCTTGATGCAGAGACCGCCGCCTCCACGTGGATCTCTATTCCGCCTCGTAGCGATAATCGCAGGAGCCGTTTTGAACGGGAAGCGAAACGACGTTATTCGTATAAACGGCCGCTCCCTCCTCCTTCATCACATAGATAAGCACCCTGCAATTGGCGAGGTTCCATTTTCTGTCTGCGGTAAACGCATATTCACAGGGGTATTCGGTACCGGCCTCGCATTCGCCTAACGTTACGCCCGTGCGGGAGGTAGCGAAAGCGCGAAGCACCTGATTGTAATATCCGTCCTCCGAATATCCGTCCATGTACTGAAGCCCGTCCTCGACCACTGCGCAGCACACGCGGTAACGCCCCTTCTCCGAGAAACGGATCTTGGCTTCGACATTGATCCGTTCCAGTCCGGCCTCCGATTCGGCAGCAATGCCGCAGACGGCAGGATGGTCGTCGAGTTCGCCTTCGAGCGCCTTTTCGAGTTCGGTAGCCACATATGTCGCAAGCACACGATAGTCGAACACGGAGCTCGGAAGGCCCACAATCCGGAAATCGTCGGCCAATTTCTGACACTCTATAATGGAAAACGCATCGTTGCAGTGCACGGCCATGACGATCATGCGATCCGGCACCTCCTGATCGAGGTTTTCGAGTCCCGAGGTCATCAACGGACAATACTGACACCATGTAGCCGTAAATTTCTGCACGAGTACCTGCCGGTAGAACTCCCCCTGCGGTTCGAACGAACCGACCGCCGTCAGGGAAACGGGTTTCGAGACACGTCCGTCCAACTCCGCTTCGAAACGGTACACCCCCGTCTCTTCGGGAACGAAAGCAGACTCGACATAGGTCTCCGTCTTGACGTTGCGGATCCGCGCCGCCGCCGTTACATCCGTCCCGCCGTCCAAGACGGTAAAGAAGACTTCCGTTCCGATACGGACCTTATTTTCGCTCACCACGAGTTCGAGCTCTTTTTCTGCGGGCGTTCCTTCGCCGTCCGAATCGCCGCAACCGGCGACCGGCAGCACCAATGCCGCCGCACACAACATTCCGAGAAAATGTTTGAAATACATCGTCATAATATAATTAGAAGTTTAGTTTGCCGTCTCCGGTACCGGTTCGTATTCGAAATCGGATTCGCCTCCGTCGAGCGCACAGGCAGAAGCATTGTTCACATAGACGGTCTCGCCGTCCTCTTGCAGTCGCAGCGCATAGACGAAAACCGTACAATTCTCCTTTTTCCACTCCTCCGGCACAGGGAAAACGAATTCGTATTCGAACTCCTCGCCCGCCTCGCGGGTACCGACATCCTCTCCGAACCGTTCGGTGATGAACCGACGCAGTACGTGGTAATAGTTGCCGAGGCCGTCGTCGGACGAGCCTCCGTCGTAGCGCAGTCCGTCCTCGACCACCGCGCAGCAGAGCCGCAACCGGTCTTCCTGCGCGACCCGGATCCTTGCTTTTACGGCGGCCTCGCCATCCTCGACCGCGGATCGGAGTGCGATTCCGCAGATAGCCGGCTCCTCGGCCAACATGTCGTCGAGCGCTGCGTTCAGCTCAGCCGCATTATTCGAAACGCTCGTCTTGTAATCGAACACGGCGTGCGGAAAACTCGTAATCCGATAGTCCTGTACGAGTTCTTCGCTGACGTCGGACGCGAAAACATCGCCCGAATGCACGGCCATGACGGCGGTTCGGCCGGGACGCTCCACTTCGATTTCGCCCAAATATTTGTACATCAACGGACAAGCCGAACACCAAGCCCCTGTGAATTTCAACACGAGCGACTTCTTGAAAAACTCCCCTTCGTCGCGGTAGGGCACATAGAATCTCACGGGCTGATACGAAGTGGACGATTCGTTATAAATAGCCGCAAAATACCGGGTACCGGCTCGGTCCGCTTTGTAATTCGGACTGCATGGCGTCTTGTCGCCCTTCATGCGGATGATCGCATTCGCCGTAACATCCACATCCCCCTTGTATACGGTAAAATTCACCGTATCCCCGACTTTCGCATAATTCGCGCTCATCTCCAACCGGAGTTTTCCTTCCGGTTCCGCTCCCGATTGTCCGTCGTCGGCCCCGCTGCATCCGGCACACAGGCCGCCCGTCATAAAAAACGCAATTCCTACGAGCCACAGCCGATAATTCGTAAAATTCTTCATTGATACACTTTTTACCCGTAAATTCGTTACAACCCTCCTCGAAGACCGCTTCGACATGCGGTACACTCTCTACTGCCCTGCAAGGTAGTCAACCTCCGCCGAATTCGCAAGCCGAAAGCGTTTTTTCTATTTCGACCTTCGCTCGTTTCAGGGAACGGGGCTTTGACAAGGCGTCTTCTTCCGTCGACGCCCCCATCGTTCGTCTCATGCGTCGTCCCGACCGATTGCGTCGAATGCGTCGCATCCGTCGTTCCCGTATCCGAAGCGATCCGGTCCGGCACGACCGGCCGCCGATCCCCGGATGCTTCGAGCGCTCCGGCCGCTGCTTCGCAGATACGCACCCGACTTCCGGCCCTCTCCGATTCGTCCCGTGTTACGGGACTCCGGGCAAAAAGCCGTCGGGGGAGTGTAACGGCACCTTTATATTCACTATCTTTGCTCCATGTTGACGCCTTTCTTACAATACCTCGAAGCCGAGAGACGCTACTCTCCGCTGACGCTCCGCAACTACCGACGCGACATCTCGCTTTTTTTCGAGTGGCTCGGCACGGACGAAAACTCCTTCGATCCGACGCGCATCACCGCCGAGGATATCCGCGAGTGGATCCTCCACCGTACGGAGACCGCCCGTCTGGGCGCCGCCTCGATGAACCGCGAGGTCTCTTCGCTGCGTTCCTTCTTCCGCTGGCTCCACCGCACGGGCCGTACCGCAGAGGATATCTGCCGCACCATCTGTTCGCTCAAGACGCCGAAACGACTTCCGGTCTTCGTTCCTCAGAGCCGCATGGCGGATATCGTACACGATTGCGGAACCGAAAGCGACGATTTCATCACAGAGCGCAACGCATTGATCGTACTCATGTTCTACGCCTGCGGACTTCGCCTCGCCGAGCTGGTGGGCACCGACCGCAGCGATTTCACGGACGACTACACGTCGCTGCGCGTGCGGGGCAAAGGCGACAAGCAGAGGATCGTACCGGTCCTCGATTTCGTACGGGAAAAAATTTTGCGCTACCTCGGCATCATTGAGAGGCAAAATATTTGCAACTCTGCGGAAAAAGCACTATTTTTAACTCAGAAAGGAGAACGTATATCCCGCAGCGTGGTTTACAGGGTCGTGAAAGCGGAATTGCAGCGCGGCGGGGTGCAGGGCAAGAAAAGTCCCCACGTACTGAGACACACTTTCGCTACGCACCTTCTGAACGGAGGAGCCGACATGCGGGAGATTCAGGAGCTTCTCGGCCACGCATCCCTCCAAGCGACACAGGTCTACACGCACAACAGCATCGCCACGTTGCAGAGCATATACACCAAAGCCCACCCGCGCGGAAAGTCCGGGAAGTAATTAACCTATTTAATTGCACAGCTATGAACGTACAGATTCAGTCAGTGAAGTTCGATGCCGACCGCAGGCTCGTCGATTTCGTAGAGGCGAAGATGGCCAAGATGGACCGTTTCGCCGAGCGCTCTACCGGAGCGGAGGTCATTCTGAAACTCGATAAAGACCACGAAAAGGGAAACAAGGTAGCCACCGTTACGTTGCACATGCCGGGCGAAGATCTGGTCGCCGAGCACCGTTCGAAGGCTTTCGAAGAGTCGGTGGACGAAGCGATCGACGCCCTGAAACGCCAACTCGAAAAATTCAAAGGCAAATTCGAGAAATGACGTGCATACGGTCTGCAACAGAAAAGACGGCTCCGGCCGTCTTTTTTCTTTCCGCATCAGATCCGGCGCATCCGCCAGCGTCCGCCGCGCATGTAAAGATAGGACAGCACGAAGGTTACGAAGTAGTAGAGGTGGTCGGTCGTCCAGCAGACGGCGACATCGGCCCGCAGTCCGAAGGTGAGCCACACCGTGTAGCCGACATAGAAGACGATGGCCGCCAGCACGATCGCGAGTGTCATGCGCGTGTTGCCCGTACCGGACACACAGAACTGGTAGACGAAAGCCGGCACGCAGACGACGAAACTCGACAGCATCACCCACATGGACGGCACGCCGCGGGCCACCTGCGCCGCATTGTCGGAGTAGAGCCCGAGCGCTTCCGAGGGAAAGAGCGCGAGCAGCACGGCCAACGGCACGACGAAGCAGAAGCAGAGCCCCGTCATCCGGCGGCAGAGCGGCATCACGGCATCCGCCTCACCCGATCCGATCAGGTTGCTCACCAGCGAGCTGGCCGTCGAGGCGAACGCATTGACGAAGAGGAAGACCACCGACGAAATGCTGCGCACCATGTTCGTTACGGCCAGTTCGGCGGCTCCGAGATGTTCGATGCAGACGAAGAAAATAAACCAACTGAGGAAGGCCATCCCCTCCTGCAACATGATCCAGACCGACACCCGCAAAATTTGACGGAGCTGCACGGGTTCGAAACCTCGGAAACGAAAAAGGCGGTAACGCCGCCAGTCGATTCGAAAATAGGTGTAGACCGCGAAGAAAAGCACCGAAACCCCTTCCGCCACCGACGAGGCGATGGCCGCACCGGCGATCCCCATTTCGGGGAATCCTCCTTTGCCGTAGATCAGCAGATAATTGAGCAGAATATTGGTCAGCACCATCACCACCGAATTGGCCGTCAGAATGCGCGTGCGGGTCGTCCCGACGTAGAAAGCACGGAACATCAAGGCCGTGAACGAGAAGAAAAAGCCGTAAACCCTGTATTCGAGATAGTCGCCCGCCGCACGGCGCACGGCTTCCGTGCCGATCATCCACGAGAAAACATCCCGGGCGAAGCACTGCGACAACGTAAAAAGCACCGCCGCCAGCAACAACAGAAAGAGCGTACCCTGCATGAAGATCGGGCCGATCTCGCGGTATCGTCCCTCGCCGTTGCGGCGTGCGATCAGCACTTGGGCCCCGACGCTGAAGCCGAAACCCAACATGAAAATCACCATATAAAACACGCCGGCGAGCGCCGAAGCCCCGAGCTCGGTCTGTCCGTCCCCGTAATGTCCCAGATAGATCGTATCGGTCAGACCGATCATCTGCTCCATCAGCAGACTGACCAACACGGGAAACGTGATTTTCAAAATCTCCTTATTCGTATAACGGGCCATGCGGAATTGCCGAGAAAAAAGTTGAATTTATTTCGTCCATTTCCCGCCTCGGCAGAGCCCGAACGAGTTCGGCTCTGCGCTCGGCTCAATGAAATGGTTCAAAGATACATCATTTCGCCCAAACGAAGAAAACCTTCGGACGAAAATCCCCCCCCCTCGCTCCTGCTCCTCCGCCTTCCGGCAGCATCCGACGCAAAACCGGAAGCGCTCTTCCGTTCTGCGCAAGAAGCTGTCCGACAGAGTTCCGTATAACGGCCCCCTGCCGAAGCGAACTCCGACAGAAGCGATTCCCAACTGCCGAGATTCGCCGGTCAACCGCCAGCCCTTGCGGCTCGCAGTGCGGACCGCCCCTCTTCGTGCCGAAAAGGCCGTCGTCTCCGGCCGGGCGACCCGGCCGCAACGCCGCCGGAGGATAGACATGCAAAACGACCGCACTTCCGTACGGTCGTCTGGTAGTGGATAGGGGATTCGAACCCCTATGTCATGCGTGAGAGGCATGTATCCTAACCCTTAGATGAATCCACCATTGCTGAGTTTCGTGGTGCAAAGATAACGTCTTCTTTCGAATCTCCAAAAAATTATGGCCCGAATCTGATATTTTTTTTACTATGCGGCTCCGACACCGGCATTTTAGCTATATTTGTCCTACCAAATACCTCCGTACTTATGAAACATGCGTTCCGTCTTGGCGCCGTTGTCCTTCTCTGGGCTGCCGCGGCCTGCGGCCCGAAATCACCGGCACCGGAATTAAAAATCCGCGCCATGGACACCACGCTCGTCTGCGGTCCGGTCGGCTACGATGTGCAATATCGTTTCACCTCGATCGCCAATGCCTCCCATTCGCCGGCCTTGCAGGCCATCGAGGAGGCCAACATCCAATATTTCTTCGGATTGGAAGACTTCACCGGCACAGCCTCAGAAGCGATCGCGGCAGCCCTCGATCGCGTCCGTCGGCAGATACGGGACGATCTGCGGTCCGACGAAAGCGGGCCCGTTTCGACGGACGCTCCCGTACGGGAATACAGCGAATCGTCCGAATCGGAGGCCACGGTCATCGACACGCTGCTCGTCTATACGATCCGCTCCTCGGGTTACTCGGGCGGCGCCCACGGCATGTATGCGACCATGGCGCACAACTACTCGCTTGCGGGCGGATACGAACTGACGCTGGACGATCTTTTCACCCCCGCCCAGCTCACCGTACTCGATTCGCTCATCCGCAACCGGCTCTACGACCGCTGCGGCGTATCGAGCGACGAAGGGCTGGCCGAGCAGGGATTCTTTCCCGAATACATCGGCCCCACCGGAAATTTCGCCGTTACCGAAAACGGCATCACCTTCTACTACAACCCCTACGATATCGGCTGTTATGCACTGGGCGACGTCTCGGTCGACATCGACCGCGATGCGCTGAACCGGCTCGGCATAGGTCGATAGCCGAATCACAAGGCTGCGGGAACGACCGTTTTCGTGCGGTTACGGAAGCCTCTTCACCCATGGAGCCTTCCGTTTTTCGTACGAATATCCGCAAAAAAAGAAAAACCTCAGAAACGGGCCCGGCCCGAATCTTCAGTTTTTCTCAACCAACCTAAAACTACTAACCTAACGGATTGCTTTCCCTGTCCTGCGACACCGAACCTGCCGGAGATCCGCCGACAGCGGAAAACACTCCCTGAAACCTTCAAAACTTCGTTGCAAAGATAGAACCTTTTTTCGACTTATGCAAATATTTTACGAAATAAGTAAATAAATTTAACATTTTCGTAACACAACCGCCCGACTGAGCGTGCGTGCAATTCGATACCTCGTAACATCGTGTTTTTCCAATAATGCGATTCGACTAAATAGGATCGTCGCTCCCGCATCCCGAGCGAACGGTCGCATGCGGCTCCTTCGCGGATCGAACCACGGCCCGTTCATGATATTCCGGAATATGGGCCGCGAGGGCTCGAAATACAGCTCGATAAAGCGGGAATTTGAATTTTCCGAGCTTATATATTCGAACCCCATACCGTCGAAACGTACCGCTGCTCACTCCATAGCAATCTGTTTTCAAATACGAGTTTTTTGTATCTTTATTCGTGTCGTAATTCGATGTTGGAAATTTCACTTTTGTTATAAATAAGGTATGAATTTTATGAGTCGTCCGAATTGGAGAGAGAAACAACTTGCGCAATAATTGCACAAGTTCGGAGGGACTACGGCAAGTGCGGCGTATGGTTCCATATTACAACCTCGATATGATTCCATCGGTAGGTTATCGTGTCAACTCCAGAAACACCACGCAGTTCCGTATCCGGGCGAACAAAGTGCTGAACGAATACCTTATAAAAGATTATTCCGTCCATAACCAAACAAAAGCCGAGCAGTCGGAGGAACGGAAACTGGCCGTCCGCCTGCTCTCCAATGTCTTGGTTGCGAAGGATGTTACGAAATCCGAGGCGGTCGGAATCTCTATCCGAACGTCGAGGGAAAAGACGGCCAATCCGCCCTACCCGACGGTCAAGAACCGCTCGTTCAGCCACGGCAACAAGCGTATTGCGGCGTTCCTGTTCCTCTGGTTCTTGGAAAACAACGGATTCTCTACCGCCCCGACGGTCCGCGCATTTGAGATAACAACACGTCGGTCGCTCTGACGCTGATACTTGCCGCAAGCCGCACCGAGGAGAAAGAGGTAATGACGAAGGTTGCGGTGAATCCGATCAACAGGAACAATTAAAGCGTTTATGAATATATCGGAAAATTGTTTGTAAATTTCGACGCAAATTTTTGATTTGTAGTCGTTGTATTTTTCCGATCCCGGAAAAATTACAGGAATTGAGAAATCGTCCAAAAGCTACGAACACGGCTCGGACAGAATTGAACCGCCCGGCATCGAATCTTCGTTCGACAGTTTTGTCTGCGGCCATTCAAGCCGGAGAAACAAGCGACGAGACAATCGGATTCGATTCTCGACCTCATTATCTCATGTTGAAAGCGCAACGATTGAAGCGGATATTCTGTTTGATGTATTTCCTCCCATGCGGCAAGATAATTCTACAAATCAGGAATTCTGTAAGTCCGCAAATCTCCTATCCTCAGATTGAGTATTCACTCAACTCAAGAGAGGTATATGGACTTGCTTCAAATCGTCCGGTGAAAAAAGTAGCGATGCGAGTCGTCGCAGATGAAAAAGATCATCGCAAACTGCATCTTACGCTCAACGTAATTCAGTGTATGAAAGTGATTTCAGGTACAAATCGAAAAACGGACTTGAGGCAGAACATACAACCGAAGACGGAAAGCCGGAGCATGAAAATATCGCCAGAATCCCACAAATATAAACCGAGGCCAAACAAAAACAAGTCTACTACAATAATCGGTCTCTATATTTTGCAATGATACCCTGTAATGAAAACATCGCATGCCCGGAAGTGTCCGTTCATGCCTATTCGACACCGAAATACAAGAGGTATCACAGAAATATTCGCGACAGACGAGGATGCGCATGATATTTCTCCGTTCAACGGAGGTAACAGCGACGGCATTTATGGTGCCGCCGGCTTTTTATACCATATGCAAATAATCCCAAATTGGAAATAACAAAGTTGCATTTCAAGGGGCTCCGCATTTGGAATAAAAAATTGTTTTGCGGAAATTTGCACTGAATTTTATATGAGTGTTGTTCTATGTGAAAATTATTCTGTATTTTTGTCTTGTCGCAGATGCGGCAGACATACAGAAAGTGTTTTCGCACTGTTCCTCAAAGAAAATCTGACAGTTTTCAAAAGCAAGAGAACGACGAACAGCACTCATTTCTTGTTTAGATATATGCGATCGGGCATTTTCATTGCTCATGGATCCCATATCTATTCAAGTGTGGGGTATCCGTATCGTTTATTCTTGCTTGGGTTTTGTCAGAACCTTCTTTGAGATAAACGAAATCGACTCCACACTTTCTTTTTGTATCAGCCTACCGTATAGGAGCCGGACGGTAAAATTGAAACTATTGTTTAATTAAATATCAATTTTACTATGCAAAAGTCGTATGTTTTGGCTGTCCTCGCCGGAGCGTTCTTGTTTGTTGCTTGCGGAAGCTCTAAAAAAACAGTTGCCTCAAAGACTGTCAATCCTTATGGGAAAGTTGTCGAGGCGGAACCGTGTATCGAATTATACGAACAGTCGCCCTGTAACAGAGCCTATGGCAACGGACAGCACTTCAAAGAAGCGACGGCACGGAATATCGCGGAATTGCAAGCCCGTGCAATGTTCGCTCGCAAGATCGAATCGGCTATCTTATCTGCCACCGAGGACATGGGTATTTCAATGGAAAAATACGCAGCAGACGATCAATCGGGACAATCGGTAGCCGATCAATCGGGAGAAGCAAACGATTTAGCAATGGGTATTGCCCAGCAGGTCGTCCGGAATATTCATACCATCAAAACGACAAGATATCTTAAATCGAATAATCAGTTCACCGTCTTCGTATGTATGGAATATGCCGGAGACGAGAATACATTGGTCGACCAAATAGAACGAAGTGTTCAAGATAAAATTTCTCAAGACGACCGAACAAAAATTGAACAACGGCACAATGAATTCCGTCGGCGAATTTTAGAACGTTTAACGGAATAAAACATGAGCTATCGTATTTTGGGAGCATTTATCCTATTATTGGGGAGTGTCATACGATCCTCGGCTCAAAACAGTTCGCCCCTGAAACCCCAATGGGTCGGGAATGTTCCCTGCAACTACGCCAGCGATTTTTACTTCGTTGAAGTGCATTCGGACATGGGAAGTTCATTGTCCGGAGCAAGAACGTCCGTCATGCAGGAATTGTCTGCCGGCGTCGAACGCACGGATAAGGTTTCGGTAAGAGAAATTTATGAAGATTCTTCGACACAGCAATATTCTTCGGACAAGATACATGGTTATTCCTCCGATTTTTATCAATTGGAATTACAGGTAGACGGAGAATCGCAGCCGATACGATCCCGGCGTATCGACGAATATTGGAAAACTTCATTTCGCGGAGGATCGAAAATATACGATTATTATGCTCTTTACGCTGTTGAGAGACAAGGACATCATGCCGATTTTTCGATTATCTCGACAACGTCATCCTACGGCGCCCGCGGACTGTGGCGGTCGGCTATCATTCCGGGCTGGGGCCAATTCCACAAAGGAGCCAATCTCAAGGGCGGCCTGATCCTCGGGGGTTGTGCGGCATTAGCGGCAGGAATCGTCTTTACCGAAAGCCAGCGTTCGGACTATGCCCGGAAAATAGCCCAAACACACAATATAAATCACATAAAAACTTATTCGACCAAAGCCGACCATTTCGCTACTGCACGCAATATTTGCATCGGAGCCGCCGCCGCACTCTACGTCTATAATTTAATCGATGCGATAGCGGCTCCCGGAGCACGACG
>ERZ1090879.1480-NODE-1481-length-12789-cov-10.671352_pt1 | contig 12789 bp, 17 predicted proteins | sample MGYA00478472_ERZ1090879 | MGnify/ENA primary metagenome ERZ1090879 (study PRJEB33644, sample SAMEA5815723) | chicken gut metagenome | biome: Chicken; feature: Gastrointestinal Tract; material: Caecum | place: Ireland | collected 2019-01-01 | study: A study of...
ACAGAACATGGAGAACGATGCGTCCATCTATGTGTTCCATGCGGATTCCAAAGGGTTGATCTTCCGGCAGGCATTCCACGATGCCGGATTTTATCTGTCCGGCTGCTGTATCTGGAAGAAGAACGCTCTGGTATTGGGGCGTTCCCCATACCAGTGGCAGCACGAGCCGTGCCTGTTCGGATGGAAGGTCGGTGGGAAGCATCAGTGGTATTCCGACCGGAAGCAGACCACCATCTGGGAGTATGACCGTCCGAAGTCCAGCAAGGATCATCCGACCATGAAGCCGGTGGCGCTGATGGCCTATCCGATTCAGAATTCCTGTATGAGCAACTGTATTGTTTTAGACCCCTTCCTCGGATCTGGCTCTACCCTGATCGCCTGCGAAGAGACCGGGCGGATCTGCTATGGGGTGGAACTGGATGAGAAGTTCTGCGATGTGATCGTGAAAAGGTATCTGGAGAAAACTGGCTCCAATCAGAATGTATATGTTTTGCGGGAAGATCAGAAAATCCCATTCTCACAGCTGGCAGCTGATGATGGGAGTGAAGATATCCCGCTTTTTTAGTGAGGGAACGATATGGGAAAGAATTGTGGGTTAACGCTTGGCAGTCTTTTTGACGGCTCCGGCGGCTTCCCGTTAGGCGGTCTGCTCTGCGGGATCACTCCGAAATGGGCCTCGGAAGTGGAGCCTTTTGCCATCCGTGTGACAACAAAGCGGCTGCCGCAGGTAAAACATTTAGGGGACATCAACCGGATACATGGCAGTTCCATTGAACCGGTGGACATTATCACGTTTGGCTCCCCGTGTCAGGATATGTCGATTGCAGGGAAAAGGGCCGGCCTGGACGGTTCGAGGTCAAACCTGTTTTATGAAGCGATCCGGATCATAAAAGAAATGAGGTGTGCTACAGATGGAAAATATCCGAGATTTATCGTTTGGGAAAATGTGCCGGGAGCCTTCTCGTCCAATAAAGGAGAAGACTTCCGGGCAGTCCTCGAAGAGGTCTGCTCAGTCAAAGGGGAATTTCCTGTTCCTCGACCTGAGGAATGGGCAAAAGCCGGAGAGATCGTGGGAGATGGATTCTCCGTTGCGTGGCGTACATTCGATGCACAGTATTGGGGAGTCCCCCAGAGACGCCGCAGGATCTACCTTGTCGCAGATTTTGCTTCAGGATGTGCCGGAAAAATATTATTTGAGTCGGAAGGCCTGTCTGGGTATCCTCCACAGGGCGGCTGCCCGTGGGAAAGAACTGCCGGAACTGCTGAAAACTGCGTTAATACAGCAGGCGGAGCGGTCTGCCTGAATGACCAGGGTGGGCAGCGGATGGATGTTACGGAAGAAGTCACGAATACCCTCCGTGCTGAAAGCGGCCATCCGCCGTGCGTGGTTGAGCCTGTATGTGATGTGCCGGCAGTGTTCGAGAACCATTCCCAGGACGGCAGATACACGGGGCCGCTGGAGATTGCACAGACTGTTTTAGCGACTTATGGGACAGGTGGCAATAACCAGCCATTTGTGGTGGAGACACCGAAAACGCTCAAGATCCGTTCCGGCTGTTCTGGCGGCGGTAAGGGTGCGCTGGTTCAGGACAACCTGTCGGCAACGCTTTCGACCAATAACGATCAGACTGTTTTCGTGCCAAAGGCATATGGCATCTGCTCCAAAGCGTCAAACGCCATGCAGTCGGATAATCCCCACAGCGGCTTTTATGAAGCGGAGACTTCCCGGACGCTTGATGCGAATGGCGGGAATCCATCCTGCAATCAGGGCGGCATGGCTGTCGTGGCTGTGCAGGGTTCCATGATCGGCCGGCAGGATAGGAACGGACCGCAGGGTGATGGTGTGAATCAGAATGTAAGTTTTACGCTGAACACGGTAGACCGCCATGCCGTGGCATATGCGGAAATGGTCAGATTCCCGGCTTACTGTATGCCAACGGGGAATTATGGTGTTCCGGTAAAAGAAAAATCGCCGACATTGATGGCAAGGGATTATAAAGATCCTCCCGTAGTAAATGAGGCGGCATATACCGTCCGCCGCCTTACGCCAAAAGAGTGCGCAAGGTTGCAGGGATTCCCGGACTGGTGGTGTGAGGAACTTGGAACACAGGCTCCTTCCAAGAAAGAGATTGTCTGGTGGGCGGATGTCTTTGAAACGCAGCGACTCGTGGTGGGAAAATCCTCCAGACCGAAGACGGAAAGGCAGATCACCAAATGGCTGCAGAATCCGTATTCTGATTCCGCAGAGTATCGTCTGTGGGGAAATGGCGTGGCCCTGCCGAATGTTTGTTTTGTGCTGGCTGGTATTGTCTACTATACACAAAACCATTCCCTGTAATTTGGTATAAAATATCTCCGGATAATGCTTGCTATTCTGGCGGTTCAGAGCGAATATGTGACTACCAAAAGTAAAGGAGGCAGAATCAATGAGGATTGAAACCAAAACAGACAACCGGAGAAAGATGGTGCAGGACATCGCAGAATTTACCGGAGAAGAACTGCACTATGTGGGGCCGCCCACCTTTTCCTACACAGTGGGCCGCCTTACCATTGACCGGGACGGCGTGATCACAAGCGAGACAGAGGAAGGAGAAGATCTTCTGACACAGTTTTTGCAGGAGAAAGGCTATCTGGAAGCACCTGTAGATGAAGTGAAAATTGAGATTCCGGCGGATACCAGAGATGGGAAATTTCTGCAAAACTTACTTGCCATGATTCACGCACGGGCGTACCTGCTCAACCGGATCACAAGGTATGAGACTTTTACGGTCAGCGATACTCTGCTTGAAAAGCTGGAGCAGCTTCCAGAGGAGAACGCCTACGAAACTTTCCAGACACTTCTGACAGCGGACAGTGTAGGTCTGAAGGGGATTGTGGTGGAGGATGGAAGAGTGACCTTTGCCTTTCCCCTTTCGCCAGACGTTATGAAGAATAAAGCATACGCTGAACTGGCAGCGAAGATGGTCAAAAAAGCGAAAGAAGCCAAGAGAGTCAGCACCACTCCGGTGGTAGAAGAAAATGAAAAATATTATCTCCGCATCTGGCTGGTGCAGCTTGGCATGGCCGGTTCAGCAAATAAGGAGTCGAGGAAGGCGCTGCTGGCTGGACTGAAAGGCCACACGGCTTTCCGGACAAAAGAAGCTGCAGAAAAATTCAGCATCGCCCAGAAGAAAAAACGTGCCGCTGTGAAGGCAGCATATTTGGAAGGAAAGGAGAATGCTTCAGATGAGATTTCCGAAGAAAGAGATTGTTGAGTCGATCCGCAGGGAATATCCGGAAGGTACCCGGATTGAACTGTTGGAGATGGATGATTTTCAGGCTCCACCCATAGGGACGCATGGAACGGTAAAGGGTGTGGACGATACCGGTTCCTTACTGGTTCGATGGGATAACGGATCACGTCTGAACGTGATCTACGGAGAGGATCGGGTGAGAAAGCTGGAGGAGGAAAGTTAAGTGGAAGAAGATATCATTGACCAGCTGTATTTTGGCAGGATCGTCCCTTGGGAAAGACAGGTAGAGAAGCCGCCGGAGATCGAAAAGTACAGCGACCAGATATGTGAAGATATCGAGTATCTGCAAAAGCTGCTGGACGAAGTTGGCAAAAGTGTTTTGGAACGGCTTCTGGATAATCATTCAGAGGTGGAGCGCTTTCAGGTAAAAGAGAGTTTCAAATATGGATTCCGTCTTGGGATGCAGCTTGTGGCAGCAGGTTTGGACAGCAAAAACCAGCTGTAAAATACACAAATTATCCCGTAAAAGATTGTGCAGGATATCCCTCAGAATTGACTTGCTATTATCGGCCTTCAGAGCGAATATGTGTACTACCGAAAGGGAAAACACACAAAACGAAACGGAGGATTCTACGATGAATGAGAAAGTTGCGAGGCAGATTGAGGAAATGAAGAAGCAGACCATCGGGGTTGAGGTGGAGATGAACAACATCACCAGAGAGAAAGCCGCAAAGGTGGCAGCCAGATATTTTGGAACCCGACGGTATGAAAATACGGCAGGGCGTAACGGATACAGCACATGGTCAGCTTGGGACGCACAGGGCCGGGAATGGAAATTTCAGAAGGATGTCAGCATTGAAGGCCCGGAAAGCGAGAAATGCGAAATGGTTACCCCGATCCTGACCTACTCGGATATGGAAACGCTGCAGGAACTGATCCGGCAGCTTCGTCACGCAGGAGCAAAGAGCGATGCCACCAGGGGCTGCGGTGTTCACATCCACATCGGAGCCAAAGGCCATACACCGCAGACGCTCCGCAACTTGGCAAACATTATGGCAAGCCACGAGAGCCTGATCGCAGACGCTTTGAATCTTGACCGGGGCCGGATGAGACGCTACTGCCGGACGGTCGATCCCCGCTTTTTGGAGCAGGTCAATCGGAGAAAACCTACCACGATGACACAGCTTGCAGACATCTGGTACAGCAGCCATGATGCCAATTACGGCAGAAGCCATCACTACAACGACAGCCGCTACCATATGCTGAACTACCATGCGACTTTTACAAAAGGGACGGTCGAATTCCGGCTCTTCCAGTTCGATGCTCCGAGCGGAGACCGCAGGGGCGGGCTTCATGCCGGACAGCTGAAAAGCTACATCCAGCTCTGCCTTGCACTGAGCCAGATGGCAAAGACAGTAAAAACCGCCAGCCCGAAACCACAGCAGAACGAAAATCCAAAATACGCCATGCGGACTTGGCTCCTCCGGCTGGGATTTATCGGGGATGAATTTAAAACCGCAAGGGAGATCCTGACCAAGAGACTTGCAGGAGACACCGCCTTCAGGAGGGGCAGGGCCGCCGCTTGAAGGAACCGCAGGAGTTAGCCTCCTGCCACCTTACCTCCGACCGCTTCGGCGGTCTTAAGGTGGTAGAAGGGTAACCCCTTCGGAAAGGACGGATACCAATATGAAAAAACGATACTACATTGCTTATGGCAGCAACCTGAACATCCGGCAGATGCGGCTGCGCTGCCCATCCGCACGGATCATCGGGACTTCCGAGATCCCGGATTATGAACTTCTTTTTAAGGGAAGCAAGACAGGATCTTACCTGACGATTGAGCCGAAGGAAGGCAGCCGTGTTCCGGTTGCAGCGTGGGAAGTAAGCGCTGAGGACGAGTTGGTGCTGGATCGCTATGAAGGCTTTCCCACATTTTACTACAAAAAAGAGATGATGCTTCCAATCAAGGGGATCAGAAGCGGGAAAATCCGAATGCGGAATACCTTTGTGTACATCATGCACGAGGACAGACCCTTTGGGGTACCGAGCAAGTTTTATATGCAAACGTGTCTAAGCGGATATAAAAGTTTCCGGTTTGATTCTCAATTTCTGCAGAAGGCCTATGACAGAAGCCGGGAGGTGGAAGGATGATCGGATCAAAAAGATGGACAAAGCATAGTTGGCGCAGAGGCCGGGGGCCTTATAGCCTGCGTGGAGAATTAAAATTTTCGATCAAGAAAAATAAGAGATATTTTAACCGGCAGGTGCGGCGTTACACGAAAGACCTTCCGAATGGGAAAGCCTATCGGAAACTGGCTGGAGAAAAAGTATGGGATTATGTCGTGTAACAGGAGGAGAAGGGGTCATGAAAGAAACAAACGTTACTCAGATTAAAATTTGCCCACGATGCGGAAAGGTCTACCACGAGCCTCCTGCTCTTTCCAGAATAGATAATCAAACACTGATCTGCCCGGACTGTGGAACCAGAGAGGCGTTGGAGAGCATTGATGTGGATCGTCAGGAACAGGAAGAGATCCTAGCGATTATTCATCGGCAAAGGAGAGAAATTAACGATTGAATTTTGCTAAAGATAGAAAATTGAATGGGAGCCGCAAGGCTCCTGTTTTTGTGCCATGAAATGGAGGTGGGAGCGATGGCGCAGAGAGGTAGGAAACCGAAGCCGACCGCACTGAAGATGCTGGAGGGCAATCCGGGCGGTCGGCCTTTAAATACGAAAGAACCAAAGCCAGAGAAGAAGGCTCCCCGCTGCCCTTCTTGGCTGGAGGATGAGGCGAAAAAGGAATGGAAACGCATGGCGAAAGTGCTGGAGCAGATGGGGCTTCTGACGGAGATGGATATGGCGGCCTTTGCCGGGTACTGCCAAGCCTATGCCCGTTGGAAGGAAGCGGAGGAATTCCTGACGCAGCACGGCTCGATGGTGCGGACGCCCAATGGCTATCTGCAGCAGGTGCCGCAGGTATCCATTGCCCAGACCAATATGAAGATCATGCTGAAGTTCTGTGAACAGTTTGGCCTTACCCCATCGGCCCGGAGCCGGATCGTTGGCGGTGAGAACAACGATGAGGAAGATGAGATGGAGAAACTGCTGGAAGGGGGCGGCTGCTGATGGAGTTTCAATACACACCTTCCCCCTTTATGCTCCCCACTTCCCATTACTATGCGAAGCGGGCGGATCATGCGGTGGCTTTTATCCAGAACCTGAAACACACGAAGGGCAAATGGGATGGAAAACCGTTCTTGCTGCTCCCGTGGCAGGAGCAGATCGTCCGGGATATTTTTGGCATCGTAAAAGCGGATGGAAAGCGGCAATTCCGCAGCGCCTATGTGGAAATTCCGAAGAAAAACGGGAAGTCAGAACTGGCGGCGGCTATTGCGCTGTATCTTCTCTATGGGGATGGCGAGGCCAGTGCGGAAGTGTATGGCTGCGCCAATGACCGAAGTCAGGCGTCCATTGTTTTTGATGTGGCGAAGCGGATGGTGGAGAAATGTCCGGCGCTTTTAAAGCGGTCAAAGATTGCGGCGGCCACGAAGCGGATCGTCAATTACCGGAACGCCGGGTTTTATCAGGTGCTTTCCGCTGAGACAGGCACGAAACACGGATTGAATATTTCCGGCCTCGTCTTTGATGAGATCCACGCCCAGCCGAACCGGAAACTTTATGATGTCATGACCAAAGGTTCTGGCGATGCCCGTGAGCAGCCGCTGTTTTTTATCATCACCACGGCCGGGACGGATAAGGAAAGTATCTGTTATGAACTGCATACAAAGGCGCTGGATATCATGAATGGTCGGAAATCGGATCATTCCTTTTACCCGGTGATCTACGGCCTGAGTGATGAGGATGACTGGAACGATGAGAAAAACTGGTATAAAGCGAATCCGTCTCTGGGATACACCATCAGCATCGACCGAGTCCGGGACGCTTACCGGGAGGCTTTGGATAACCCGGCAGAGGAAAATGTATTTAAGCAGCTGAGATTGAATATTTGGACAAATTCAGCGGTGGCATGGATACCGGAGCATATCTACGACCGGGGAAATCAGAAGATTGATTACGCCTCACTCTTGGGCCGGGACTGCTTTGCGGGGCTTGACCTTTCCTCCACTTCGGATATCACGGCTTTGGTGCTGGTGTTTCCACCGAGGACGGAAGAGGAGAAATACATTGTACTCCCCTTCTTCTGGCTGCCGGAGGAAACACTGGAACTGCGCTGCCGCCGGGATCATGTCCTCTATGATGTGTGGGAGCGTCAGGGATACATCCTCACCACGGAAGGGAACGTGATCCATTACGGATTTATTGAACGGTTCATCGAGCAGTTGGGAGAGAAGTATCACATCATCGAGATTGCCTATGACCGTTGGAATGCCACGCAGATGGTGCAGAACTTGGAGGATATGGGATTTACGATGGTTCCCTTCGGGCAGGGCTTTAAGGATATGTCCCCTCCGTCCAAGGAACTTTATAAGCTGCTGATGGAAGGAAATATCATCCACGGCGGGAATCCGGTTCTCAAATGGATGGCCCAGAACGTGGTGATGCGCCAAGACCCGGCCGGGAATATCAAGCCGGATAAGGAGCGGTCGGTGGAAAAGATTGACGGCATCGTGGCCTTGATCATGGGGCTTGACCGCTGTATCCGCAGTATCCCACCCACCAGTGTGTATGACGAGAGAGGAATCCTCTTTATATAGAAGGGAGCGTGATCTTTATGGGTATCTTATCAGGGCTGTTCCGGTCACGGGATAAGCCGAAGAACAGTACGTCCGGCAGTGCCTACCGCTTTTTCTTTGGCGGCAGCACTTCTGGGAAAACCGTGAATGAACGGTCAGCCATGCAGATGACGGCAGTGTATGCCTGTGTTCGGATACTTTCAGAATCCATTGCAGGACTACCCGTTCATCTATACAAATACCGGGAAGACGGCAGCAAGGAAAAGGCGGTTGACCATCCGCTGTACCGGATTCTGCATGATGAGCCAAACCCGGAAATGACCTCGTTCGTGTTCCGGGAGACGCTGATGACGCATCTTCTTCTATGGGGAAATGCCTATGCACAGATCATCCGTAACGGGAAAGGGCAGGTGCTGGGGCTGTATCCCCTGATGCCGAACCGCATGACCGTGGATCGGGATGAGAAAGGGCATCTGTATTACAGCTATCTGGTGTCGGATTCTGATGCGCCCACCATGAAGAGTGGGACGGTGATCCTAAAGCCTACGGATGTGCTGCATATTCCCGGATTGGGCTTTGACGGCCTTGTGGGCTACAGCCCCATTGCGATGGCAAAAAACGCTATCGGTATGGCCATCGCCTGTGAGGAGTACGGGGCGAAATTCTTCGCCAACGGCGCAACACCCGGTGGGATCTTGGAGCATCCCGGAACGGTGAAAGACCCGGCCAAAGTACGGGACAGCTGGAATGAAGCCTTCGGAGGAAGCCGAAATTCCAATAAAGTCGCTGTTTTGGAGGAAGGGATGAAGTATACGCCGATCTCTATTTCCCCGGAGCAGGCACAGTTTTTGGAAACAAGAAAATTTCAGATTGATGAGATTGCTCGGATTTTTCGGGTACCGCCCCATATGGTCGGGGATCTGGAAAAGTCGAGCTTTTCTAATATTGAGCAGCAGTCTTTGGAGTTCGTGAAATACACGCTGGAACCGTGGATTGTCCGTTGGGAACAGTCCATCAACCGTGTGCTTCTTACGGAATCTGAGAAGGCTGCTTATTTTGTCAAGTTCAACGTGGATGGCCTGCTCCGTGGGGACTACCAGAGCAGGATGAACGGCTATGCCACAGCCCGCCAGAACGGCTGGATGAGCGCCAATGACATCCGGGAACTTGAAAATCTTGACCGCATCCCGGATGAGCAGGGCGGTGACCTGTACCTGATCAACGGGAACATGACCAAACTTGCGGATGCGGGAATATTTGCTGCCAGTGGCGGCAGCGGGAAGGAGGAAGAATCCGATGAAGAAGTTCTGGAAGTGGAAGAACCGGACGGTTCTGAATCAGGAGACGCAGGAGCCGATACAGGAGAAGACGCTGTTCCTAAACGGTACCATCGCAGAGGAAAGCTGGTTTGATGATGACGTCACGCCACAGGTGTTTAAAGAGGAACTGACGTCTGGAAGCGGGGACATCACAGTTTGGATCAACTCTCCGGGCGGGGACTGCGTGGCAGCGGCCCAGATCTATAACATGCTGATGGACTATCCCGGAAATGTGACCGTAAAGATTGACGGCATTGCGGCTTCTGCGGCGAGCGTGATCGCTATGGCAGGGACAAGGGTGCTGGTCTCCCCTGTTTCCATGATGATGATCCACAATCCGGCCACGGTTGCCTTTGGCGATACCGCTGAGATGGAAAAGGCGATCAGTATGCTCTCGGAAGTAAAAGAAAGCATCATCAACGCCTATGAGATCAAGACGGGGCTGTCCCGTGCCAGACTTTCCCATCTGATGGATGCGGAAACTTGGATGGACGCCCACAGCGCAGTGGAACTGGGCTTTGCCGATGACATCTTGAAACGGTCATCTGAGGATGCCGAGGAGAAAGAGGACTTGGCCGTGGCGGGAGTGCCGATGATGTTCTCCCGTGCGGCGGTCACGAATTCCCTGATGAACAAGCTGGCGGCAAAATGCCGTATCCAGAAGCAGCCGGAAGAAACCGGGCGTTCAGTCGATTCCCTGATGGAGCGGCTGAACCTGATCAAACAACATTTGTAATGGAGGTAAACGATTATGACTATTTTAGAACTGCGTGAGAAGCGGAACAAAGCGTGGGAGGCCGCAAAAGCCTTTCTGGAATCCCACCGCACGGAGAAAGGGACACTGACTGCGGAAGACGATGCCACCTATACCCAGATGGAGCAGGAGATCAACGACCTTGGGAAAGAGATCGCCCGTCTGGAGCGTCAGGAGGCGCTGGAAGCGGAACTGAACCGCCCGGTGAACCAGCCGCTGACGAGCAAACCGGGCAGCAGCAGAGGAGAGGAACCGAAGACGGGACGTGCTTCCGATGAATACCGGAAAGCTATGCTGGATGCGTTCCGCTCCAATTTTAAGCGGGTGTCCAATATCCTGCAGGAAGGCGTGGATGCGGATGGCGGTTATCTGGTGCCGGAAGAATATGACCGCCGTCTGATTGATACCCTGTCGGAAGAGAATATCATGCGCCGTCTGGCCACGATCATCACCACCTCCGGGGAACACAAAATCAATATCGCCGCAACGAAACCCGCCGCCAGCTGGATTGAAGAGGGCGGCGCTCTTACGTTTGGAGACGCTACTTTCAGCCAGATCCTGCTGGATGCCCATAAACTCCATGTGGCAATCAAGGTGACGGAAGAACTTCTCTATGATAACGCCTTTAATCTGGAAGGCTACATTCTGGATCAGTTTGGAAAGGCGCTGGGCAATGCGGAAGAGGACGCTTTCCTGAACGGGGACGGCACAGGGAAGCCTCTGGGGCTTTTTGCAGCGACAGGCGGCGGTACGGTGGCCGGAACCTTAACGGCTGCGATCAAGTCGGACGATATGCTGGATCTGGTGTATGCCCTGAAGCGTCCGTACCGGAAGAAAGCCTCCTTTATCATGAATGATAAGACCCTCTCTTCCCTGCGTAAGCTGAAGGATAATAACGGGGCGTATATCTGGCAGCCGTCCTATCAGGCTGGGGAGCCGGATCGGGTACTGGGCTATGCGGTGCATACCTCTACCTACGCTCCGGAAGATGCGATTGCCTTTGGCGATTACAAATACTACAACATCGGTGACCGTGGCACCCGTTCCTTCTCTGAACTGCGGGAACTGTTCGCTGGCAACGGCATGATCGGTTACGTGGCGAAAGAACGTGTGGATGGCAAACTGATCCTGCCGGAAGCGGTGCAGATCCTTAAGCTGAAAGCTGATACGCCTACAGCATAACCTTTTTATGTGAGGAGGAGACCCTATGATTGTAACGCTGGAGGAAATGAAACAGTATCTCCGGGTGGACTATGAAGACGATGACCAGCTGATTACCGATTTTATCACTTCGGCGGAGCAGATTTGCAGGGATGTCCTCCGAGTAGATGGGGAAGCTGATCTAAGCGGAGATGGAAAAGTAAAAACCGCAGCCATGTATGCGGTTGCGTATTTATATGAACACCGGGAGGAAGCGGATCACCATGATTTAATCCTGACGCTCCGTTCCCTCCTGTTCGGTTCGAGGAAGGAGGCTTTCTGATGGACATCGAACTGTTGAATGTACGGATTTTTATATCCAAGAATACGGTGGTCATCGATTCCATTGGAAACCGCCGGAATGAATGGCAGCCTTTCTATACCTGCTATGCGACTGTCAGCGGTGAGGCTGGGAAAGAACAGACCGATGCCGGTATGGTGGTGGATGACTCCAGTATCGATTTTACGATTCGTTGGTGTAAGAAAGCAGCTGAAATTGACAGTACCCATTTCCGTGTGGAGTTCAATGGGGAACTTTATAACATCGCCGCTGTGGATCATATGAATTACAGGCGCAAGAGTATCAAGCTGTCCTGCGAGAAAGTGAGGCGGTAGTGATGGCGAGGAAAATTCCAATCAGTCAGCTTTCTTCTGCTGTGATGGAACAGCTGACCGAGTACGCAGAATTGGCCACGGAGGATATGAAAGAAGCGGTGAAAAAGGCAGGCAAGGCTGTCCGGAAGGATATCGAGGCCAGCGCACCGAGAGACACCGGGGACTATGCGAAAAGCTGGGCGGTAAAGACCACAAAGGAGAGTTCCAACGCCTTGCAGGTAACAGTGCATTCCCGGAACCGGTATCAGATCGCCCATCTGCTGGAACATGGCCATGCGAAGCGGGGCGGCGGCCGGGTGGCAGCGAGGCCCCATATCGCCGCTGCGGAAGAGGCGGGTATTGAACAGCTGGAACGGGAGATTGAAAGGAGCCTGACGAATGGATGATTTGGTAAGACTTTTAGAGGAAACGGGCATCCCTTTTGCTTATGACCATTTTGCGGAAGGGGAATCCCCCGATCCTCCGTTCATCTGCTACCTTCTGCCCCAGAGCGATAACTTTTCCGCAGACGGGAAGGTTTATCTGAAGGTCAGCAGTGTAAATATCGAACTGTACACAGACAGCAAAGATTTGTCTGTGGAGCAGAAGCTGGAAGCCGTGCTGGATACGCACGGTATTTTTTATGACAAAACAGAGGTCTGGATCGAGAGTGAAAAACTCTACGAAGTCCTCTACTCGTTTGAAATGGAGGTTTGATTTTTATGGGAAACAAGGTCAAGTATAACCTGAAAAATGTCCATGCCGCAAAGCTGACGGAAATGGCAGATGATGGAGGATCTTCAGTGTTTGCCTATGCGACACCCCAGGCCATTCCGGGTGCGGTGAGTATCAGTCTGGATGCGGAGGGGGAATCCAGTCCATTTTATGCGGATGGAATTGTATACTTCCGGTCTGTGACGAACAACGGATACAGCGGGGATCTGGAGATTGCCCTGATCCCGGAGTGGTTCCGCACGGAGATCCTGCAGGAGAA
>ERZ1090879.1481-NODE-1482-length-12787-cov-45.846686_pt1 | contig 12787 bp, 6 predicted proteins | sample MGYA00478472_ERZ1090879 | MGnify/ENA primary metagenome ERZ1090879 (study PRJEB33644, sample SAMEA5815723) | chicken gut metagenome | biome: Chicken; feature: Gastrointestinal Tract; material: Caecum | place: Ireland | collected 2019-01-01 | study: A study of...
GTGCTGCTCTTATACTGATGGGATCTGCTGAGACGGGGAATTATGGGGCGGTTACGATAAAATCGAGCTCTGGTCAATGCAGTGTATTGAATAGCTCTTACATTTTCTGTCTTGGCTTCACCTTTATATGTATGGTTAATAAAGATTACTATATCGGACTCCAAGCCCTTAAAATCTTCAACTGTCGCAAATATCACCCCACCAGGCTTTGTTTTAGTTAATGAGATCAATGGATACCCACCTATATAGCTTACACCATTTAGTACCGACAGATCCAGCCCCAGATTACTTAAAATCACAATTTTTTCCGGTGCAACGCCTTCCTTGTTGACCAGTTTATTAACTACTGAATCTACAAACGAAATCACTGCTTGTCTCCGTGTGAGTTTTCTGATATCAGGTTCTACGCCTTCAATCTGATTTACTAGAGTATCTGCTCCCAGAGCCGTTCTTGCTACAGTATATTGATAAATATTGGAAGTATTGCGAATATTATATCTAAGAACAAATGGTTCACAATCAATAGAGAACTTATCACCAAATTCACGCGAGAATACGTTCTGATTTTCGTCATAGAATACGTACAGTGACCCATTTTCTTTTACCAGCATATTCGCGCAACTTGCCCAATCTTTAGTAAAATCTTGTGCTTCATCAATAATTACTAGATCATATTGCTGTAATGCAGGTAACTGTTTCATCAAATTTGCATATTCTTTACACCCATGTACCAATAGTGCAGCCTCACATGCAACTCCAAGAACTGCCTCGGCAAATTTATCAATGCTATATACATCCGCTCCACTTATCCCTATATGCTCTTTTACTCGGGCGGCAAGCGTTGCGTTATAACAAAGATAAAGCGGATGTTTTCCACTTAGTATGCAACGTTTAATCTTTTTTATTCCAATCCATGTTTTTCCCGTTCCAGCTCCCCCAATGATAAATGCTCTTGGATAGTGCGTTAGTAAATCAATAACCACATCTTGTGTTTGATTAATTTCTACCAGTTCTCTCTCCTTGTCCTCGATAAGTGCACCTGCAGCAATAGAAAGTGCCACTCGCTTATTAATTAATCCAATAAATTTCTTTTGGGCATCTGGAGACATAAAGGAAGCATTTCCTCCATCTTTAACATCGAAATATCGGAAAATTTCAATAATTCTATTTTGAAGATTCCCCATATCCTCAATGTCGATCGTTAGAGCACGAGGCGACTCCACTGTGATAGGTTCAGAAACTGCAAATTTAGGAAAAGCCACTGCATTACCATAAATCCCAGGGTATGCCGTTTCTAACTCGTCCTCATAATGCTTTTTGAAAAACCACATGCTCTCCTCAGCCTGCTTATATGGGGAACATCTTAGCTTTCGGTCCTCATCATATTCCTCAAGAAACCATGTACCATTGTCATCCACATAGATTCCTTTACCACCTTTGCACTCAATGCATAAGAATCCATAATCCGGATTAAAAATTAAAAAATCGCACTCACTATCTATTCTTTGGCCATTTTCTTCAGAGTACCAACGAACAGAGAAGAACACATGGTATTTCTCACTAAGCTGATCTCTGCACGCATTAAAGAAATCCTCTTCTGATCTAACATGTTTTCTTTTAGATATATCCGATGGGTGCATTATGGCCATAGTTATTTACTCCCAAAACCCTTCAAGTTTTTCTTGTTTTTTTACATCGAAATATCCGCAAAGGTAGCTTCGATCCAGATCTTTATTGAAGTGCTTGCAAGAAACTTCATTTAAAAACAAGCATCCTGCGCAAGCCTTGTCATGATTAATACAGATTGGATCAAAAATGCACTTCTTAGAATTTTCTTTTGCATGCTTTAACCATTTGTCAAACTGCGACTGAAATGCACTATATAAAGCGCCCATACTAAATCCTTGCGAATTTGCACAATAGATAAAAATCGCTGGAATATTTGGAAGTATGTATTCAGACAACGAGCTTTTATCCAACCCACATACTTCCGCAACTTCTCGAATCAACGCATGAGAAATACTATGAATCAATGTGTATACAGCCTTGGTTATTTTTCCTTTATAACTCGTTTCATCAATTTCAGTAAATGGCGTAATCAATCCGGTCTGGATTTTATCTAAGAACCACATCTTCAGATCATATTCACTATCCGACTTGGGTTTATCTGAGTCAGAAATAAACCGATTTTTCAATAGCCAGTCTATAATCCGCTTTCGATCTATTTCAAAAATAACTCCTTCCGTCTCCAAACGGGCAGCATAAATATTTCTTTTTTCCATCTCCCGAGGAAAACCTCTCAGTTTGATGCGATCACCAAACTGCTCTTTTCTCGTATATCCATAAGAGCAGAATACGATGGGGACACTGGAACACAACTGAGCATTGGAAAAACCAAATTCATTTGCCAGTTCTCTGTAATTTGGTTTTATACCATCGTTAATAAGAGCTGCATCATCCGCCGCTTCCTCAAGAGATAAAGTTACCTTTGCATGAAGTAGCTCATCATATTCTAAAATTGCCTCAGCAATAGGGGTATACTCCTCTGGAATACTGACCGATAACCCATTCGACACTTTAGCTATAGCCTCAAAAATATGGTTATTAGGATTACTACGTCGTTTTGCGTCAATCACCAGAGTAATAGTTGCATCATCAAGCCCTGCTGCACGAAGCGAATCAGCCTCAACTTGGAGTGCCTTCTCAAAATCATCTTCGCGTGTAATATTTCCCTTTGTCACCACGGCTCCATACTGCTCTGGGGACACTAAACCAAGATATTGAGAAATAACAACCTTTTCCCCTTGATAATCCGTTTCATTCTCCAAGAAAACGTCTTTTCGTTTATCAAGAAGGTCTATCAAAGTCACTGTGGCAGGGATAAAGTGGGATGAATCCAGTGCAGGGCGTATCTCTAGCTGATTATGGCACTCAGGACAAGTATGGGATATGACAGCTTTTCTACCACACTTACTACATACGAAATCCGTTCCACTTCCTCGACGATACATATATTTCGTGCCATGCTCTGGATTTTGACATTTGGGAACATAAATTCCATCTGCATAACCGCACCTGCAAAAACGGATCATGCGTATTTGCGTCATATGCTTTCTGCAATTATCACAAGGTTCGTGCTCCCGACGCTTGAACTCGTCGTATGAATAATACTGCCGTACTCGTCCACACGAGCTGCATACAAAAACCCACGGTTTAACTGAAGTGTGAATTGCACCGATGGTATCACTTACTTTTGGGGTAAGCACTTCATATGTCTCTTCATCAATAGTTGGTGCAAAATCAACAACAGCTGCTTCACCTTCACTACTATGCTCAATAAATTCATGAACACGTTGATTAACGATTCTTAGCAATCGCTTGTTATTAATACCCGAAAGTTGTATGCTATTCCAGTAATCAACATGAACTGCGTATGTTACTCCACCTCCACTTTGAGTATAATCAACCCAGCTACCAGGCAGATACTTATAGAGGGCCTGTTGAACTCCTCGACGCATCTTTTTGTCATTAGCCATATATAGTATCCCCCACTCATTACTTCATCTCAACAATAACTTGTTTGTCAGTATCTCGCAGACTACTCATAACATGACAATAGCACCGGTCAAACGCCGCTGTTAGATAAGTTCTTGGCTCAATTGATCCATTCTTTAACGACGCCACAAGATTATCGATGATTTTATCAATCTTAATGCGATACAATTTTCCAATAGAGCTATCATTATCTGAACACTTATAAATGTGGTACGCATGATTTTTCAACATATCGGCTGTAATTGCACCACTAACTAACGCTTTTTTCAAATCGCCGTATTTACTGACATCCCCAACGCTGAACTGCAATTCATACTCATAATAGTTTAGAATAAGGCTTGACAATATTCCAGGAAGAGTGTTTTCAACCGCCTTAGTCGCCCAACGGTTTATGGAAACCGAATCAACCAAAATATCTTTATACTCATGGAACTTAACAAAGTTCCTCAAATAGCTTTGATCTTTTTCACGAGACGGTCGCATTATATCAATAACTAGACCTGTATATTTACGGCCAACGCGAGAATAGGCTTGAATATATTCTGCAGTATTTCCGGGCATACCATAAAAAAGCATTAGATTGAATCGATCAGCATCAACGCCATGAGAAATCATACTTGTAGCTGCGATCATATTAAAATCTAGCTCATGGATGACACTTTTGGCGTGTTCAATTGACGATAGAGTAGCTCTTACCTCCTGGAAAGTATCGTCACCAGTCATTTTTTTTGCAATCAACGGCTGTATTCCTTCTGCAATCAGTTCAGCATTGATAGGATCTTCTAGTGCTTGGAGGACACGATTGCTTTCGATTTTTACATTATTATATTCAAGAATAATCCAATAGTCTTCCAGCAACTTTAACGCTGCAGCATTTTTTTCATCTTCTGAGCCATCAAAATTCATTCCCGGAATTTCAAGAATTTGATTAGGATTTTGGTATAGTTCATAAACCACGCGCTTAAGATACTGTAATGAATAGGCAACACTATTCACAATAGCTTTTCCAAATGGCGCGTAGCCAACAATGATACGTCCTATATCATTTTCGTCTATAAAAGAGTAAAAATCATGGTCAAGATATGGTGAAGCTGCAGGGAATCGTATTGCATTTTTCCAATACAGATGTCTAGCTTGTTCTGCATAGGCAGAGATCGTCGCAGTAGCTCCAATTACTTTGATTCCTCGATTACAACCTGATAAATTTCGAATAAAGTATTCAATTAGGGTCTCGTAATGTGAATCATATGCACCAAGAGACTCCTTAATCAAATGTAGTTCATCTTGAATCAATAATGTCGGTGCCGGATCCTTCATTTGAACATGTTGAAAGTCAGATGGTTTGCAATTACATCCATCGGCCAAACATTTGGTTCGCGCCGTGTATCCGTGCTTTGGACATTTATAAGGTGCGCCACATAAAAGATTATGGAAGCGCATATTCAATCCAATTGCTGTCATTTTATCAACAGTAGAAATAATAACGCTTGGAATAAACCTATAAATGTCATCATCTACCATAAAAAGCGGTACCCGCCCGCCAGAAGGACATGCTCTATTTGTGCAGACATGCCGTAAAGAATTAGCTTCTTCATCATAAATCACATGCACTGTCTCCGAATTACAGAATGGGCACACATCTAATAAGCGGTATTTTTCATCAAGTTCCTCAGCAGACAGTTCATTGAGTGTTTTTCTTAATTCTTTATCAATTTTATTTGGGGTATTTCCTTCACCAACAAAATATCCCAAACTGAACGTTTCACCACCAAGTTTTTCCTCAACTCGAATTTGTTCTGCAGTTGCCAATATGTTAGACACACGTTGTACCTGCTGGACCGAAAGAAGCCTAAGTGGGTATTTAAGGATAGCCGTTACGCCGCATTCTTTTCCACGTAGTCTATCAAAGAATAGATTAAAAATTAGAATGCCTAGAAAAGCTTCTGTTTTACCACCGCCCGTAGGGAAATATAGTATATCAACATCGTTTGTCTTGGCTTTACGTTTAATCTCCTCATCTAAGATTAATTCTGGTTCGTTCGCTACAATATCAAGAATAAGTGAAACGACAAATACAATCTGGAAAAGACGCCAACTGTCATATCCTTTCGCAGCTCGCTTAAATGCTTGATTCATATATTGGAAAGCGGTTCGTATCATATGATAATGATCAATCAATTCTACACCAGTTTTGAATCGCCTAATTTCCAACCTAAATGAACTAATTTCTTGCTCAAACTGTCGCCTTCCATTTGACGTAAGCCCTCTCCTAGAAGCAAGATCATCTTCCCATGACTTTAATTCTTTTACCATCTCCTTATGAATAGCATTTAACGTATTGACAGGATTTTTAATTAAATCATCGAATTTTGCTGCCAAAGAATTATTTGTTTTTAGACGTTTTTGAATAAAAATCGGCACATGCACCGTTTGGATTACCGTATTATTTTCTTTACACTCCACATTACAGTTATTTCCGAGTGCATAAACAAACTTATCGTATTTATAGTCATCAGCAAAATAGTCTAATTCAACAGGAATCAGTTTTCCATTCCGAACTCTCACTTTAATTCCGGAATTGAATAACGTATTAATTCGATACGGATCATCTTTTGCCGCCTTCATTCTTTTATCGCTTGTTTCATCGCCAAATGCAGTTTCATTGCTCAATGAGATGGTGACATCCAGACAATCATCAACGCCTCTAACATCAACAGAAATATCAAAGTCAAATCGAGAAAACATTTTGAACTCTTCACGCGCAACCTGTTTCCGTTTATAGTTTTCCCACGCATCTTCTGTCATAAGGTCATCCATAGTAAGTCTATCTCGGAACTGACAGGGTATGACACTTGGATATGCCTTAACTTCAGAGCATAATGATTCCACTATTCCATGTAAAGCTTTTTTAAATGAAGAATCCGGTGCGAGAGAGCCACAATCAAATTGTCCATTGTAAATATCTGAAATCTTCAGAGTTAGAAATATCCGATTCCTATCAATTGCGATTTTTTTGTATATGGGGAGAAGCGATACTTTATGCTCTTCCATTTCTCCGGATAAATTTCCGGCCTGCTTCTTCGCTATTAAATCCTCAAACGATACAAATTTTTGGTCTGTAAATGTAGCCAAGAAATCTTTAAGAAATGCTTGTTTTTGCTGTTCATATGTCGGTATAATTCGAAAGAAAAAGTTTCCTTGTGGAAATATATCCAACTCAATGTGTTCTATGTCTGCTTTAGAGACACGAAAATTCATACCAATTTGCTTTATTAAAACACTAGAAGAAAACGTGTCAGATGCACTTTGCGGAGATAGTTTACCCACATAAATTCGATCGTTAGGGTCATATCCTATGATTGTGTCACTCTTTGTTCCAGATATTGAGGCAACAAATCGCTCAGCGATTTCTCTTGCCAATAGCTCTCTATTATTTGACATCAATGCCACCCCTTTTCCTTAAAACGATCTTCAACAAATTTCGGCTTGAGTCCAAGTTTAGCAAGCAACAAGCTATAGATTATATTGTATAAGCTTGTGCCCAAGTACTCTTTATGAGTATATATTGACTGCAATGCTGATAGCCATTCGGAATATCCATTAATATTACATTGGATCAACGATTTCACTTCATCTTCACTAGATGCCTCGCGTTCACTCAATATTGAAAAAAAGCCAAGAGAATCAGGCAACGGAAATTTCTTTTCTCCATGAAGTTCAAACTCAACCAATGCCATATGAGACACTTTTCCTGCAGAAGATGACTGGAGTATAGAGCGAACGACACCTTTGCCATATTGCTTATGTAAAACTGTATAACCTATGTCCAGTTTTGATGCAGGTCTTGGCTCATGCACCCCAAATGGTTTTCCTTCCGCCATTTCTTTAAAATGAGAAAGGACAAATTCCGTCCATTCCTTTATTTTAGGCCAATCTTTAAAATGATCGCTGTTGGAAATTTCTATCAGCCATATTAACAATGCAGCATCCCTAAGTTCAGAAATCTTTTCTGGATATGCCATTTCAACTGCTTTAAGTACTGTAAGATAGTGGCTAAATCTCGCTTTCATTGACTTATCTGGAGTCTTTAGCAGGGTCGAAAGAAATCCAGAATAATCATTGTTTTTCCTGTATTTTGCTGATTCTTTTGAAAGCTCTGTAGTACCACTATAACTTGATTTCGGAGTACATTGAAACGGACTCTCCAGGGCCTCTTCTCCTTCATCCAAATCCAGCGGTTCTGCAGTTAAAATGCTAGATGCAACAATTTTTCCTGCACCGTATGCCGTCTCACCACAAATTACATTTTGATATGTTTTTGCCTTTTCTTCTATGGCAAGAGTTTTTCCTATGATGATATTCCCATCAGCGACAACTGTATCTGCATCAATTGATTGTGCCACAATCCTATCCTGACAAATTACACATTTTGCCTGAATGTCTTCTGCCCAAATATCACTCTGAACAGTGATCGTCCCAGATATACTACACCGACCCATACAAACAAAGCGCCCCTTAACATCGACTTCCTCAGCGACAACATCCCCAAATACAATCAGATCAAAGAGCGCAGCTATTTTGCCACTACAGCTCAAATTCCCCGAAATAATATAACTTGCCTTAAAGGTAATATCATCAGATTCATTAATATTAGGGAAAATCAACTGGTTTTCGGCTTTTATCGCATCCTTGGCTTTATCATCATACAGTATCATACTTATTCTCCCATCGAGTCGCGGAGTAAATCCATATATATTGACTCGCCTTTAGGTGCTGACAAAATAATCTTCAGCTCATCTTTAGCACGTGTACACCCTGTATATAAGAAATTAATATTCTTTTGAAATGCTTCCTGCTTCTTTTCCAACTCTTCTCCAGTCAAGCCATCAAAGTCTTCAAGGGTTTGTACTTTTTCATGGGACCCAAGTGGCCTAAGTCCTGCTAGAATGACAACTCTAAAGTCCAAACCAAGAGATCCTTCAATAGTTGCTATTGTCACTCCTCGACGGGACCCATATGTTGCGCCTTCTGATTCACTCGAGATTAGAATGGATGGTGGTTCCCAATTTTCTTGTTCGAATATCTTTTTAATAGGAGGGAGAAGGTTATAATAGTGTGTCTTCCAACCTTTTGTTGTATATTGCTGGCGACGGTTATAGACTATTACTGCTATATCTACTTCACTATATCCCTTTTTAAGGAACTCCCGAATTGCAGAACAAATCGCCTCTGCTTCGCCCTCATTGCTCAGATCTTTCACCATAGATAATGTGGGTTTATTTCCAGGGCGGTATGCTGTACCGCGTAGAAAAAGCTCTGGATCGGATGCAAAATCAACACCAATTTTTGCTCCCAAAGCCTTGGCACAACTTACATATCTATCAATAGCGTCGTTAATTGGTTTAGAATTTCTATAATTCTTCTCAATAGGAAGCGTCTTTCCTCGATATTCTGGATAGTCACTTCCACCACCTTGCCAAGGAGCTCTTCCATGTTTGATATTATTCCTTATGTCCTGAGACTTATCTCCAGCAATCACAAAATAATGATCCCGATCGTTTTTGCTTTTCAGTAAGTTAAAGCAAAATCTATACCATTCCGGTTTGAAAATCTGAATCTCATCTATAAAGATACCATAAAATCGTTCTTTTATGCGACCAGTCGCCAATGCATCATTTGCCTTTTCAAATAATCTATCATAATAATCATTTTGTTGCTGTGGATATTTTGCCGGGAGAGGAATTTCATTTTTCTCTAGCAGCTGATTGCATAGGCCTAAAAATGTAGTACACCTTACATTTTTATCAATAAAGCCTGCTTGTAAAATAGCCCACTGATAATAATTATTGAGATTTCGGTTATAGCAGGTAATTAGAAAATCCTCACCTGGATTTAAACTTGCAAGTTTAAAACATTTAGAAATTAGCAAGACACTTTTTCCGCTTCCTGCACAAGCAAGAATCAACTGATTGCCTTTATTAATCCTATTAACAATGTCAATTTGCCAATTATCAAGCCGGTACGATTGAACGGAACGATCCATCTGTGATAGTGCTGCTTCTTTAATTGAAATTGTTGCATGATCATCCAAAATGAATTTTCTGGGAATCGTAATCTCCGGACACAATCTTTGAAAGATATTGTTTACGCTCTTCTCATTAATATCATCAGCTGGTGACAGTTTTTCTAGAAGAATCTTCTTTCCTTCTTTACGTAGAAGGTGAATGTCATTTTTGAACAGAACATGCCTGAAACAAAAGTCCTTTTCAGTTTCCGACAATTCAGTCTCCACCTGCGAGAAATCAACATTTGGAAAGGCAAAACTTATATTTAGTGCAAATCTTAAACTTCCGTTTTCTCTTACTAAATAATTGCTTCCTTCAAGTTTTGATCTAATATCATTTTCTAAAACAGAATATACTATGGGATTTCCCATAGCTTTAATGGTTGTAGATACAATCAAAGGAATATCTGCATCAAAGAATCGAAGCAGCATTATCCCCTCCTGTACGATCAACAGATTGAAAAGTTCCGCCTTACCTTGCCCCACATCTCGTTTTCTTGGGTTAATCTGAAGGACATAGTACGCCAGTTCATCTCCGGAGAATGCTCTTTCAGCAGTTCTAAGAAAAGAACGTTCACTTGTTGATAGATCCAATTTGTCATATTTTTCTGGATATATCTGCATCACTTTTTACCCTTTGTTTTAATTTCATCGAGGAATTCTTTATACAAGCTGTCAACAGTCTCTCGAGCAAAGTTACGTGTTAGCACCTCTAACATAGCTTAAATGATTTTCTTTTCTGATTTTGAAAAATCAGATGTTATAGTATTTTTTGCACGATAATTTTTTGATTGCGTTACAGTTTCACCAAGTTCTTCTATTTTCTGAATAAGCTGAGCCTTTTGTTGAACCACCTCTGGAGCCGCAGATTTTGGAATAGTACGTAATTCCTTTTTTATTGCTTCAAGACCTTCAACAACTTGTTCCTTCTCAAATGATGAGTTAAACCCAGTAGTCAGTATCGTTTCGGTTTGTGAAATTGCCTTTCCTGCTTTCTTAATCGTTTTGGCTGCAGGATTATTCCGCGCCTTAGAAGCAGCGCGTATCTTATCAGATACTTCAGAACCTACAGTTACCCGAATTCCATTCTCAAACTGAGCAAAGGTATCGTTTCGCTCAAAATCATCGCGTCGCGCATTTGGTATTAAATTTGGGGATACGATATACAGCTCTCCCAAAACCCATCTATTAAAGCGGGGTTCCTTAAAATAAGGAGATAGTGTTTTAGCCGTTCCAATAAGTATATTTCCAAGCCGGACTCTAATACCAGATAATCTATCGTCCGCCAATGTCCCTGAAAATTCACTGTCTGCATACCAACCGTATGCCAGAGCTGTACCGTTGTTATCAACGACATCAAAGAATGATATACCATTGATCTCATCTTTTATGACCCCAGCTCTTGACGTAATATCAAGAGTCAACTTGTATGGCTTATATACTTGTGTCAGGCGCTCAAAAGAACGTCCGATAAAGATGGGATATTCAGCAATAAAAACCCCTTTTGCTTCAAGATCTTGTTTAATAATACTTTCCCAGTAAAAGTTTTTCTTATAGGGAACCGGAGCCACCTGAGATATGTAATCTGTGACCAGATCTAAATCCAAAAGACTTGCTATATCATCAACATCTTCCATTTTAACAATAAAATAATGTGCAGCTTCCTGCTCTTCAAGTACATTAACAGTAGTAACGGCTTCAATAACACTTTGTAACGTATGTTCGTCACCCTGTCCGGGAATTAATAATTCTCGCAATCTATCACAGTCAAATGTAACTATTGTTTTGATCGCTTCCCCTTTGACAGTCGTACAGAAACTAAGCCGCTTACAATATGAGAGGCCTCCCAATCGTCCTATTCCACGAAAGCCTCTATTAACAGTATGAAGCTTACTCGAATTACCAATATCTAGGAGTGTTTTTCTTGCATTATTTCCACATACGCCAACTCCATTGTCTTTAATGCTTATGATTTTTCTCTCATCGTCGATGATAATTTCAATACGGCTTTCCTCCACTGTAAGAAGTTTTTCTTCGACAGCCATATCAATTGCATCAACTGCATTTTGGATATATTCACGGAAACAGGATTCTGGTTCGTTATACATTCCTGTCGTAAGAGATTCTAATGTAAATTTACCAATAGATATTTCCATATAATATAGCCCTTTCAACAACTTATGTTTTGCACAACCACTTATCTTTATGCTTTCCTGATTTGATTCTCGCATCCATAGATTCTACTTCTTCTTTTGGAATTTCCAAATACAAACCAGATTTTATTACATCAGGAATGCTCTTTTCTGCGCATGGGTTACCTCGTCATCTTTTAAAAAAGTTCCATTTCTTAGCTTTTTGTTTAATTGTGTAACACTCCATGCGGTTCTTTGTTTGTAGTTTTTATTCCAGGAAATGACATATCCAAGCAAATTAATTGTACTCCAAACATAAACAAAAATCAATTTGTCCGCTGTTTAATGCTTTGTGCATTTTGCCAATTTACAAGTACCTCTTCTTAGACAAATCTTACAAATATGATGCTATTCTCCAAAGAAGCGAACTTACTTAGGAAGGCATTTCCAAGCTATTGTTCAGGATTCCACGATTATGATTGCGACGTATTTCTCTAATGCCTAAAAATAAAATCCAGGTAACAGTACTGTTAAAATTACCCAGACCTTTTAGTTTCTTATAATTTTGTGCTGTTTCATAGTACCTTATTGCTGTTGATCCTTATAGTTTTTGATTGTCTCCTTGTATTTGTACCACTGTTCAACCACTGAGCGTTTGCCATCCATCTTTTGTTTTAGTCTCAGAATCTGCCCGCCCCAATATCAGATCTCATTCAAAGATTTTAATTCGTCCTGCACTCGTTCCAACTACCAGACAAAGGATACACGACCCGCTTACAGCTTGCTAGATAGCAATCGGACACATTTATCGTTTTTATCTAGGTCATATATCTCCCCGCTATTGGGAAGCCGCTTTCCCGTTTCGTCCCATAGCACTAAGGGTCAGCATCACATGATCGTGAATAGTGTGTCCAAGCGGGGTCGGTTCCATAGATGGCAAAGTCAGCAATCATCCCTTTGGAAACATACTGCTTCTCACAGTAGGGTGTATCTGAGAAGTCGGCTCATATGTGCAAAATGGAGAAAATGACAGCAG
>ERZ1090879.1482-NODE-1483-length-12779-cov-5.395237_pt1 | contig 12779 bp, 19 predicted proteins | sample MGYA00478472_ERZ1090879 | MGnify/ENA primary metagenome ERZ1090879 (study PRJEB33644, sample SAMEA5815723) | chicken gut metagenome | biome: Chicken; feature: Gastrointestinal Tract; material: Caecum | place: Ireland | collected 2019-01-01 | study: A study of...
AGGCCAACCGTGAGAAGATCGCGGACCGGCAGCGCGCCTGGTATGAGGCCAACCGGGAGAAGATCGCGGACCAGCAGCGCGCCTACCGTGAGGCCAACCGGGAGAAATATAACGCATATCATCGCGAATATTACAGACGAAAGAAGGAACAACGCAATGAACCGTAAAATTTACGATGTTTTTGCCGCCGGACGCCCGACGGCACGAGACGACCTGTTCCGCGCGCTGGCGGACGTGCTGTACAGCCGCGACCCCGATACCGACAAGGTCTGCGCTGCGCGCGGCCTGCTGGAATCCGCCTATGCCGGCGCAGCCGAGCGCCGCCGCAGCTTTGACGTGGAGGTGGAGTGATGCAGTACAAAACCCAGTACGGCACCATCTTTGCCGTGAAAGATCACAACGGCGCGCCCGCGATCATGTGCCGGGCGGAACACTCGGAGACATGGTCTTTGAGCAGCATGATCGAACCCTACACCCCCGGCGCATGGACGGCCGAAGCACTGCAGGGCCAACTGGACAGCTGGGCGGCCACAAAAGGCTGGAAGCCGGTGGAGGAAAGCCCCGCTTGCTTGTGCGAGACTTGCACCTGCACCGGGTGCCACGAGGATTGCTACGGGCACTGCCATGGATGCGGGCACCCCGTCGACCACTGCAACAGCTACCAGACCGAGGGGGAAAAAAGACTGCGCCAAAACAAGGAGGATGCGCCATGCAACGAGGAACAACCTGCCCCGACTGGGGATGCTGCTGCGACCATGGACGGGAGTGCTGCGGTCTCGACGGCGGAAACTACGACCACCTCGGTAAGCGGGGCGGATGCAAACAGCTCCCCGGGCTTACCGTCTGCCCCCGCGGATACATCAGCGCAATCCCCGCAGGCGGAGGACGCTGCACCCGCTACCCCGACCACTGCGGCGGCTGCCTCTGGAAATGGCTCGCTACCGGCGTTTGACTACAGCGGGCTGGACGCTGACACTGCCGAGCACTTGCAGAAACTGGCCCGGCGGGCCACGCAGGCCAAGCAGCGGTACATCCTCGATATGATGGAGATCGTCGTCGAAGCGCACCGGGAGCTTGTCGCACTGTGCGACAAGCACAACAACCAGCATAGCGAATCAACGTTCCGCGCTTGGTGCGCCAGCATCGGAGTGAGCAAAGATACCGCCTACCGTCTGCTGCAGGTACAGGCCCTCATGGACGGCAGCACGCCGGAAGAACAGGCAGTGCTGGCCGACGCGCCCGCCAAGCTGCTGTACGCCGCGGCCAAGCCCAGCGCCCCGCCCGAACTGGTACAGGCCGTCAAAGACCGCGACATCACCACCGCCAAGGAATTCCGCGAACTGGAAGCCCAGCTGAAAGCCGAACGCGCGGCCCGGGAGAAGGCCGAGCAGGAGTGTGAAGAAGCCGTCACCCACATCAAGATTGCCCGCGAGCTGCAGATCGACACCGCCCGCGAGCGCGACGACGCCCTCAAGCAGCGCGACGGCGCCCTCCGCCGCGCCACCGAGGCCGAGAATTTTGCCGCTGACGTGCAAAAGCTGGCCAACCGCCGCCACGACGAAAACGCCGAGCTGAAAGCGCATATCCGCGAACTGGAAACCCGCCCGGTGGAGGTGGCCGTCGTCCAGCCCGGAGAGGCCCAGATCGAAGCCTGGCGCAAGGAGGGGGAGATCCGTGCAGCGGCCGCCCTGCGGGACAGCATCCGCAAGGCCGACCAGGCCAAGGCCGACGCACAGCGCCAGGTAAACGCCCTGCAGGACCAGCTGGCGGCCGCCGTGCCCGACGCCGATGCCTGCCAGCGCACCGCAGACACCCTGTATGAGACGACCGAGAACCTGCGCCTGCTGCTGCGCACCCAGCTGCGCCAGGCCCAGTTGGTGGCCGTCAACGGCCGCCTGCAGAGCCGCAGCTACCAGGACAAAACCGGCGCGAACCGCCAGGCGGTGGAGATCGTCGCGGACGGAATCCACTTCGGCGGCCCCAAAGCGCAGGCCGCGCCCGCTGTGGATGAGGGCGGCTACGCAGGCCCGGCGGGGCAGCAGGCCCCGGCGGACGACAGCTACACACTGATCGAGGGCGAGGGAGACCTGCCCTTTTGACCCATAGGAGGTAACGATGGCAAGGCCGGAGCTGACCGGCTGCCCGTACTTCCCGCTTGACTGTGCTTTTTTTGACGACCGCAAGCTCAAGCTGCTGCGCGGCGAATTTGGCGGCAAAGCAGAGACCGTGGTCGTCCGTCTGTGGTGCATGATCTACTCCGACGCCGGGTATTATGTCCGGCTGGACGACGATGAGATCGCACTGTTGGCGGACAGTCTCGGCCGTGGCTTCGAGGTCGGTTACATCCGAGAAGTGATCCAGGGGGCGTGCAAACGTGGCCTGTTTGATGCGGCCGTTTTTGCAAACTTCCAGGCGCTGACCAGTAAGGGCGCACAGCGCCGCTACTGCGAGATCAAGCGCAAAAAGAAAACCATCTCGGTCATACGCGAATATTGGTTGCTCACGCCCGCCGATTTTGAAGGCGGGGGAGAGGAACTCTTATTAAAGTTACGCTTTTTTAGCGTTTCCGGCGAAAAAACGGCAGTTAATGCGGAAGAAACGGCAGTTAATGCGGAAGAAACCCCACAAAGAAAAGAAAAGGAAAGTAAAGGAAAGAAAAGCAAAACGCCGCGGCCGTCCGGCGCACCGGCCGACCCGGCGGCGGTCCTTGCCGCGTTTGCCGGGCAGGACACAGCGCTGGCCGAACGCCTGCGCGATTTTGCCGAAGACCGGGCGCAGCGCAAAAAGCCTTTGACGGCCGTGGCCGCCCGGCGGCTCTGCGTGCGGCTGGGCAAGCTGGCGGATGAGGCCGGGGTATATGACCGCAGCCGCTACATGCAGCAGGTGCTGGATGAGGCTATCGCGCACGGTTGGCAGGGCGTTTTCCCTGCAAAAGAGTTTGCGGACGCGCCGCCGCCCGTGCACATTGGCACAGCGCGGGACATGCCCCGGGCCATCCCGGCGGGCGCGGACATCACGCAATACCTGTAAGGGGGGCGCGGCATGGGAAAAGATCTGACACCGGCGCAGCGCCATCAGATGGCGATGATCGGCGGCGCGCTGGTCGCCCCGGAAAAGGCGCGGGAAAGCGTTATGCGCTTGACCCCGGCCATGTTTGACGAAGGCGGGCTGCGCGATGTGTTTGCGGCGATCTACCAGCTGACCTTTGCCGGGGCGGGGCTGGACCCGCTGACCGTAGCGGCCAAAGCGGGCGACCAGTACCGGCCGCTGATTTTGGCCGCCGCCGATACGCTGCCGAGCATCTCGCACATTGACGATTATGCGGCGCTGGTCGTGGAGGATTACCGCGCGCGGCTGCTGGGCGAGGCGGTCGGGGCTGCGCAGGGCGGGCTGCTGTCCGGCGAGACGGCAGACGCTGTCTGCGAGCAGCTGCGCCGCGCCCTGCGCATGCAGGAGGCAATCTTGTCCGCCCAGCAGGACAGCACCGCGCGCGGGTTTGACGCCACGCTGGACGACGTGCTCAAGACGCTGGATGCGCCGGATACCTCGCTCAAAACCGGCTGGAAAGAGCTCGACTATTACGGCATGTTCGAGCGCGGCAACACCGTTGTCATCGGCGGCCGGCCGGGCAACGGCAAGACCGATTTTGCCATGAACCTGGCCGGGCGGCTGTCCAGCCGGTACAAGGTCTACTATCTGACGCTGGAGGAGACGCGGCAAAAGCTCATGATGCGCCTGCTGTCCAAGGTGTGCCGCATCGACGCCAACCGCCTGCGGGACCGCCAGCTGGACGATGAGGAGCTGCAGACCGTGCGCAACGCGGCGGAGAGCCTGCGCGGCCACAGCCGGTTGATCTTTGACGATGCGGCCGATGTCACGGTCGAGGGCGTGCGCGCTAAGCTGCTGCGCCACAAGCCGGACATTGCGTTTGTGGACCACATCGGCCTGCTGGCCCCCGGCGACCCGCGGCAGAAAGAGTACGACCGCATCAGCGAGATCACACGGCAGTGCAAGCTGATGGCCAAGCAGATGGATATCGTGCTGGTGGAGCTGTGTCAGCTCAACCGCGTGGCCGCGCGCGGCGGCGAGCGCTACGCCAGCGCGGCGGACCTGCGCGGGTCCGGCACCATCGAGCAGGACGCCAACGTGATCCTGTTTGTGCAAAACGCCCCGGCGGATGCGCCCGAACTGCACGGTGCGGACAGCTACCGGGAGACCGGCGTGCGCATTGCCAAAAACCGCGACGGCGCGCTCGGAACCATCCGCATGCGGTGGCAGCCGCAATACCACGATTGGCAGCCCGACGCGCCCACGCAGAAAGAGCTGGAAGAAATGGACCCGTTTAAGGATTAAGAAGGAGACGACCATGGAATATCATAGCAAGTATGGCACAGAGATCATCCTGCGCGTGCACCGCAGGGATATCGAGCGGGCGCGGATTGAGCCCGCCATGAACTTTGCAAGCCGCACGGCCCCGAATAAGGCGCAGTTTGACCGCTGGCTGGCCAAAGGCGCGGTGCGCGTCTGGCTGTATGAGAGTAAGGTCGACGGCGGCCGCGGCGCAATCGTCGGGTGTTTCGACTGTCCGAGTATTGCGCTTGCAACGGTATATAACAGGCTACCCCGGCAGAGTTACGGCGCGTTTGTGGGCAAGGACTATTTCCTCTGGCGGGTGCGGGATTTGCACCTGTTTGCCGCCGCGCAGCCGCGCGAGCGTTTCGGCCTTGCCTGCCCGCCCGATAGCTGGGTGCGGGTGCGGTGCAGGGCAGAGGGAGGCAGCGATGCGGAGGATTAAGCGGTTTGTCGGCGATGTTGTGGACACCGTCATGGCGGGCGTCATGATGGTGCTGCTGCTCGGCGGGTCGGCGGTCGCGGCGGTTGTGTTGGTCGTGCTGGGGGTGCTTGGCGCGGCGGCTTCGGCGGTGGTTTGGGCGGCGGCCAAGCTCTGGCGGGGCGTGACCGGGCACCTGCCGGGTGTGTTGCTGGCGCTGGCCGTCTGGGCGCTGCTGTGGGAGGTGCTGCAATGATTTTGTCGATACTGGGCGTCTGGGCGCTGCTGTTGGCGCTGTGGGCGGCGTATTGCTTCGGCCGGGAGGTGGGCCGCCAGCTGACACAGGACCAGGATGACCCCATCGATCCGGCGGATTGTATTGTCCACACGCCCGGCGGGGCGCAGGAAGAAAGCGAGGTGCCGAATGCCCAAGAATCTGACTTATGACAACCGCAACGCCTGCTGCGTGCCCTACGACAGCCCGCCGCCCGGGCTGGCCGCGCAGCTGCAGAGGCTGGTGACGGAGGAGCGCCCGGGGGCCTGCGTCGGGTGCGGGTTTGAACATAACTGCAAGCAGGACGGCTGCGCGGTGCTGCGGAAGATCAGCAGGATTGTGGCGGTGATTCGGCCGGGAGGTGATGCCGATGACATACGCTGAAAAAATCCGCTGGCTGCGGCGGTATGGCGACGCACGGCGGCAGCAGCGCGTGCTGGAAAAGGAGATCGAGGCCCTGCGCAGCGATGCCGAGCGCGTCACGCCGTTGCTGGGTGCGCTGCCCGGCGGGGCCGGTGAGGGCGGCCGCGTGCCTCGCGCTGTCGAGGCCATCCTGGAGGCGCAGGAGCAGCTGCGCGCACAGTGCGACCAGTGCGCCGCCGTGCGCGCCGAGGTCGAGTCCGCCATCGCCCGCGTACCCGGCCAGCGCGACCAGGAGATTTTGCGGAGGCGGTACATCCTTGGGCAGAAATGGGAGAACATCGCCGTGGAGATGCACCTCGAATACCGCTGGGTAACGCGGTCCCATCACAAAACGGTTGAGCGGATGATTTTGACCCCGGAAAGCCCCATTTGAATGTGCTATAATGATAGCGTCGAAAGCCGCAGGGAAAGCCCGGCGGCCCAGACTGGGGACAGCTCGCATCATGGCACCTCCTTTCCGCAAGCCCTCGACCGCAAGGCCGGGGGCTTTGTCATGCCCGCACCGCCCGCACGAGAGCGGTTCGGGCCCAGCAACCGCCCGGCAGGCGGGAGATGGCCGAGCAATCTGTGACCAATAGCATCTGTCCTTGCGCTGCCGGGCGGGGCTTTTATTTTGACAACAGCCCGGCGGGCAGAGCCATGAAAGAATTTGCCAAAGCATTTTACAAAAGCAAAGCATGGCAGCGCACGCGGGCCGCATATGCAGCAAGCGTCGGCGGGCTGTGCGAAGAATGCCTGCGCCGCGTGCTTGTGCGGGCGGGTGAGATTGTCCATCACAAGCAGCCGTTGACGCCGGGCAATATCAAAGACCCGGCGGTCGCGCTATCGTTTGGCAATCTCGAACTTTTGTGCCGGGATTGCCACGCGGCGCGCCATGGCGGCGTGAAAAGATACAAAGTGGATGCGGCCGGGCGGGTGACGCCGCGCCGGTAGCCCCCCCTGGTTGAACCATAAGAGGGACCCCGGGAGACCGGCGCATGGGGTCAGGAATTCCTCTGCCTTCGCGCGAAGGGGGGTGTTGTTGGGTGGAAAGAACAAAAGAAGAACGGATCAAAAAAGAACTAAACCGGCTGAAACGGATCTACCGGGTGTTGACGCCCAACAAGCTGGCGATCGTGACGCCGCTGCTTGAAAACGCTGCGTTCATGAAAGTGACCCTTGAAGATCTGCAGAAGATCATCAATGACAACGGCTGCAGCGACGAATACCAGAACGGGGCCAACCAGTTCGGGAAAAAGGCGTCCGCCGATCTGCAGGCTTACAACAGTTTGATCAAGAACTACAACACCGTGAGCGACCGGCTTGAAAAGCTGCTGCCGCCCGAACAGCGAAAGAGCAGGCTGAAGGAAATGCAGGATGAATAATTTTATCTTGCAATATTACCAGGCAATCAAGGACGGCACCGAAGTCGTCGGGCGTTGGGTCCTGCTTTGGTATGAATACGTTGTGCAGGGTCTGCAGGCCGGGCAGTTTTGCTTCGACGCAAAAAAGGCGGGAAAGGCGATCCGCTTCATCGAAAATTTCTGCCGCCACCATGAGGGATCGCTTGCGCCGCAGCTGATCAAGCTGGAGCTTTGGCAAAAGGCTTTTGTTTCGGTCGTTTTTGGCGTGCTGGATGAAAACGGCCGCCGCCAGTTCCGAGAGGTCATATTGATCGTGGCGCGGAAAAATGGCAAGACGCTTTTTGCCGCGGCCATTGCCGTCTACTGCATGATCATGGACGGCGAGTATGGCGCGCGCATCTATTTTGCCGCGCCCAAGCTGGAACAGGCGTCCATCTGTTACGATGCGTTTTATCAGATGCTGACGAAAGAGCCGGAGCTCGACGAACTGATCAAAAAGAGGCGCAGCGACATCTATGTGGCTGAAAGCAATTCCAGTGCCAAAGAGCTGGCTTTTAACTCGAAAAAATCGGACGGCTTGAACATAAGCCTTTGCGTGGCCGATGAGATCGCCAGCTGGCCGGGTGTGCAGGGCCTGCGCATGTATGAAGTTATTGCCTCGAGCTTTGGCGCACGCGCCCAGCCGCTACTGCTGAGCATCTCGACGGCCGGGTATATCAACGAAGGAATCTACGACGAACTGATCAAACGCGCGACGCGCCTGCTGCTTGGCAACTCGAAGGAGAAGCGGCTGGCGCCGTTTCTGTACATGATCGACGATGTCGAAAAATGGAACGACATCAATGAGCTGCGAAAATCCAACCCGAACCTGGGCGTCTCGGTCAGTGTGGACTACATGCTGGAAGAGATCGCCAAGGCCGAAGGCAGCCGCAGCAAAAAAGCCGAGTTTTTGACCAAGTACTGCAACATCAAGCAGAGCAGCAGCCAGGCATGGCTTGAGGCACAGGTCGTTGAACAGACAGCGGGCCCGGCGCTGAAGATGGAGGATTTCCGCGACTGCTATTGTGTGGGCGGCATCGACCTGTCGCAGACGACCGACTTGACCGCCTGTACGGCGGTGATCGAGCGCGGCGGCGAGCTGTATGTGTTTGCGCACTTTTTTTTGCCGGCTGAAAAGCTGGAAGAAGCGGCCGAGCGTGACGGCCTGCCGTACAGCATCTATGTGCAGCGCGGCCTGCTGACTCCATCCGGCGAAAACTTTGTCGATTATCACGACTGTTTCGACTGGTTCCGCTGCCTCATTGAGCAATACCAAATCTACCCGCTGCAGGTTGGGTATGACCGATATTCAGCGCAGTACCTTGTGCAGGATATGCAGCAGTACGGCTTCCACATGGACGACGTTTTCCAGGGGTACAATTTGACCCCGGTTATCCGCGAAACGGAGGGCCTGCTGAAAGACGGCAAAATCCACATCGGAGACAATGACCTGCTGAAGGTCCACCTGCTGGACATGGCCATGAAAACCGACAGCGAGAGCGGGCGGTGCAAGCCGATTAAACTGAACCCGACCGCCCACATTGACGGCGGTGCGGCACTGTTGGATGCCATGACCGTGCGGCAAAAATACTATGCAGAGATCGGGGAGCAGCTGAAAAATGCGTGAGGTGCAAAATGGGTCTGTTTGAAAAAATCTTTAAGCGGCCGCGGCCGCGCGGCCAGCCGGAAGGCTATTTCCAGACGTTTACCGGTTACACTCCGGTCTTTACCAGCTGGGGCGGAGAAATCTATGAAAGCGAGCTTGTGCGCGCCGCAATCAACGCGCGCGCCACGCACATCAGCAAACTCTCGATTACGGTGCGCGGCACAGCCAAGCCGAAGCTGCAGACCCGGCTACGCGCCGGGCCCAATGAGTGGCAGACGTGGGGGCAGTTCCTCTACCGCCTGGCGACGATTCTGGACGTGCAGAACACGGCGTTTATTGTGCCGGTGCTCGATGAGTTTGGCGAGACGACCGGCATCTACCCGATTTTGCCGTCGCTGTGTACCGTCGTGCAGTATGGCGGCGAGCCCTGGCTGCGCTACCAGTTCAACAACGGGCAGTTTGCCGCCATCGAGATGCGGCGCTGTGGCATCATGACCAAGTTCCAGTATGAGGATGACTTTTTTGGCAGCGATAACGGCGCGCTTGCCCCGACAATGGAACTTGTGAACGTGCAGAATCAGGGCATCCAGGAGGCGGTCAAGTCGAGCGCTGCGTTCCGGTTTATGGCGAAGATGACCAACTTCACCAAACCGGACGATCTCGCCAAAGAGCGCCAGCGCTTTACCCGCGAAAATTTGCAGGCGGATTCCGGCGGCATCCTGCTTTTTCCGAACACCTACAGCGAGGTCCAGCAGATCAAAAGCACGCCGTTTGTTGTTGACGCCGACCAGATGAGCCTGATCCGCAACAATGTGTTTGACTACTATGGCGTCAATGATGACGTTTTGCAGAACAAGGCTTTCGGCGACAGCTGGAGCGCTTTCTATGAGGGCGCGATCGAAGTGTTTGGCATCCAGTTTTCCGATGTGTCCAGCAAGATGCTGTTCACCGAGCGCGAACGAGCGGGCGGCTCGGCGCTCATGGCGACGGCAAACCGCCTGCAGTACATGAGCAACACAGACAAGCTCAACGTGTCGGCCCAGATGGCCGACCGCGGCATTATGAACCGCGACGAAATCCGGGAAATCTGGAACCTGCCGCCGCTGCCGAACGGTGAGGGGCAGGCGTACACGATCCGGGGCGAGTATTACCTGCTCGGCCCCGGGAACAGCGTGACCAAGAAAGGAGATGACCTGACCAGTGGAGCCGAAACTGACCGATAAGCAGCTGAACCGGTTGGCCAACGGACGCGAATACCGCGCCATGAAGATGGAATGCCGGGAAGGCGAAGATAACCGAATGGTTGTTGAGGGGTACGCCTGTACCTTTGGGCAGGCTTATGACCTGTACGACAGCGCCGACTACAAGATCACCGAGCAGATCGACGCGCGCGCCTTTGATGGGTGCGACATGTCCGATGTCATCATGCAGTATGACCATGAGGGGCGGGTCTTTGCCCGCAACCGCAACAATACGCTGTCTTTGATGGTGGACAGCGCAGGCCTCAAGATCACGGCGGAACTGGGCGGCACTGATATCGGCCGCCAGCTCTACCAAGAAATCAAGGGCGGTTATACCGACAAAATGAGCTTTGCGTTTGCCGTTGCAGAGGACAAGCGCGAAACGCTGCGCGACCATGAGACCGGCAAGGTCACGGTCGTGCGTACCATCACCAAAATCAAAAAGCTGTACGATGTCAGCGCCGTGTCCATCCCGGCCAACGGCATGACGTCGATCAGTGCCCGGAGATTTGCCGACGGAGTGATCGGGCAGATCAAGGCGGAGCGACTGAAACGGGCGAAGACCGCACTCAACATCAAACTCAAACTTATGGGAGCGTGACAAAATGAAAAAGATCGAAGAAATGAACGCCGAAGAGCTGCGCAGCCGCGCGGCTGAGATCCGCAGCGCCGTCAACGAGGAAGGCGCGGACCTGGAAGCCCTGGACAAAGAGGCGACCGAGATCGCCGCGCGCCTGGCGAAGCTGGACGTTGAAAAGCGCCGCAGGGAGATCGCGGGTAAGGTCGCGGACGGTGATGGCGTTGAGCTGCGCGGTTTTCAGACCGAGAAGCCGCAGGAACCGTTCACCGCCGCCAGCGCCGAGTACCGCACGGCCTGGCTGAAGAACATCGCCCGCGATGCGCGCGGCAACATGCTGTTTGGCGACATGACCGACGCCGAACGCCGCGCGTTTACGTTTTTGACGACCAACACGACGCCGGTTGTGCCGAAGGACATCGTCAACCGTATCATCGAGCTTGTGCGCAGCGAGGCCCCCATGCTGGATGATGCGGAATGGACCGAGTTTACGCGCGGCTTTGGCGTGCCGCGGCACAAGAGCATCGACGCGGGCGACGCCGCCGTTGTGGCTGAAGGCGAGGCCAACGCCAACGATGAGCAGGACACCTTTGACCTGCTTGAACTTGTCGGCGTTGAGATCAAGAAGCACGCCGTGATGTCCAAGAAGATGGAGATCCAGAGCCTGGAAGCCTTCGAGGCCTGGCTGACCCGCCACATCGCCGAGCGCATCCGCGTAGCGATGGAAAAGCAGGCGAGCGCGCGGCTGGATAATACCACCTACGGTATGGCCGCGGCCAACAAGATCACCGGTACGCTGTCCGACGCCGAGATCCGCAAGGCGTTCGGCCTGCTGGGCGTCAACGGCGAAAAGATCGTCTATGCCAACAACGCCACCATCTGGAACAACATTGCGGGGCTGGAAGGCAGCGACGGCGCGAAACTGTTCATCCCGGACAGCATGAGCGACCCTAAGACGACCGGCCGCATCTATGGTGCGCGCGTGCGCGAAGACAACAACCTCGCCGATGGTGTGCTGTACATCATCGTCCGCGGGCAGCTGCTGTGCAACCAGTTCAGCCCGGTCGAGGTCATCCCGCAGGTCGAACCGAAGACGCTGAACCGCATCTACACCGGCTACAGCCTGTTTGACGCCGCGCTCGAAAACCCGACCGGCGCGGTGAAGTACACCAACCAGGGGTGAAACCCCAGCTTGAGAACGCGACCATCAGCGGGACAGCTCAGGTTGGGGAAACTTTGACCGCTGCGGTGGAGCCTGCCGGAGCGACCGCCTCCTACAAATGGCTTTTTGCCGATGAGGAGGAAGGCGATTACTCCGAAATCACCGCAGCAAACAACAACGCCTATGTCCTGACCGCCAGCGAGCAGGGCAAGTACATCAAAGTACAGGCCACCGGCACCGGCGACTACGGCGGCACGGTGGAGAGCGCGGCAACGGGTCCTGTCGTCGCGCAGGCGTAAGGAGGGAAACCGGACATGCTCGAAAAGGTCAGGTTGGCGCTGCGCATCACGACGCATGCGTTTGATGAGGAGATCTATGACTTGATCGCGGCGGCGCTGGCCGACCTCAGCATTGCCGGGGTCGTCGATCTGATCGACAGTGACCCCCTTATCATCCGCGCAGTGACGACCTATTGCAAAGCGCACTTCGGCAGCCTGGAAGGGACCGAATACGACCGGCTCAAGGCTGCTTACGATGAGCAGAAGGCCCAGCTGCAGACGGCAACCGGTTATACGGACTGGGGGGAAAGCTGTGGACCGATCGCGTGAACTCTGGCTGATCAGCCAGACCTGGACGCAGGGCGAGTTTGGCGAGATGAAGCAAACCACGCAGGGCCGCAGGGTGTTCTGCGATGTCGGCAGTGTGTCGGCGTCGGAATATTTCGAGGCGGCCCAGGTCGGCATTGCGCCGGAGTACCGGGTGACAATGTTCGCCCCGGACTACCAGGGCGAACAGATCGCCCAGCTGGATGGCGTGACGTATGGCATCTACCGCACTTACCTGGGGAAAAATGAGACAATCGAGCTCTATCTTGAGCGCAAGTCTGGGGTGACGTATGGCGCGGAATGAGAACATCCGGCTTGATGAGCTGGCGATCACGATCGAAAAGGCGCTGCAGGACTACTCTCAGGACGTGGCTGACGGCCTCAAAAAAGAGGTCGTTAAGGTCGCCAAAGAGACTGCGCAGGAACTCAAGCGGATATCGCCGAAATCCGGGCGGGCCGGAAAGCACTATGCCGACGGCTGGCGCAGCAAGGTTGTTTATGAATCGGACGACGACATCCGCGCTATCGTATATAATGCGACCAAGCCGCAGCTGACCCACCTGCTGGAACATGGCCACGCAAAAGTCAATGGCGGCCGCGTGGCCGGAATCCCGCACATTTCGACGGCGCTGAAGCACGCCGAGGAAAAGCTCGACGCGGATATCAAGGTGGTGGTAAAAGGTGACGCTTGACCAGATCGAAGAACTGCTCAAAACGACCGGGCTGCCGGTCGTTTTG